>Ga0325414_1008489_pt1 | contig 10886 bp, 5 predicted proteins | sample PopdelMetagenome_8_FD_206183 | JGI IMG/M metagenome (GOLD analysis project Ga0325414, IMG submission 206183) | Populus deltoides microbial communities from Bellville, Georgia, United States - Leaf-PdKOR-R3 | ecosystem: Host-associated > Plants > Phyllosphere > Phylloplane/Leaf | place: USA...
GCATGCACGTGACAGTGAACATGTTTTATTCCTAGCCTGGATCCCCAACAGCAATATCTATAGTTCAAACACAAATAAGAATTAAGAGGACCACAAATCACAAATGTGACCTCTGCAATTTTTTAAATAAAGTTTTGGTTTTCTGTGCATTTAATTCCCTCAGACGTAGTTTGGGAATGTGGCTTTTTATAAAAAAATAATTTTTTAAAAAAATTATTATTATTCTTTATATTTTTAAATTGTTTTAATGTGCTATGTCAAAAATAATTTTAAAAAAATAAAAATATATATTATTTTAATATATTTTAAAAAATAATTAATGTTACAATTTTAAAATCCAAGCATGTGGCTATCTTTTCAAGACGATACAAGCACGTGAAAAGTTAATAGATTTGAATCAAGAATCATTTGTTTTTCTTTACAGTTTAATATATAATGTCCTTGAAGCCTGCAATCTTCATTATTTTTATATAAAAAAAAATCATTTAAATATGTATTAATTTTTTTTATTAATATGAATGTCTGGGTCATTTTACGCGCACTTTGACTAATTCCACGGGCCCTGAATTTAATGATCATGTAAGTCTCCAGTAGCTCTAAGATTTATAGGACTCGAACTAGTAATCTTTAAGAAGCAAATCTAAAACTTGATATGTTAAACTATATCCCTTGAAATTAATATATTAATTAAAATTTGAGTTAACTAGTCCTACGTGTGTGTCATTTCTCTCAAGATTTCCTTGTTAAATTATTTATGCTCTTAAATATTTAATAGTTTTACCATATCTTCAACTTCAATTTGCTACCTTAATTTGTATAATGAGTACAAGTCCAAGCATTAATAATTTGAGGCGAGGCAAGATGTAAAGAACGGTCGAACATTTTATTCAAGTAATTATGAGAGGCTGCCTGCCTGGCTGGTCCCTTTTGCACATGATGGCTTCAATGAGTAGCTCATGGTCGATAAAGGAGCATTGATAATTAGAGACCATATTTTTTAACATAGTATAATTAATCTTAGCTCATTGACTTTAATGATATCAAAATTAGTGGAAGCCTCGATGGATTAGCCCTAAAACAGGGGCATCGTCTCGGTTTAGTCATGGCTTTGCTGAAACACTGCTCGAAAATACGAAAAAGTATTTTCAATTATGATATCTCGCATTATGTCATGTTTGAGAGTATGATTGTAGTTGTGATTTAAAATATTTTTTATTTAAAAATATATTAAAATAATATTTTTATATTTTTAAAATATTATTTTTGAGATCAGCACATCAAAACGATTAAAAAATATTTAAAATATTATTTTTAAAAAAATATTTTTAAAAAAAACACGGGTTGGCCCATGTTTTCAAAGCTAGTAATAACTCTTTTAGTTTAATCAAGAACACTTCCAACATCCAATATTGAAATTTTTTTTATGGCAACTTAATTAGTATAAGATCTCATTCATTCATGATAATTTAGAAATACAACTCTTGAGAATCCACCGCTAATATTATTATTATTATTATTTTTCACTTGATTAGTATGATCATGCTTTTGATTAGAGGTCTTAATTTTACAGTGCTTAAAAAATAAGAAGTGATATTTTATTAATTATTTTTGAAATTTATTTTTAAGAAATAGAAAGATAAGAGAAATTCTTTGTGAATATATTTTTATTAATTTTGGTTATTCATGGATTTTATAAACAAAAAGAGGGCACTATCAAAAAGGAATTAAACAACGGATCTAAAATATCAAAGTCCAAAACCCAAACTAAATTTCAAACTCCAAACTAATTCCAAAAACTTCTAAGCCGAAACCAAAGCCCACAAGCCTAAAGGCTCAATTGGAAACAAAACAGAAAACGTAAGAAAGGAATTGCTAAGAATTTTTCATCTTTATTTTAGATTTTGATATCTTAGTTTGAGTTTTGAGTTTTGATGTTTTACAAATAATTTAAATAAATTAGTAGCAATTCATATTATTTAAGGATCAAACGAGAGTAAACGAATATTTGAAAGTGTGGTAATAGTTGTTTTTTAAAGTACTTTTTACTTGAAAAAGTAATAATTTTTTTAATTTTTTTGATATTATTACATCAAAAATCTCAAAATAAAAATTAAAAAATTCAAATTTTAATAAGAGTAAAAAAAAAACTTTTAAGTGGTGCCTAAAGAAAAGAAAAAAAAAAGCAAAGAGAGGGAGCCCAAAACTTTAAACTAATGTAAAACTCTTGAAGCATAAACAAAGCCCAAAATAAATTCTTACATCGCAAATCAAAGCTCAAAGACCTAATCAAAACCAAACCCAAAATACCAAAACTTTAAACTGATGCTTATTGAAGTAAATGCCTAATCAAAAGAATATGCACAGGTAGCTCATGGACAATACAAGTCACCATGTTTGCTTTCTTCAACAAGGACACATGCAGTGTTAGGTGTATCATGGATCTTAAAGAAGCTAGAAGATGAAGACTACTTTTACCCTCTTTATATTTGATTTGAGAGGGGCGATAGTAAGAAGAGGCTAATTTTAGAACCAGTTTCCTAGCCATGGATTACCGCTGATAAGCTTAAAGCTTTAAATAAACCCAGTCCCAACATCAAACTATATTTAAGCCTCTTTTTTTTTTTTTTTTGTTCTTTAGAATCCATACTAAAATTCCTTTCAAGCGTACGTAGGCAATGGTCTTCATAGGCTAGAAAATGAAACATTTTCATACTTGTTTTGTTAGCACACATCACGACATCTGCTCTTATAAGTCAGTAAAGGTAGTGGAAATGGCTAAAACCAGCAAATCAAAACTACTCTTACTTGACAAAGAATCAGCTACAGTGCTCTTTTTCCCCTTTCTTGTAAACAATTTTGTAATCCAACTCCAAGAGCTTTACTAATCAAGTACAGTTGCTAGGAAGAGTAGCCTTTTCTCTAACAGGATTGAGTCTTTAATGATCCATATTAATGATGAAATGATTTAACACTAGATAATGATGCCACTTTTTGATAGCATACATCATGACAAGCAACTCTTTCACACAGACTGATGATAATTGATGCCTATAAGAAAGACCTTTACTGATTTAGGTTATGGGTTGCCTTTTTGCATGAGGACTGCACCAATACTCATTCCATATGCATCAGTCTCCACTATAAAAGGTTTTTCATACTCAAGCAAAACTAAAATAGGGGCTATCACCATTGCTTTTTTTTTTTTTCAAAAGTAGTGTCAGCTTTGAAATTGCATATAAAATGTTCTTTTTTAAGCAAGTTAGTCAATGGTAGACTTAGAACCCTGTATTTTCTATTAAGCCTCTTGTAATATCCTATAAGGCCTGAGAAACCTTGCAGCTGCTTCAATGTTTTCAAGAGAGGCCATAGCTGGATTATTGATACCATTTTTGGGTCAGTTGACACTTTTTTCTTACTAATGTAAGGTGTAATTATCGATCTAGCTTATAAAGAGTAGTCTTCCACATTTGTAACATAACACACAAATGACCCAAATGCTCATCAACATGTTTACTGAGAACTAAAATGTCATCAGAAATACAAGAACAAAATTTAGAAGGTACTACGAGTGTAATTCATGAGGTTATAAAATGTAGATATAACATTTGTTAATGCAAAAGTATTCTTTGATACTCATGTGTTCTGAAATTAATTTTAGAGATATCAGCTTGATGCATTTTAATTTAGTGATACCTAACCTAATGTTCAATTTGGAACACACCACAATCCTCTTCAACTCGTCTAACAGCTCGTCAATGATAGATATATGATATTTTTCTTTAATTCTATGTTTGTTCAACACCCTATAATCAATAAATATTCTCTAAGAGTTATTTTTTCTTTTTCCTAATATTATTAGAGAAGAAAAATGACTAAATCTAGAATGAATTGTACCTAGATTAAGCATCTCCTACACCAGTCTTTCAATAACATCTTTCTACAAGTTTAGATACCAATGAAGTTTTAGGTTCAACAAAGATGTGTCTTCCTTCAATATAATACTATGATCTTGAAACCTATGAGGTGCTAGCTTTTTTATAAATTGCCAAAAACATCTTGATACTCTAGTATAACTCTACAAATCCCTTCCCCACAAACATGTCACCTTCTGATTCTCATTATTTGCACATCTTTTACATAGCATTTAGCCTTTAGAAGCTCTCTAATTCTCATATATTTATATATATATATATATATATATATATATATATATATATATATATATATATATATGAGGAGAATAAATGTGAACATCATCTTATAACCCTTTTCTGCAATTATTTTCCCATTCTCATTTATTCCATCATTTTAATCTCCGCACTACTAGTATTCATAAACATAAATTTCTTATCTTCTAACATGAGTCTTATTAATGGGTAGTCATTGCACCTCCAATATAATACCATAACACCCCTAAATCAATAATTAACTTGTCTCGTGTAAACTTCTCATCTTGTATTTTTCCCACAATAACCCTTTAACATAAAGATCTTTCTTATCAATTTTTTATTACATTTATAAGATCCAAGGAACATAAGTAAACACTTTAATCTTTCAGTTATTTTGTCATTCATAAAGTTATATGTATTGCCCGAATTGATGAGGATATACATGTTATTTCAACCCACCTTTCTATAGACCTTCATGGTTTGAAAGTGATATTTCTAAATAATGCATAAGTGGATATAAAAAGATTATTTCTTCAAAATGAGTTACTACACCCTCTACCCAACCATCCATCATATCTTTTTTCCCCTTTCTACATAAAATTCTTTTTTTCTTTTGTATTTATGATTCGGAGTATAAGTTTCTTGCACTAATAACATTGAGCTTTTTTCTTTTTTTTGTCATTGTTTCAAATTCCATTGTTGTGTAAACGGCTTTGAGACAATTTACTTGTGACAAGTAAGTTGAATTAGGCTCTAGTTGAGTGTGGTGAGATTTAAGTAGTAAGAATGTTAAATATTTTGGTGTTAGGGTAAAGCAGAGATGAGTTTTTTATGATTTACTTTAAAAACTCATACTTTGCCAATTATATAGCATCATTGAGATCATTAGGCTTTCTTTTTTTTCATAGCATATTGCCATTATGACTTAAACCCTAATGAATTTGTAAAAACTTTAGATTGGATTTGGCTTTATATTTGAACTTCATATTCTCTGTAAATAAAGTCTCTTATTGAAATAGAAGACCCTTATATACTTTATTTAATAAACTGTAGAAGGAAAATAAGTTCATTAAATAGAAGAAGAATGAAGAGTGTAAGGCAGTGTATGTTTGTTCTTGTATGAACTCGTGGTTGTTCTTTTTAAGTGAACTTTTATGTTTACCTAGTGATCCAAGATATTGATACACCTTGATCACATGAGCTTATCTCGTAGAGAGTAGAATAATGATGGAGAATAATTACTTTTTCTTATAAGTAACTTGAAAAAATTATTGTTGGTTATTGTGTCTTGTTGTTTTATTGATGGATAAGTTAATGTCAATGAGTAATTGGTTATAACGGTTGGTGCTCTTTTAGAAAACAAGTTAACAAATATAGCTATTAGTGAGAAAAGTATGAGTTATATTGATAGTTTCTGTGCAAGTATAGGAGAGTTCAATGATGTACTAACTTTCTTAGAAGTCATAACTCTGTATTGTGGTATATGTCAATGTTGGGCTTTGGTGGATCGAGTCGAAAAATATAGCAGGTAGCCCAACAAGCCAGTCCTATCTTAAAAATAGATAGCTTTTTATTCTTTTAATGGACATGTCAGTATTTCTTCTAATTTTGTATCATCATTACCCCCTAGTCTTTCAAATATTAATGTCTGAAAAATTAACCAATAAAAGAGAGGGAGAAAACTCTTATTGTCTTATGCATGTCATGTTAGCTTTTTACAACTGTTGTTTACATGACATACAAGAGAGATAAGAATTTGGTTGGCTAGTTTGCTCCTTGTAGGATGGAGAACACCTTTATTTGAGATGGAGAACGCTTTATGATCATGGTAAAGCGTTATGTGTAGAGACCTTTCATGGATATATAGATATTTCATTAAAGACATAACGATTTCGTATGAAAATTTCATCGAAGACATGAAGAATTCATTGAAGATAGGGAGTTATAGAGATTTTATTAGAGATGTGGAGATTTTATAGTGGAGATATTGAGAAAGACTATTGCTATTATTAAAAAAAATTAAAAATATTTTCTCTAAAATTAGAGGTATAATTTATAAATATTATCTAATCTTAGTCGATGTATCATATGATATGTCGATCTCTTTCTCTTTCTGTTCAAGTTTCATTTTCTTTCTTATAAATTGTTAAAGGTAACCTCTAATGATCAATATTTTTATCTTTTTTCATTACTTTTTTTTTTTTACTTTTAGAAGAGTTTGGTCGAGAAAAGTGTATAATAGTTCATATAAGAAATAATTTTAAACTCTACTAATTAGGACTTCAATGGTATTAAACTCGAGTAGACTTTTCATATTGAGCATATCCTTATTAAACCTCTAATGATATGCTATGATGCTTTCATCTTCTTGTTGTGTGATGGAAAAGAGCCTAGTTGTGCTCTTTTTAGCTAGTATACTTATATTGAAACGGGAGATGCGTTTGGTCTAGCGATTATGAAATCTAATGATAGAGTCTGACTCTAGGCTGTATATCATGCTTGAGCAAATCCATGGTTTGTTAGTTTATGTTTTGAGTGTTTAAACATGTTTTAGAATGTTGCTCGAACACATTGGAATCAATTTTCATAATGAAAAAACAAAGGATAACCTAAGATTACCTAAAGAGGTCATTCCGCCATTTATGCTTGAACGAGGGGTTTCGCCCAAATAAGAATGGTGCAGGATTGAATTGTTATGTAATGAATTTGCGTGATTGTTAAAGTGTATATCAATGTATTAATATTGGTAAATTAAGAAAGAAATTGGAAGGAAATCCAAGGTTGGGGAACTTGACAAGATTTGGTCACATAATGAAAAAGATATAAAAATAGGTTTTTGTATTATGATTCGTTGTATTGATTTATGTTAAAACTTGAATTCAAACCCATTAAAACAATTTTAGAATGATGAAATTGGAATGAATGTCTTGAAAACATAAATGTTAATTTTTTGCCACTAATACTTGATAAAAAGGAAAGGAATGATAGGAAATGTCAGTCTAAGTGAAAGTGTGCTAACGACCAACATTATATAGCGATGTAACTTAGGTAAAAAGGGTTAGGTTAATGAACTCATATATCTAAGAAAAAAAATGGTATGTTAAGTATAAAAATTTGGATACATCAATGTTAGCTGATGTGTTTGAATGCTTTGTTATTCATTATTGTGTGAATAAAGAAACGTATATTAAGTAAATGGTAGATTTGGACCCTATGATATTTGAAAACTAAGGGTGAACATTAAATCCTATGATTTTCTTTGTTATTGATTTATAAACATGAGTTAAATGGGATTCAAAATTAGATTCCTAGGTCATATTGATGTGGTTATAATGGATTATAATCTTGTTGATACAAGGAAGACAGCTAGAGTTGGGCAATAAATTAGAACACCGGGACATAATGAAGCTCCAGGTAGGTTTTCAACACCTTGACTCTCAGAATTTAAACTATCATTTAAGTAGTTATTTCTAGTAGCATCGTTTTTTAATAATGAAATAATCACGTTGTGAAAAGAACAAGTTAATGAATATTAGAAAATGCAAAGTATACATTGGTTATGATACGACATATTGAAAGACAATATTTATATGGGTGTTTAATGTGAAAGGTCAAAACAAGATAATAAAGGTTGTAACCAAAATAGTATAAATATGGCATGTTAATGGAAGTGAAAAAAGGCATTGATTTCTAAAATCAAAATGTATACATACATGATAAAGTGAAATCGTGTATTCATAATATGAATATTGGATTCTGGAAGTGAAATGTCACACTTAGTAGTCTAAAATTGAGCATTTTGAATGGGTAGTATTGCATTTGATTATAAAAGTTAGCATTTTGAATGGGCGGTATTGCATTTGGTTGTACAAGAGAGTATACATAAAAGAATGGTTATGCAGGGTATTCGAAATGGATAATAAAAATGCAATATCATTATTCATATTTGGATTTGAGATAAAATAATTGTATAAGTGTAAATACAATAAGGTATTGGGTAAATTGTGAGGTGAGTATGAAGGGTTTCGGGTAAAGGTAACCTAGTGAGATATGTAAGGTGTTATGATGAATATGATTTTGGTTGAAGTGAAATAATGTATTGGGTATGTTACCAAGAAACACACAGAGAACTTAAAATGAGAGGTTTAAGAGTAATGTTAGATTAGTCTATCACTATATGGAGATTAATCAGTGGTTATCAATGAGTGACATTGTTTGATTAGTCTGCCAGGATATGGAGACTCATGGCATCAGTGGTTATTATTGACTGACATTATGTAGTTAGTTTGACATGTTATGGAGACTAATGACATCAATGGCAACTGAAGACCAACATTGTTTGATCTACTTAACCAGGTAATTAGAGGCCAGAGTTATCAAGACCTCGTTATATAGATGAATGGTAGTTACTAAAAGTGTAAATAGGCTAATGGATGATCAATTAACTCAAAGATAATGTGATGAATGTCATTATGAGTAGCATCCATGGAAAGAAAAACTGTATAGTGATGGCAGCGCACTATAGGAAAGTTAAGAAATTTTAGGGAAAAAAATATGAGAATTGAGGGTCATTATGATAGCTTATGTTAAGTTAGGAATTTGATATGAAGACCAAAAAATGAAAAGTATTGGACTATTGAGAGATTCTGGATGCATGAAAGTGAAGGCTTGTATGTTGGGTTACATGTTTAAATTAAGTCACATGTTGCATGGAAATAGATGAATATCATTAGAGTATGTGCAAGGTTTAGACCTTACACAATGTGCATTAATGATGATAATCCTTTTTAATTGGGTTGACAATGTGAAAATAAGTAAAAATCTCAATAGAATCCTAATAATAATTATGATGTAATCTGTCTCTCTAAGAGGATCACAGCTCCTTAAATAAAACTAAAAAAATCAACCTAAACAAACTCAAAAATTAGAAAATAAAAAAGTCCTAAACAAACTAGGAAAAAAAAATTTCAATCTCAATATTTGATTTCCTAAACTAAATAGAAAAAAAATAAAAACACTATAAACAAAAATATTTTCTTAAATTAAATAGAAAATTACAATAACTAATAAAAATAATTTCTCTAAAAATCTTCTTACATCGTATTGTGAGAAAACAATCTCTCATATTATATTAATCTAAATATAGACAATTTACATAAAACTTGTTAAAAAAAGAATTTATTTTTTCTAATTGTTCTAAAAAAAACTCTAATTGTTAAAAAAAGATATATAGCAAATAAAAAGGACTAGAGTTTCATTGTATTACATGTTGAAGATACTTTTAAGTTAGCAAATTATGCTTTACAAATTAAGAGTTTTAAATCTTTTAAAATTAAGATATTTGTTTTTTAATTTTGGTCTCATTAACCTACAATACTAAAAGAACTAGAGTTTCTTATAGTATTTTACTATTCATATAATAACAAAACACTTTAATAAAAAAATTTAATCAGTTTATAACAATTTCATGTTCTGGTTCATTTGGTTGAGGCACACATGACAATGATGCAAGGCGTAAGTTTGAGTGTCGAATGACACATTTATTTTATGAATTATGATAGATGATATATTGTCTATCACTTATTTTTTTATTTTAAAAAAATAAAAGGGTGAAAAAAAAAGGTCTATTATAGATGAGTTAGGCTTTGGGGCTAACTCTTTGCTCTCTTTTTCTTTTTCTTTTTAAACTTCAAAATTTTTTTTATCGGATTCACTTATTCTTCAGTTTTAACATAGTTTTTAAATAATATTATAGATTTTTATTTAAATTTTAATAATTTATTTTTCAATAATTATGTATTTGCTATGAAAATAATACTACTAATAATAAATTATTTATTAAAATTCAATTGAAATAAGTGTTTTTTCTTTAACATTTTTAAATGGATTGTGAAAATAATTTTATCACACTTATTACTTTCTTATCTTTCAATCACACAAACTATGGACATATTATTTTGACATTTAATTAGCTAACTTGTTTTAAAAGTTATAAAATATTTTCTTAAATAAGAAAAATAATTTCAATTAAAAATATATTGTTTACTAAGATAAATAAGAAATACATTAATAGAAAATGTTTTCAAAATGATTTTATTTCAAGGTTAATAACATTACTATAAAATCTTTTTTTATATTTATTTTTTTTAATTCTCATCTTAGATATACAAACTAATTTTCACTTAATGGGATGATGATGATGCATTACTCCCACCAAACAACATATTTATGAAAAATATTGAAAATAAATCCTTATGTTTTTTATTTATTCAAAGAAAAGGTCTCTGCATATTTTTCTAAGTTATATTTTACAAAAAACTGTTTTAGAAAAATGAATTAAATTCAATAACAATATATCCAAGTATAATTTCAAGAAATAAAAGGAAATAAAATCAAAGATGAGTCATATACAAATAGTACAAAAATGGCGGCAACGCAAGGTACAAAACTCGTCGCCTTATGTTGAATCTTTAACAGCAGTAATACAGCGACAAAAGAAAACAGAGTAGAAAAATAATTGGTGCAAGTGGGCCATCGAGTGCACGTGGCAAGTGACCATAGGCTCAGGTGACACCACCCCTCCAATGAAGAAAAAATAATCCTATTTTGGTATAGATTCTGAAGAAGTGGTCCCTCAAGTTTTCTGTCGGATCGAAAAGGTTACAAATACTCCTTCCAATATCGAATATTCAATTATCTTAATTAATATTAATTTAA
>Ga0325414_1008491_pt1 | contig 10885 bp, 3 predicted proteins | sample PopdelMetagenome_8_FD_206183 | JGI IMG/M metagenome (GOLD analysis project Ga0325414, IMG submission 206183) | Populus deltoides microbial communities from Bellville, Georgia, United States - Leaf-PdKOR-R3 | ecosystem: Host-associated > Plants > Phyllosphere > Phylloplane/Leaf | place: USA...
GCTTTGTCAAGAATAAGCCATCAATTTAAAAAGATATTTGAAAGTGTAATAATAAATATTTTTAATTTTTTTATATAAATATATTAAAATAATTTTTTTATTTTTAAAAAATTATTTTTAATAAAATATCATGAATCATGAATGGAGTTTTTTTAAATAGTTGCATCTAATAGATAAAAGCTCATGTTTGAGAATAATTTTTTTGTTTTTGTGTTTTAAAAATATTTTTAAAAAGAATTGAAATTTTTTTATTTATTTTAAATTAATATTTTTTAATGTTCTTGTATTATTTTAATGGGCTGATTTTAAAAATAATTTTTTAAATATAAATAAATATTATTTTAATATATTTCTAAATATAACATAACTATACAGTAGTTTTACCGTTGTGTACCAGGAAAAAGATAAATAGTTGGTTTTCAATGATGGCAAGCCGTATTTGGCCTCGTGCTTTTCTCTGACACTCCATTGGTTACTGGCTTAGTTAGGGAATTGTGAGGTTAATTTTTCTTATACGGGTAATGATTTTTTTTCGAAGCTGGACAAATAGTAAAAGAAGTTACTGAATATTTGTATGGCGGCCTTTCTTTTATTTCTCTTGTTCTTTTTTTATATATATATTATGGTAATTTTTTTAAAAAAAATTCATATTTAAAAATTTAATAGCAATTGTGATATAAAGTATTTTTTATTTAAAAATATATTAAAATAATATGTTTTTTTATTTTAAAAAATTATTTTTAATATCAATACATTAAAAAAATTTAAAATTTTAGACAGCATGGTTTTACTAAACAAGTTATAAATAACCAGCATGTTTTTAATAAAACTTCGAATATTTAAAAAAAAAATAGGTGGCAACAGTTACAGAATTCCATATACTTAGTCAATATATTGTTTATGATGATCCTAGGGCTGTTTGCTGGTGCAGGCAATTAATGCTTCATGTTCTCCACAAATTTTATGGAATAAAATAGCAGTTAATCCAAATATCTTAAATTAATATTTTGAATTTTATATATGTATATGTAGGATTTTAGAATGAAATAATAAAATGAATTGAAATCAAAATTTATTGTTTTTATAAAAAGAAAAAACAAAATGTTAAATAAAATAAAATTGACAGTCTTAATTTAATTATATATGTAATCAAATACCTTTTTTAATTCAATTTTTTTATACGCTATTTAGAAAAAAAATCATTGCAATTTCAAAATTCATTACAATACCAAACACACACTAATTGGATGATGAGGTCTTCATGTGTAAATAAAAACTTTCATTTTCTATTATGAGAGGAAGAATAAAAGCAGCAACAAAAAAAAAATAAAGTTTTTATCCTTTGATGGAATTATAAGAAATATATTGAAAGAGAAGGTGTTTAAATAGAGTTTTTACTGCAATACCAACTCATTTTATTATAGATTATAATAATAAAATAATTATTTTATCTCTGAGTCGAATAATATCCAGCTTAGTTGATAGAGGTAATAAGGTCCTCTAATTTTTTTTTATAAGGGCTTCTTAAGTTTTTTTTTTTGTTTTGTTGAGGGCATTATAGTTTTTAACTCAAATTAAATAATATTAAATTCTAAAAAAATGTTGGCACATACGAGATGTTTACGCAATTCAATCAGCATGTGCGGCAACATTGATGGTAGAACCTACTCTTTCACTGTTTTGTTGGATGCAATATCACGTCACTCTCCATCGGTTATGGCACGTGACGGCGGTGAACGAGTAGCTTATCACTAATGGATCTTTTTCCCCTTCTTTTTTCTTTTATTTTTCATAAATTGCATATTGGTCTTTTTTGTTTTTTATATTTCTACTTCGATCTTTTTTTTTATTTCTAGTTTTTTTTCTTTGATTTTTTTTATAAAAGTTTTATGTATTTTCAATTTAGTCCTTTAATTTCAATCTATACATATTATATTTTGAAATTTTATCCTTATTCTTTTGATTTCTTTTTTTTTCCTTGGCTCTTTTATAAAAGTTTTACTAGTTTTTAATTTCACCATTTAATCCAAGTCTATAATGTGTTATTATTTTTAATTTGGTTCTTATTCTTTTAATTTCTCTTCTTTTTGTTGGAATTATTTTTCTTTTTAATTTAACCCTTTAATCAAAATTTTGGTTATAATGATTCGGTTGATTTTGCATTAAATGTAGCAAAAAATCTTGATAATCATGAATCTTGTTTTTATAAAAAGATAATTTATTGCAAAGAGTCTTCTCAGTTGATATTTTCTATGAATAAAAAGACTGAATCACTTTATAAGAACTAAGCATGAGGGTTTGTTAAACCACCATAAAGTCATAAGATTATTGGTAAGAAATGGGTTTAAAGAGAAAAGATAGAATCATGGGGGTTAAGGATGCAAAGTGTAAAGCACACCTAGTGGTTGAGGGCTTTACACGAAAAAAACATGTCGAGTTCAATTACGTGATCTCTTTAATTGTGAAGTATAGTAACACCCATGTAATATTTATTATGGTTAATTTATTTGTCTTAAAGCTTCAGCAGTTGAATGTCAAAATAATTTTTTTATATAGTGAGCTGAATAAGAGGATCTATATGCATCAACTAGAAAGTTTCATTATTTAAGGTAAGGAATACCATTTGTATTTATTGAAGAAGTCATTATATGATTTGAAACTGTTATCGGTGCAGTGGTATAAAATGTTTTATATTTTTATCCTTGGACATGGTTATTTTATGAGTGACTATAACAATTGTTTGTATTTAAAGAAGCTCTCAAATGACTCAATTTGAATATAGAATACAGAGATCAAAGTATTGGTAAGTTATACTTGTTACATAGAGAATATATGGAAAAAGTAGAAGAATGCAAGCTAGTAAGTGCTCCACTTACTTCTCATTTTAGGTTAACTTTAGCTTTGTCATTAAAAATCGAGGAGGAAAAGGAGTACATGTCAAGTGTTTCATATATTAGTGTAGTTGGAAGCATTATTAGTGTAATAAAATTTATTTGCGAGTGTTTTTATATTTTACACTTTAATAGCTAAAAAGAGTTTGAGGTAGTTTAAAATTTTGAATGAAAGAATAATTTGATGTGACATCTTATAAGTTTTTTTTATTTTTTTACCGTTAGTTTCTCATAAGATATCACCCGTAAAGTAGTTCTAAATTATTAAACCACATAAATCATCTGTATTTTTTATTATCTTTTATATATTGAGAATGGAAACACTGAAATTCAATTCCACAAAAAAATGTGAAAGATAAAATTTTCGGATTGTAAAGACACGAAACATTGAATTTACGGGGCCTGAAAACCAGATGGACTAAAATACAGTTATCATCCTTTTTGATCTGATACATTTTTCATCCTCAGTTCATCTGCGCAGATGCCCTCGTAACATTCCGAGGAGCTACACAGTAACATTGGAAGTCGAAGGACATCTCAGATGAAATAAATGATGGCTAACACGAGACAACACACACCCTGCGATTCTATTAGAAGCAGAGATTTTGATGACTTAATTCACCATGAAAATCAATAAGAAGTGACAGCTGTTCACATTATTTCCTCTACAAAACCAAATAATCAAATTAGATATTATATCAGTTTTCCTCTAAATTCCAATACAAACCCTCAAATCTGGAAACCCCAGACTCAAAAAGGTGAATACAGAACCAGAACAAAGAAAGAATAGATGAGTAGAAAAACCAGGCAGCCGGTAATTAAGTATTCATATGTGGCAGCCACAGCAGAGATAGAAGAAGCAGAGAGTGGAAACAAGAACAACAGCTTCAGCTACGTAGAGAACCTTGAAGACCAAGTTGTCAATTATGTTCAGCTGAAAATCAAGACCACGTTTCCATTTGATGCCAGAGATTTTCCATGGCCACAGCTGATCCTTCTTCATCATAACCTTCTTCAACGACCATGTCTTCTTCGCCATTACAAGAACAGAAAATACAATACCCTTGCCCCTCTCTCTCTCTCTCTCGGTTTTGATGCGCCCCATGTTTGTCTCTTTCCTGTTGTGTTTATATAATGTGGTTGCTTTGGTCTGTTGTGTTCGAGAGGGAAAAAGAAAAAAGAAAAACACAATGAAAAAGGCAGGATTCTGCTGGCCGAGGACACAACGAGGAGGGTAGTTCGGGGAATAAACTGATTATGGTGAAGAATCTTCTAGTGGGAAAGGGTGTTTTTGGTATTTCCAGCTAGCAAAAGACAGTAAGTATCATATACTTCATACGCGGTTTTGTCCAACAAGGAATCGAAAAGATTTAATGTATCTGGAAAAATAAAAGAATTCAGTCATTCACACCTCCTTCTAGTTAGGATCTCAACTTTAATAACTCCTTTTTTTTTAAAAAAAAAAGATAAATCGTAATATTCATTTCTCTTTTTCCGAAAGTTGTTGCCAATTGGGATTTTAATTCAACATGCTTGTCATAAAGAGGAAGAGACAGACATTGACATCCATGAAAATGCTGGACTCCAATTGGTCTCTAACGGTATAGCTACCTAGTTGAATCATGCCCGTTAGTGTTTGGACGTTTTCAAGCTGTGGATTGGCTCCCATCATTTGGTCAAAGCCCTTCAACGGCTAGTGCTCAAAAGAAAAAGGAAGAAAAATATAGATGCTGGTACAATTACAAAGCTAGTTTTATTTATTTATTTATTTAAAAAAAAAAGAATAAAGAGTCGGTGCCGAGGTGGTTTGGGCTTTTAACAAGTGGAGATACTAAAGTAGTCGTGTTTTTTTTTCTTTCCCTGCCAGCTCACCGGCTACCCAGAATGAGATGGAGGAAGCTTTCAACAATATGAAGATAAGGGCACACTTGCTTTAATTTGTTGAAAAAACAACCGGAAAGGAATATATCAAAGGAGTAAGTTTTGGACTACTTTAGAGAACAGCTATGCGACACGCGGAAGAATCGCTGGCGAGCTATGTAGCTTTGTTCATACTAGTTTGATCCCCGCACTGTATGACGGGAGAAATTATTATTTTTCAGGGAATGTTTTTTTTTAATTAGAATCAATATTAAAAAATATTTTATGATTGTCAAAAGCATGTTAAAAAATATCTAAATAATGTGTTTGTATTTTATATGTGATTGAGGGCAAACAATATAATAAATATGGTTAAATCATGTCAACAATATATTTAAAATTTTGAGAAATAAAAAATAATTTCAAACAAATATTCCCCAGAAATTTATTGTTTTATTAATTTTTTTTGTATATTATATACATAATAATTGGAAAAAAAAATTATAACCATTCCAATGAAAATTTATAATATTATTTATAACCATGTCAAAATTAAAAGGCAAATGAATTATCATTATAAAAAACTTTTTTAGATTTAAAAAAATAAGGGTTGAGACAAACTATTGGCCCAAACACCTAGCTTCTTTTTTATATATTTAAAAAAAATATAAACAAAATGTCATATGCTATTTCATATCCCAACCACCAGGTGGTTGGAAAATCAAGTTGGTGTGTTTTTATGTTTGAGATTCTATTTTTTTTAAATAGCATACGACTTAGAATTTGGTTTTTTAAGGTTAAGAACTTGGTTTGAAAGATGTTTAAAGGAAACAAGTTCAATTATCGTTGAGGTTTTTTTCAAGACGAACTTAGAATTTTTTGCTATTATGTCATTTCAAATAATATTTCAAATAAAACTCTTTATCTGTTTATCTTTATATTAGAAGTGAATGAGTTGTATTACTTCTAATAATATTTTGGAAAATGACCCCTGTATAATTTTTTTTATCCTTATATTAAAAATAAATAATAATAAATTATTGTCCTTAATAATATTTTGGATATTAATCTTTTTGTAGATTTTTTATCCTTATATTAAAAACGAACAATATATTTTATCCTTAATCCTTAATGAGTTGTATTACTCCATGTTCAACCATTGATAAGAATTCATTGTGAATGCTTGAAGTGTGAACATATGAAAAAAAAAAACAAATGGTTTTACAAAATAGATGTTATAGTCAAGACTGACTAAGTTGACCACTTTTAAGACTTCGCCGAAGCAACTCCGATGTAAGCATCATTGGAGACAACTTGAAGATAGTAGAAGAGGTGCACACCTTTTGTTTTGATCCAACCTTACTTGATTTGGAGGTTTGTAACTTCATATAAGATTGAGTAAAAAAATTGAAAAATCGATTAAACTGAGACAATAAAAAAAAACCGAAAAAATTGAACTATGAAAAAAACCGATTAGAAAATTTAAAAAAATATTCGGTTCGGTTTGGTTTTGGTTTCATAAGCCTGAAACCGAAAAACCAAACCGAATAAAAAAAACTGAACCAAACCAAAACCAAACTCATCAGAAAGTAAAAAAAAAAAACCCAAAAAACAATATAGTTTTTGGTTTTTAATAGTAAATAACCAAATCGAACCGAACAGAATAGAACCAAAAACGATCAGTTGAGTTTCAGTTTTTAATATAAAATAACCGAACCGAACCAAAATCGATCGGTTTGAACCAATTTCGATTTCTTTTTTTGAATTTTACAAAATTTCAGTTTGGTTATTTTTATAGGTAAAAACCGAACCGAATAAAAAATAATCACCCCTAACTTCATATTTATTTGTTTAAAAATGCCAACTCAATCAGTTCAAAATCCCCCCTTAAAGTAAAAGAAGAATAGTAGGTAGACGACATGTCGTTTACCCCCTATTCCAAACGATGCGTTTTGAACATGAACCAGATGACTTGTCATTTAGCTTAGCCACCAAGAAATTAAGGCTAATAAATTTTTAATTTTCTTCAATTTGACCCCTGATTAAACCAATGTCAATACCTGATGTCTCACGCCTTTTACAAACTGATCCTTAGATTTAAATTTCTTCAATCAAGTCTCTAATTGCTCACCAAACTTCAATATTTATACAATTAAGCCGCTGATTTTATCAAATTAACTTTTAAAAAATTCAATTTAACCCTTAGACTTTAATTTCTTCTAGTTAAAACCCAAATTGAACTCAAAAATAATTTTTTCTTGCAATTGAGCCCTCAATAAATTAATTAAACCCTGAAAAATTTCAATTGAATCCTTAAATATTCAGTTTTGAATTTGCCTTTTGAAATTCAATTTTCTCTTATCATCAGGCCCTCATCAGTCAAGATTAGACCTTTAGTTTTTTCAACTTTGTATATTTTGATCCTCCCCAACCAGTCTTTAACAATTTTCTAAGCGCTCTTTATGTTCTCTCCACTTAGATATTCTTTTTTCCATCTTTTTCAATTTTTTTGTATTTTATTTTTCTGATTTTTTTGGGTTGTTTTTTTCTCTTTTTTGAATTTTTTTTGTATATTTACATGTAGTTTCTAAAATAAATTACAACAAATTTTTTAATGGTATCAATAGTATTGTAATTGGAGTTTCAATATACTTTAGGAGTTTTTTTCTTTTTTTTTTCTCTCGTTTCTCATGTGAATTGTGTTTCATAATCATGACATGTACAAACTATACCATTTTTTTTTTAAACTATACTATTTCATCTATATTTAAAATAAAAAGGTGCTAACAACCACCAAAAAAAAAAAAAAAAAGAGCCCATATAAAGATGGTAGAAGGAAGGCGTAAACGGGAAGAACATGAAAAGCAAAAAAGTTTTCATGTATATCTAGCAATGTACACATTGATATGTTAGATTTTTACTGTGATTGGTTTCTTGATTCTTGTAATTAGAATACGTTAGTCGTCGACATCACTAGCAGGGACCAACCACACCCACACCCACACCCACAAGACCACTATAAAATCCTGACAAACGTTTAGAAGACAGTGAAAAGACCAACAGTATACACCAAAGACCACTATAAATTTTGACAAACGTTTAGGACAGTGAAAAGTCACATCCAAGAGAGAAAAACGTATATTGTGGTCCAAGAAAATACTATCTTTAGGCTAATTTTAGTTGATAAATTAAATTACGTGGCCCAAGTGAGTTGTTGTCGAATCAGATCGGCAGTGACGGTCTGACGGACGCCGCGTCCAAAGTACCCCTTCAGTCGACAGAAAGATCAAAGATGGGATGATCACCTGCACCTCTTAATTCTCTTTTGGTTAGTGCTAATCGGAAAAAAATTAACGCTTTCTTATTAAGAATTCTTGGTTAAATGTTTTCATTAGTAATTAGCAGCCATTTATTTACAGATTTGGCAAGCAATCTTTTTCACGTCAGTTTTTTTTGCAGCACAACTTGTCGACAGTGCAGGAGTGTTACAAACAGATGGGGTGTTCTTGGAAATTTCAGAATTTTGTCATGCTCACAGATCATCACACAGTAGGTTTTCTCCCTTCTGAATTTTCCCTCCTTGCAAACGACGAATCATGCTATCTTAGGTATTGTGCATTTTAAACTATATATATATATATATATATATATATATATATATATATATATATATATATATATATATATAGACACACACACTCTAAAAATAATGTGTTTTTTTTTTAAAATCTCAGTTTGAATTATAAAGCCAAACAAATTTAATTTTTCTAACTTGCGGAGTTGATTATTTTTTGTGGTAAATATCAATATACATGCATGATATATTATGTTACAGGAATCCCATATTCTCTGAGGCATAACATAACATTCTTTTAAAATTAAGAAAACATATCATCAAAAAAAAGTTAAATTAAAACTTTTTATTTTTTTAAAAAAACTCCCCAGCTAATAGCTTTATTTCTAGCAATGACAATACAAATGTTTTAAAAAATTATAAACTTTTATATAAAAAAAATTTATGAATCACACACAGCGTAGCGGAAAAAAATATTTTCCAAACTACTACAATTAAACTAAATACACAACCACTTATCACGCTAATACTATATGCATGATTTATTGCGCAAGGTGCATTTAACATTAGCATGATCTTTTGGTTAATTAGTTTTGCAATTCCCTTTTTTTTTTTCTTTCCCTACTTCTTTCTTTCTATCTTCCACTGCTTCTCCATCCTCCTGCACCGCTCTCAACTCATCTTAGCCTTTAACACAAAAAAATATCATTTCTCTCTCATCTCCATAAAAAACCTGACCTTTCTCTCTTTTTTTTCAGTTGTCGCTTTTCTAGCCATCAACCCGTGACAACAAAGGTTGATCCTAACCTTCACTGCCACTGGCGCAGCCACCACACATTAGCTACCCATTTAGGTTGCGTTTAGCATGTAACAGTGACAACATAGTGTTTGGTTAAGAAATGAGCCGTGATTTCTATACGTGGGACCTACCATTATCTGCGTTGAAAACACAGTTTTGTTGAAGTAGAATTTACATGCTTTCTGTCGCGTTTTTCCCTCTTTGCTGCATGCTTTCGCACATCAAGCAAATTAATTGGCATGAACAGTGCACCATGCTGCACTGTTCGCGTCAACAGTGCAGCATGCTGCATTGTTGATGCTAATTAAACAGTGAAGTGCTGCACTGTTCATGCAAATTAATTGGCGTGAACAGTGCAACATGTTGCACTGTTTGCGTCAGCAGTGTAGCATGCTGTATTATTCTGGCCGAACCGGTTCCGGTTCAAAACTTAAGATATATTAAAACAGGTTCGATCCAGTAAAATAAAAATTATTTTTTATTATTTTAATTGTATTTTATTTGAAAAACTAGTATTTAATATTATTCAATATTTAACTACATAAATTAGACAAATATCGCTTGATGACGTAGCATTTGCAGAATTGTAGATATTTTAATGGAACAATAAAAAATATTTTATATAAAGTATTATTTATTTTATGATGTAATATCAATAGTTAAATCTATAAAATTTTAAATTAAAAACCATCAATATTAATATATATATATTTTAAATTATTTTATAACCTCAATTTCAAAAGTATTCTTAACCAAACACATTAAACTACTTTTTGCTCAACCTCAATTTCAACTACAGTTTTAACCAAACACCTATTTTTTCAAATCAACCTCAACTAAAAGTACTTTTTATAAAATAATTTTTTTCAAACCACAACCACAACAGCTACCGCAATAGCAAACACACTCTTAACCTATTTGAGGAATATTCACTTTCCCCTCTGTTAATTTGTTATTTTACTTAGTTAATTTGTGAATTTTTAGGAATTTTTTTAAAGGTTTAGGTTAGGGTTTTTATTGATTTTGCTTAATTGAAGATTAATTAGATATGAAATTATTTAAGTAAGTGTGTATATTGTTTTATTTACTAAGAAAAATCAATGAATTATGTTATGTTGATTATGTTAGTAATAGGGTTTTAGGGTTAAGTTTATGTTTTTTTTTTTTAATTTTGGATTTTTTAATGTAACTTGAATAATTTGATATATTGACAAATTAACATTGTGTTTTATTGTGATTTTTCACAGAACATGTCTTCTATAGTTGTAATTTTATGTTATTATGGTGGTAAAATCATCGATAATGATAATGGTATCATTTATCATAGATGAAGTATCGAGTTATGTAGCTTGAGGTTAAATAGTTCATTTGACGAATTAAAGAACTAAGTGTGTCGAGGAATGGGTGAAATTTAGCCGAATTTGATGTTGATATTACTTAGAAGATGTTGGGTGGGGTGCATCTGAATTATTATATCGATGTCATCACCCAATTTTGGGTTATTCCCCAAAATTCACTTTTTTTTCAAAATAAAAAAAATCAAAATCAAAAAAATAAAATAAATGCTGGCAATGCGGAGAAAGCTGACCAAGAAAGGCTGCAAAAATAGGCAAAAATCAAGCTGTAATTTTTAAAGGAAATTCGAGGCCTAATTGTACCCCATTATGCCCAAGAATGGAGAAAAATGCAAATTCAAGGTCAAATTAAATTATTATTGGACGAATTTGCATAAAAATTAAGTCCAATGACATAATTAAATTT
>Ga0325414_1008496_pt1 | contig 10878 bp, 5 predicted proteins | sample PopdelMetagenome_8_FD_206183 | JGI IMG/M metagenome (GOLD analysis project Ga0325414, IMG submission 206183) | Populus deltoides microbial communities from Bellville, Georgia, United States - Leaf-PdKOR-R3 | ecosystem: Host-associated > Plants > Phyllosphere > Phylloplane/Leaf | place: USA...
AATTTTCCAAGCAAAATATTTCATGGTTCTATTGTGTTTGATTGGTACTGTATTTATGGGAGCACCAGGACTCGCAGGACGCAGTGTTGCACCATCGGGAGAACCTACGCCCAAGCTTAGCAAATATTTAGCAGGTTGTGCTGCGAAGTTGACTGGAAAATGTGGAGCAGAGATTTTTCTTAGTTTTAGTGGCAACAATAATAATCCATCAGACAGTTGTTGCCAGAAGCTCGTGACGACAGGAATAGATTGTCATAATGCATTTACAGAATTTCTCGAAGCAAAAGAGCCCCAAGAAAATCCATCTAAGATTTCTCTAAGGAGCCTGGATATTTGGAATCATTGTGTTGCTGTTGCAGCTAAACCATAGAAACCCTTTCCCCTGACAGTTTAACAAATGGTTGTGTTTCTGTCGCAGCCAACCATTACTCATCAATATGGTAATTTGTTTCCCCAAAAAAATACTATTATGCTATTTTAATAATACATACTACCAAAACTTCTGCCTCTCTCTCTTTTACTTCAAAATTTATTTTTTGAAAGTTACAATAGATTTTGTCAAGCGAATCTGATTTCATTAATGTTAAAACTAGCTTTTTCATAGCACTCATCTACCCATCTTATTTTTGGAAATATCTTTGATGGAATAAGTTGAAGGTAATGAAGGTGATATATAAAATAAAATGAATTGAATTATATCTCTTTTAAATATGTGAATTAAACTTTTTTTTAATTAAATTCAAATTGAATACTGTAATGGATTTCAATTATAGTAAAGACTCGGTTGCGAACAACATGTAAAAAATTATTAATCATTTTCATTGCACGATGCGAACAAGCTATATGATTAAAAAAACACCACTAACTACACACTCACTCAATTTACCATGGATTGCTATTGTAACTTTAATTAGTTAATGAATTGCATTGAGTAAGGGAGATTTTAGATGAACAGACCAAACTGATGATTTGATCAGAATCAAACCGATTATCAATAGAACATATTTCATGGTTGGATTGATTAGAGTGAGGTCATGACTAAACTCTTGAAGAACCAGCTAAGTTTGAAGCTTCTGTTTGAGTTGTGTAGTAGGCAATAATCCCTCCTATGTTGTGCTGGGATTGCAAGTTAAGAAAACAATATATTAATATTGTCAATTCATTTTCTTACATCATGAAAACGTTTTAATTGAAAATCCAAAAGTTGATTGTTGCATTTAGATAAATATATTAAGAATTAAAGGAAATAATAAACCATAAAAAAGTTGTAAACAAAAACTAATGAATTATTATAGAATGTACCTAAATGGAAAATACTATAGGCCTACTCTAGTATTGTAATCTCTACCTTTACTATTGTATATTGCCCTACACATATAAATAAAAAAGGTTGTCTAACTTATAGGTTAAGCCTCATAATTTTTCTTAACTTTGTATCAGAGCCTTTTGCAATCATAACTCTTCTCTCCCTCTCCCTAATGGACTTTACTGTTGCTGCTGACTTCTCCCTCCACCAAACGAGCGGTGTAGACCAGCCGGCTACCCACTCACAAGCTGCTGCTGGTGGTGCTTACCCACACCAACAACATCCCTTACATGCAGATGAGAACCATGGTTCTTCTTCCCATGTTTCTGTCGTCCCTCTCCACATCATGGGGACATCAACTCCATCTATAGTTGCTTTGTCCAACACTCAACAAGTTGTTTCATTAAAGCTTACAAACACCAACTATCTCTATTAGCGAATGTAGATGAAGCCATATCTTCTTGGTTAGGATGTCTTCCACTTTATCAATAGCTTAGTGTTGTGTCCTCCTTCTCATCTATCTGACAATTCTGATGGTTCCTCTTTGGCAATCAATCCATTTTTCTTTGTTAGAAGCAACAAGATCAACTTATTTTAAGCGCGTTACTCTCCTTTCTCTCCATAGATGTACTGCACCTTGTGTTAGATTGTCAGATCTCTTATTATGTTTGGTGCACTCTTGAGAAAACACTCGCCTCTCCATCAAATTCTTGCATTATGCAACTCCATGGGTCTTTTCAAGATCTTCGGCAAGTAGATGCTTCGGTTGCTATGTACATACACTAAGCAAAGTTATTATTTGATGAATTGGCTACTGTTGGCCGACCTCTTTCTCTTGAAGACTTCAACCTCTATGTATTTTGTTGCCTTTATGGTGAGTTTAAAGACTAGGTAACTAGTCTCATGACCAAGGCAGAACTGCTGCCATATACTGACCTTCATAGTCATCTTCTTACTCATGAGTTTCTGCATAAGACCTCCCTTCAATCCATGGCTGCAAATCCACCTCTATTGCCCACGCCATCTCTGCTACCCTCTGCTAATCTTACCCAGCATCAGCGCCCTAATTTTAGCTGTAATAGAGGTCATTCTTGTGGAAACTAGCGTCCTCATAGCAACTGCCACAACCACCAACACAGGTCTGATTTTCATGGTTTTCATTCCTCTCCTCCCACAGACTGCAGAGCAACTCGCAGTAGACTAGATGGCTCTCTGGTTTTGAGTAGTGGTCTCCTCATCGCTCTTTATAGCATAACGTCAAGTGTCAGCTATGTTTCTCCTTCAGCCACACATCCCCTCAGTGCACTCAGTTTCATAGCAGTGGCCAACAACCCTCTACTCATCTTGCTATTGGCACTATTTTTGCCCTTACTTAGTTTCTGGACACTGATGCGAACCAACACTTTACGCCTGATCTTACAACTCTAATAGATTTTGCACCCTATCTTGGTAATGATCACTTGTATATTGGTGACGGTAAGGGTCTCCAATACTTGACACTCACCCGACCCTACATTTGATGTGAATTAGGTCTTTCAACATATTCATCCCCCACGAAGAACGACTCATCGCTGTCAAGCAGATTCTTCGCTTTCTCAAAGGCACACTCATGGGTCTTTCTATATCCCATATTGGGCATACCATGTTACGTTCCCCTAAACACACCCTTACATTTTCTAATGTTTTCCATGTTCCTTATATTACCAAACCACTACTATCTGTTCAAAAATTTATCGTGATAATAATGTTTATTTTGAATTTCACACGTCTGTGTTTTATGTAAAGGATCTCATCACCAAGACAGTGCTCCTTTATGGTTAGAGTAATGACGGTCTCTATGTTCTATCTGAGTCTTTTGCCATGTCCATCCCTCAAGCTTATTGGTCTCCTTGTGTCTTTATGAGTTCTGATCTATGGCATCATCGATTAGGTCATCCCACTTCTCGTATTTTCCATTTGTTAGTTTCCAAAAACAAAATAACTTGTACTTCTAGACGCTCTCTTATTCAATTTCAAGCTTGCCCACTAAGCAAGTTGTCGCGTTTGTCGTTAAGATCTATGGATCACAAAACTACTGCCCCACTTGATTTAATATTTAGTGATGTTTGGGGCTCTGCTCTTATGTTTTTATTTGATGGTTTTTGTTATTTTGTTATCTTTATCGATGTGCATGCAAAACATATATGGTATTATCCTCTTGTTGCAAAATTATATGTGTTTTCTACATTCCATAATTTTCAAGTGTTTGTTGAGCGTCAGTTTTCACGCAAAATTAAATTTGTTCAAACTGATTGGGGTGGTGAATATCGTAAATTAAATAGTTTCTTACAAACTATTTGTATTCATCACAAGTTAATTTGTCCTCATACACATGAGCAAAATGACACCGTTAAGCATCGCCATCGCTATATTGTCGAATCTAGCCTTACCCTCCCAGGCCAATGTAGTGCTCCGTTATGATTTTGGAATTATGTGTTTGAATCATTAGTATATCTCATCAATCACATGCCTACTCTTGTCCTCCAAAATCAATCTCCTTTTGAGTGTATGTTTAATCGTACTCCTGATTATGATTTTCTACGTGCTTTTGGGTGTCTTTGTTTTCCTTTTTTGCGTCCATAACATGCTCATAAGTTGGATTTCCATTCATCTCCATATGTGTTCTTAGGATATAGTTCTCATCTTGGTTATCACTATCTTGATTTAGCATCTCAATGTATTTATGTCTCCCATCATGTTCGTTTTCATGAAGATATGTTTCCTTTTACAAAACCTGAACAGTTAGCACAACAACCAGCCACCTCCTCTCAGCCAACACACTTTCTCACCTTAATTACCTCTCTAAATTTTCACCTCACTGCCCTGTAAATCACCAACAACAACTTTGCACCACCTCCCGCCCCACATAATCAGCGCCCCCATTCCCCAATCATGTCTACCACCATCCCAACGCCACCCAGCTCCGCCCCTATGTTACCATCTGCTTGTTTATCTAATGATCATTATATAGGAACAAGTTCTCCTCCTTTAGAGTGGCATGTTTTCATGTCTGTAACTGCAAACAATATTGGTTCTGTGGCAGATTCTCCTACCTTTGTTGCTATCAGCTTTAGGCCTTTCGATAGGTTCTCCAACCAATCTGCAACTCTTTGTTGATCTCTCATATTATCCCCTTTAGCAGCTCCCTTGTTTAGATTCTTCTCCCCAGCATTCTGGCACTTGTTAGTATCCCATTGTTCATCATTATTGTCTGCCAAAAACTACCCTTCTAATAGCATCTGTAGCCACCTCTACGACTCCTATCTGTCGGGTAATGTCTTCTCCTAACTATGAACCCATTGCATTCTCCAATGCTGACAGGTATGAGGTTTGACTTGGTGCCATGCACAATGAAATTCAAGCCTTACGCTCTAACGACACCTGGTCCTTGGTTCTTTTTCATCCTTCGATGAATATTGTTAGTAGTCGGTGGGTGTACAGGATAAAGCGCCATATGGATAACAGTGTTGAGCGATATAAGGTATGTTTGGTTGCTAGAGGCTTTACTTAGCAAGAAGACATTGATTACTCTGAAACTTTCAGTCCTGTTATTAAACAAGCGACCAACAAATTAGTCTTCTCAATTGCGGTCTCACGTAATTGGATGATTCATCAACTTGATATTCATAATTCCTTCCTCAAGAACATTCTTGTCGAAGAGGTCTACATGAAACAACCTCAAGGTTTTGTTTACTCTGCTCTTCCCTCTCATGTGTGCTGGTTGCATAAGTCTCTATATGGTTTGAAATAGGCCTTGTGGGTATGATACACTTGTCTAAGTGATTTTCTGCTTTCTATTGGCTTTCATGCTTCAAAGGTTGACACCTCCTTATTTATCTTGTCTGTTGGTGTTGATATCTTTTATCTTATGGTTTATGTTGATGACAACTTTACTATGCTTCACTATCTAATATAGTTGCTGAGCTTAGAGTTCAAGCTTCATGACTTAGGCACCATTTATTATTTTTTAGGTATTGAGGTTCAGTCCATCGCTATGTGTCTAATGTTATGACAACATAAGTATATTCTTGACATCCTTATTCAAGCTGGCATAATTTCTTGCAAACCTGTTGATACTCCTATCTTTACCTTCAAAGTCATTATACTATCAGATCCCTTGTTTTCTGATATTATACAATTTCATGAAATTATGGGTGCTCTTTAATATCTCACATTTATAAGACTAGATATCTGCTTTGTTGTTAACAAAGTTTGTCGATTTATGCATGCTCTTACAGATTCTCATTGAGGTGCCGTTAAACGCATTCTGCGTTATCTACGGGGTACGACATCCTATGACTTACATATCACTCGGAGTTCCTCCATTGCTCTACATGGCTTTACAGATGCAGATTGGACATGTAGTATTGATGATCACAAGTCGACGGATGGTTACCTTGTTTTCTTTGGTTAGATGCCAATTTCATGGAAATTAATTAAGCAAGCAAGGCACAGTTGCTCGCTCCTCCATCGAGGCAAAGTATAAAGCCTTAATAGATGGCACTGCTAAGGTTATCTGGCTTTAATATTTATTGAGAGATCTGCAGATTCTTTTTACCTCTGCTTTTACTATTTGGTGTGATAATCTTAGTGCTACTTATTTATCTACAAATCTTATCTTTTATGCTCGTACTAAACATATTGAGGTCGACTATCATTTTGTACGAGATAGGGTTATGAAGAAAGAGATTCACATTCATTTAATCTCCTCTCAGGATCAACTTGTATATGTTTTTACTAAGCTGTTTCCTACTGCTTCTCTTACTACTTTTCGATTCAAGCTTCAAATCGATCCTCCACCCTACGCTTGAGGGGGCATATTATAGAATGTACCTATAAAGAAAATACTATAGGCCTACTCTAGTGTTGTAATATCTACCTTTACTATTATATATTGCCCTACAAATATAAATAGAAAAGGTTGGCTAACTAATAGGTTAAGCCTTTTAATTATTCTCAATTATAATAAAGCAGATCTTGTGACGCAGGGTACTATAATTTTTTTATTTGATTATAAGGCAATAAAATTTATTATTCAAATCACTATTGTAAACAATTCTTGATGATTTGAAATAAATCTATAATTCTTTTTTATTAAGGCGTCAGAAACATTTTTTTTTCAAATTTGATGACCGACACATTACTCGCCTCGATAGAGGACGCTACATTTGTAAACCTTCTCATTATTGTAAGAAACTAGAATAAAAGATCAAGAATATAATGAATTAAAGACAGTTGATACAACATCAACTCTAATAAAATAATGAGTTATAGACATTTGATACATCACCAGAGTTAAGAAAATATGACATCGTCAACTACAAGTAATAAAAAATAAATTAAAAACATATTTAAAGTATAATATTTTTATTTGCAATTAATGAAAATTAATAATTAGAATAAATAGCGAAACAAAGCACATCAAGTTTATAGCGATTTGTTTATAAAAAATTGAAACCATAATTTATTACAATCATCTTAATATTTTGTGTTCTTAATGATTTAATTATAAAATATGATTCTTATTTCATTTAAATTAAAATTTATGAAGAAAAATTTGTACATGTTAACTAGAATTTCTTTTAATTAAATTTACACTTCCATTTAAATTTATGACGCTAACTAAATATAAAAATGTAGAAAATACAATATTAATGCTTTAAATTTCTAAAAAGTGATTGCATTTAAAATAAAATAATGAATTATTCAACATTTTATATTCTTTTTTCATTTAGAGAACAATGTAAAACTTATAAGGAAAAATTGTAAACAAAAAGCTCTAAAATGTGTTCTCCAAGCCACATACAAATTTAGGAAATTTAAAAACAAGTTTTCGAATTCGCTGAGTGGAGAAATATTATATTTGAAGAAGAAGTTCCTGTTTAGAAAAGTAAAATCACTCTGCTTTTGAACAACCTCTGAATTTCTCTCTATTTTTTTTTTCATAAGAAAAAAACATTAATTTCTGAAAAAAGACATGTAACGACATGAAAATAAAGTACAACAATAAGGATAAAGAAACAGGCTTAACAATAAAGAAAGAGACTTAATGATAATAGTAAAAAACCTTTTTTTATTAACCTATATATATCAACTTCATTAAACACACGTTAAAGATGTATTAATGAACAAAGTAATCACTGACCAAGCATTTGGAAGCCTTTTACTTATAAATTAATTAGTTAGTCGTGTCCTTCAATTCAATTAAAGAATCCACAATCTTCATCTCTTCCCGGGTTGAGTTTTAAGCAAGATGGCAATTTTCCAAGCAAAATATTTTTATGGTTCCAACTTATGATTAAGTGTTCAACAAAGCAATAATAAGTAAGATCCCTCATTTTTTTTTATATAGGTGGCCGAATCTATCAAGAATCAAACAATAAACAATAAAGACTCAAATTGAAGGATATAACTTGTGATTAGATCAGCTCTGATACCAACTAATACGAACCCTAGAGGAATTTAATGGAATTCGCGACCCCAAGATAAATTTAATCAAAGTTTGTTGAGATTTGAATGAACTTATCAGAATGGAAGACTTACTCCAAGGCAACAAGACTATAAACCAACTCGATCACAACGCCTACACCTGGAGACGAGCAAAGGAAGTATAAATTCACAACAAAGAATGATCAATTCTTTGAAGAGTTGAAATTTCAATCAAGAACCAAGATTGAGTAACCATAAAGTCAGCTACAATGCTGAAAGTATCATAAAAAGTTTGCCCTAAAATTATTCCTAAAGAGTATTTAAACTCCAATCTAAAACTCCAATTTCCCTAATGGGTCTCATATAAGCCCAATTTAAATAATAATCAACCCTAGCTAAAATTAGCCCAAAATAATTAAAATAAACAAAATAAATAAGTCAAGACCTAAATAAAATGTCTCCTCTCAAAATAAATAAAATTTGATAGCCCAACTAATTAAATAAGACAAGTTCGTTGTTTTCGCATTCTGTCTGGCAGCAACAAAAGCTGAAATTAAAATGGATGGTTATATCTCATCTTAATGAATTAGAAGGTGTTCCATATACCGTTGGAAATGTATGGAAGTCTAGTTTCCAGCTCAATTAGAATCACATCAAAATTCGATCTGTAGCTCCAGTTATGACCAAAAGAGTAATGAAAGGTCAAACTGTCCGATTCTAGTCTTCTTCTCCCTATCCTTGTGTAATGGTCTTGGTTCTACCAATAAGCCCCTCTTGAACATAAATTAGATTAATCAAGACTTGTTTTTTATTATTATAAATCCTCTTGAAAGTTTCTTTGAACTTCTTAACCCTAAGCCTAGTAACTGGACCAATTTGAACCTTTAATGGATCCTTTGATGGTTAGATTGCATCAATATAACTCTTGACAATGAAAGAAAAAGATTCATAGACTTAAAGAGTGTTTTAAGATTCTAAAGACTTAGGATCACAACCATTTATTTGACTATTTGTTTATTTCAATCTTGTTTTCTTTCATCATATTTCTTTGATTTGCCCTCCTTTTATTGTAATGGCGGGGCATCCTTACCTTGACTTGATCATTTTTATTATTCAATTAGGCATACCCCCAACATTTGAATTTCTCATGCTTTTTTTTTTTCCTGGATTTCTCATGACATCTCATTAGTCTTTCATTTTTTAATTTCTGTTTGCATAATAGTATAAGGTATGATTTTAGTCAGAATCAACTCTTGATCTTTGAAACTTTTATTTTCCCACAGTGTGAGGTTGTGATCATAGTTATAATCAACTTCTGATATTTGAAATTTTTATTTACCCTTAGTATAGGGTATGGTCTTGGTGAGGGTTTTTATGAAAAAGAACTTATTCAGGTTCAAATAGGGACCACAAATGATATATTTTTAGAACATGAAAGGAATAAAAAGATTATCTTTCATTATTTCAAGCGCAAACGGTTAGAGCTGATAAGTCCTTTTCTTATACAATATAATGGTTTGGATTTTGGAAAGAATTGCATTTTTGTGGATTCTTGACTAGGGAATCTACTACATGCAATAATACATTTAGTTAAAACACGACTCAAGAAACATGGTGAAATCAATTGTGATTTTTGGTTGAATTCTTATTTTATTTGAGGCTCGTAGGTTACATTTGGATTAGAATTGCTTCAATGATTCATTTTCTACCCTTCAAAAAAGGGTTTAAACTTTGTTTTGAGAAAAATATTGAATTATTTGACTTGAGGCTCGTAGGTCATCGAATTAGTTCTTGAAATAGGGCAACCCAAACAACTTTTTTTCAAGTTAAAATGAAGAAGAAAACGAATACTAACTGAATGACGTGTTGGTTTCTCTTTAAAAAATAAACAACATGTCGTCTACAATACCTTCTTCAATTTAATCCTTACTCCTTTAAGTTTTTAATAAAACCATTAATTGAACCTGATTTTTGGGAATTTCTTCAATTTCACCCCTAACTATCTTCAATTGGATTCTTTTCTTTTCGCGCCTTCTACACAATGATCCTTGGTTTTAGAATTCTCCAATTTGATCCTTAATTAACCTTCAAACTTCAAATCTCTTTCAATCTCTTTTAATAATTAGAATAAATATAGAAACAAAGCACGTCCAGTTTATAGCAATTTGTTTATAAAGAATTGAAACCATAATTTATTACAATCATCTTAATATTTTGTGTTCTTAATGATTTAAGTATAAAATATTATTCTTATTTCATTTAAATTAATAATTATGAAGAAAACGTTATACATGTTAACTAGAATTTCTTTTAATTAAATTTATAATAAAATTCAAATTTATGACTCTAATTAAATATAAACTTGTAGAAAATATGATTTTAATGTTTTACATTGCTAAAAAGTGATTGGATTTAAAATAAAATAATGAATTATTCCAGCTCATATTAGATTCTTTTTTCAATTAGAGAACAATGAAAATTAAGGAAAAATTGTAAACGAAAACCTCTAAAATGTGTTCTCCAAGCCAAATACATATTTAGGAAATTTAAAAACAAGTTTTCGAATTCTCTGAGTAGAGAAATATTATATTTGAATAAGAAGTTCCTATTTAGAAAAGTAAAATCACTCTTTTTTTGAACAACCTCTGAATTTCTCTCTATGTTTTTTCATAAGAAAAAAACATTAATTTCTATAAAAAAAAACATATGAAACGACATGAGAATAAATAGCAATAGTTAATAACGATAAACAAACAGCCTTAACAACAAAGAAAGAGACTTAATGATAATAGTAAATAACCTTTTTTATTAACCTATACATATCAACTTCATTAAATACAAATTAAAGATGTATTTATGAACAAAGTAATCACTGACCATTTTTACTTATAAATTAACTAGCAAGTCGTGTCCTTCAATTCAATTAAAGAATCCACAATCTTCTTCTCTTCCCGGGTTGAGTTTTAAGCAAGATGGCAATTTTCCAAGCAAAATATTTCATGGTTCTATTGTGTTTGATTGGTACTGTATTTATGGGAGCACCAGGACTCGCAGGACGCAGTGTTGCACCATCGGGAGAACCTACGCCCAAGCTTAGCAAATAT
>Ga0325414_1008497_pt1 | contig 10877 bp, 10 predicted proteins | sample PopdelMetagenome_8_FD_206183 | JGI IMG/M metagenome (GOLD analysis project Ga0325414, IMG submission 206183) | Populus deltoides microbial communities from Bellville, Georgia, United States - Leaf-PdKOR-R3 | ecosystem: Host-associated > Plants > Phyllosphere > Phylloplane/Leaf | place: USA...
AAAAAAATTAGGGAGTTCTTGAAATTGAATCGGTGATGTAAACAGTATTTTGATATGAGTTATGATAGTATAAGTTTGTGGTGATAGCTTGATAAATTGTGAGAATTTGATAAGTCATTGTTTTGTGAATAAGATGATCGAATAGATTTGGCCATGTATTGACAGGAAAGTAGTCTTTGATAGCTAGTAATTGCTGGAACATCACACACGATTGCTTTTATATTTTAACACATTGAATTAATAAGCCGCGTAATAGAATAGTATAATTATATCTTAAAATTTTATTTAATATTTTAAAATTTTAAATTGAATTAATTATTTGATATGATATTTAATATAAATTTATATAAATTTCAAGTTTGAAAAACTTACTGCCCCGTTTTTTTGCTAGAAAGTAGTTTCCTTTTGGAAAGTGAATTCCGGGAAAGTATTTTTCGATATTTTGTAATGTAATGTAAAATAAGTTAGAAAACACTTTCCAGTATTTGGTTATGTCATGGAAAATGAGCTGGAAAATAACTTATTAATGTTTTATTTTTCTCAAGTTTATTAAAATAATGAGGAACAAATCTTACAAATTAAAAAGTTGAATGAGAATGAAATTGAAAAAAAATATAATTTCATAAATTATCTTAAATAAAATAAATAATAATCAAAATAATAGAAATCAAATCTAAAAAATTTAAAAAAATAAAAGGTGAAGAAATTAAAATAATAATAATTAACATTTCATAAATTATTTCAAATAAAATAAGTAACAATCAAAAGAATGATGATCAAATTTGATAGATAAAAAATTTCAATAAAAAAATGATAAGGAAAAAACAAATAGCAATTATAAAAATAAGGACCAAAATTAATATAAAAATTAAATTTTAAGAGATGGAATTGAAAAATAAATATTCAAAACAAATTATATATAGCAATCAAAAGTTTGAGGATCAAATTTGACATAATCAGCAAATAATGACATTTCTAAATTTTTCACAATTTCCGGAAAGTGTTTTCCGCCTAAATTTTCCAGAAAAACACTTTCCTGAAAACTAAGCCAAATTTTCCTTTGACTGGAAAGTATTTTCCGTTGACCAACTTTTCTAATGACAAACAAACATAAAAAAGTTTGAAAATTGATTTTCCAAAAATTACTTTCTGGAAAACAAACTCAGCTTAAGATGCGTTAATAAATAATATAATATCTTAGTTTTATTTCATTATTTGACAAATAGTGATGGTTTGGGATGGGAAGCAGGAAATTAATCCTGGAAGGTGTCGTTTACAGGGAAGTGACTCACGTTTCAGGATATGGCCGGAGGGAAATGCTCTCCGAGCTCGACCTTTTGAACTGAAGAAAGGAGGAATTCAACCACCAATCAAGGGGAAGCATTTTCCATTGACACCATATATAATTAAGAAGTTGGCCAAACCCTACATTAAACATCTCAGAAAGATTTCATACTTCACATATATATATATAACACAACTTAAAAGTCTGAAACTGTCAAATACCACAGCAATTTATCACAAACTGCGTCAAGAGGATACCAATCCAAAGGCTTCCTTCACATAGGATATGTCTCACATGCTGATATAGAGATCTCAAGGACCAAAGAGTCTCCTCATTCCTGCCTTCTGCTCTGCATTAACCCTTGTTGGGAACCTGATATCAAACTTGATTTTCAAAATCCCTCTCTTTGTTGGGTCGCCGAGGATCGGCATCCCTTCATTCGGGACAACCTTCTGATAGTTGGGATGGATCACATCATTGATCGGAAGGGTTAAATTCCTGCCATCCAAGGTTGTAAGATGGACAGTGTAGCCTGTAAAGGCTTCGGTTACAGAAATCCTTCGAGTGACGATCAAGTCATTTCCATCACGAGTAAACTCAGAGTGGGGTTTTTCATCAACAATGAAGACAACATCAGCAGGTGTTACATTTGGTCTTTTGTTCCCTTTCTCTTCGAAAGTGATCTTCGTGCCTTTCTTCCAACCAGGCTTTGTGTCAATGGTTAGAATCTCCTCTATTTTCCTGGTGATCAAGCTGCGCTCCATCCCACAAAAACGAAAGAGCACAAGAAACACCATTAACAAAGCTCTTGGACCTTTCAGTCGACTGTAAAATAATTAAAAAAAAAAAACTTTCTCACACAAATCTTTGACAGCCAGAAAGCATATCAAGCCCAGGACCAGTTGATCAGAGTCAACATGTTTGATCAAAACTACATAATGGTAGTTGACCATAAAACAGGACAAAAATGGTGATGTTTAGGACACTTACCCACTTCGACCAGCTACTTGTCTAGTTATTTTTACCCTCTTGGTAGCCCCTTGATAAAGCTCTTCAAGACTACAAGGCAGGGTGTGCATAATTGGAGGATCTTTAGCACTAACCCCGAAACGTTGTGCAAAAGATCTAACGATATCATCATCATCACCATATACGTTATTGGTGAAGATTGTTCCACTCCAGTTTTGATTTGGGCTACTATCAGTGGAGGAGAACATCGTTCCTCTCCAGTTTTTATCTGGGCTATTATTAGTGGAGAACATTTTTCCTTGATAGAAGTTTGATGAGAGAGGAAGGCAAAGAGAGTTCTTGCAGCTCAGTGTCACGCAACAGCTCTCCTTAAAGGAAAAGTAACTGTCCTATGCTTTTAGTTGTGGGAAAATTGAAGGACAGTGAATGCCTTACAAATAAAGGCATACCTTCAAGCCGAAGTTGTTGGACTCTGTGGAAATTAAGCTGTGAAATGAATTTTATACCATTCTCCCTCACAATTTATGCTCAACTTTTTCTTCAATTAATTTATTTAATTAGAGGATTAATTAAGAGGGTACGATTAATTAGACTCCTCGTCGTTTTTATTAGTAAAATCTTGATATGATGTTAAAAATATCTAAACTTAAAAGTCCAGAGTGCAGAATAAAAATTCTAGAATGATTTTTATATTAATCACTAATGATTTTAAAGATTTACGCATAAAGATTAGAAAGTAAAAGGACTGCATTAACAAAATTTAAAGATTAAAGGGTGAAATGTACGATTAACCAGGAGTTTCACTTTTGGGAAATTGTAAGGAACACACATAAACCCCAAAACTACAGTTTCAAGTACCAAAAGTAAAGCTATTTGAGATTATTATGCACAAAATGGATAGCCAACTTTTTTTTTTTAGTTTAACATAGATGTTCGGGCTAGCTTGCACGTATTTTGATTAAAATAGTTAATTTTAATAACACTAAACCTATTAATTGAATTATAAATAACATATTATAAAAATAGATAATCCTGATAATGTTATAATGAAACCCAATTAGGTTAGAAATCCTAGCATTGCAGGCAACATGAGTGCATTTTATATTTTTATCAGTGCCTTGATTTTCTGCTCAAATCCTGTGTGCTTTGATGCTTGATATGGCATGTTTTTTTGTATTTTTTATTTTAAAAACACATAAATTTACTTAAAACTATTCTGAAAACATATTTATTTTATGTTTTTGTCTTAATTTTTTTAATCAACACGTTTTTATCTCTTTTATATCTATTTTTTTTTTATATCTTGAAACACTATCCACAACCTGACAGATAATAGTGTGATTTCTTGTTTTTTTTTCCCTGCTTGCAATGAATTCATTGTCGGAATACTTTAATTAGTTGTTTTAAGATTGACATATATTACAACAACAGCTGCTGTAGTTCTAAGGGTCAAGAAATTCAATGTATCCATCTCATACATATACTGAAGAACACATCAACGTGGACTTGGAACCAGGGAGAGAGATGGAGAGCAAAATGGGGATCCAGATTATGGCTCTAAATCTTCTTTCTCAGATTTCAGTGACTAGAGAAATAACCTTATAGTTTTTAGAGTATTGTTGATGCATGCGAAATACTCAATTTCTCAATTTAACCTCCTCCGAGCTCGGGTTACAGAAGAAGGAGAAGGAACCGACAGGAAGGTATAGGCAACAACAGGTTTTATTACAGGGCAGCTCATGTTTCTTACATCGTATGTCATTTAACTGCACTACTATGTAATTGAAGTTCCATGTATTTATAGAGGAATCAGTGCCTGTGCAAAGCTATAAATCACCTTCACTGCAATGGAGATCAATCAAGATGTCAATGAACTAGTACTTTGGGGTGCTTTGCTCGCTCGCTCTTGTTCTGTTAATTTATGGTGGTGTGATGATGGTGGAGGTAGAGTAGTAATTTTTGGGGGTTTGTGGTGTTTAGGAGTTGGGTTAGTGCTAATTTTGCACCTCTATTCTTTATTGTACCTTGCTTTGTGTTGGTGTTAAATCCACCCTTATACTTTTAATCTTTCTCTAGTTTGGTCCTTTTGCTTATGGTTGGGTCAATACCCTTTAATCGACTTGATTATCTTTTGTTGTATTCAGGGCTAAGTTAATAAATTCAGCTTGGACCTGTTTAAATGCAGATCAATCCAAAATAAACATATTTTGAAGAATTTTTTAAAACCAAATCAGGTTTTAATATGATCATGAGTTGATTTATTAAATTTTTCAAGTCAAATCAGATCTATTTTGAAATAATTTTTTTTTTAAATTAGATATAAACTGAAAGTTGGGTCAGTCTAATTGATTCATTAGATCAAACCAGTTTAACAATTATAATTTAAGAGTATATAGATTTTTTTAATTATTTTTTCTTTGATGTAATCTAAATTTCAATAGATCATGCAATCAACTATTTTTCAATCGACTCAGATATTCAATATCATAAAAAAATTATATAAATTATATATATTTGAATCTCATCATCGGCACAAGTTTTTATCATAATATGAGAAATTAAATGAAGTAAATGCTCTTTCAAATTGTACCTTTTACTGTCAAGAAAGGAAGATTCGACAACAATCAAGGGAAACCAGTTTTCATTAAGAACATTATGAAGAAGATGGTCAAACCCTGCATTCAGCATCTCAGAAAGATGCCATACTTCACTCACAGACACAGACACAGACACACACACACACACAAACTGCAGCAAGAGGATACCAATCCAAAGGCTTCCTTCCCATAGGAGATTTCTCACATGCTGATATTGAGATCTCAAGGACCAAAGAGTCTCCTCATTCCTGCCTTCTGTAGTGCATTAATCCTTGTTGGGAACCTGATATCGAACTTGATTTTCAAAACCCCTCTCTTTGATGGATCGCCGAGGATCGGCATCCCTTCATTCGGGACAACCTTCTGATAGTTGGGATGGATCACATCATTGATCGGAAGGGTTAAATTCCTGCCATCCAAGGTTGTAAGATGGACAGTGTAGCCTGTAAAGGCTTCGGGTACAGAAATCCTTCGAGTGACGATCAAGTCATTTCCATCACGAGTAAACTCAGAGTGGGGTTTTTCATCAACAATGAAGACAACATCAGCAGGTGTTACATTTGGTCTTTCGTTCCCTTTCTCTTCGAAAGTGATCTCCGTGCCTTTCTTCCAACCAGGCTTTGTGTCAATGGTTAGAATCTCCTCTATTTCCCTGGTCAAGCTGCGCTCCATCCCACAAAAAAGAAAGAGCACAAGAAACACCATTAACCAAGCTCTAGGACCTTTCAGTAGACAGTAAAATGATGAAAAATAACTATCTCACACAAATCTTTGACAACAAGAAAGCATATCAAGCCCAGGACCAGTTGATCAGAGTCAACATGTTTGATCAAAACTACAGAATGGCAGTTGAACACAAAACGGGACCGTAAAGGTGATGTTTAGGACACTTACCCCCTTCGATCAGCTACTTGTCTAGTTATTTTTACCCTCTTGATAGCCCCTTGATAAAGCTCTTCAAGACTACAAGACAGGGTGTGCTTAATTGCAGGATCTTTTCGAGGAGCACTAACCACGACACTTTTTTCAAAAGATCTAACGATACCATCACCCTGTATGTTAATGGAGAACTCTGTTCCTCTCGTGTTTTGATTTGGGCTATTAAACCCGAAAGATTCAGCAAAGATAGCATCAACTGCTGCCCTACTATGACTAGTCATGTCGTTGATAGAAGGTGGATGAAAGGAAGGCAAAGAGAACTGTTCTAGCCCAGTGTAATGCAACTGCTCTACTTATAGGAAAAGTTAATTTCCTACGTAGCTAGCATACTTCAAGTTGTGGAAAAATTGAAGCACAGTGATTGGCTTACAGATGAAGAAAACTTAATGGCTAAGCTTTTAAAAAAATTTAGGAAATATAAATTAAATACTTTGATTTACATTTGTTTTTTAATTTTTTGAATTTGAATTTTAGTTATTGTTAATATTTTTTTATTAAGATATATAATTTTAAATTATTTAATTATATATTCGAATAGGCTTTTTAATTTACATTTTATCTTTTTTTTATGTATAAAAATACAATGAAAAAACTTTGCTATACAATTTTTTTTATATATATATATAATTGCACTATTTTCCATATTTTTGGAGAATAATTTCATGAAAAGGTTTGACTGTGAATGAATTACAAGGCAAAACACAGAATCCTATGGGGGCGATGATAAATATTTGTGCACTGGAATGTCAGGAATATAAATGCTCTTTACTTCTTTCTTTAGGTTGAGAAAAGGGTAGTTTTTGTTTGTCATTATGCTATTTTTTACAGTTATGGATTAAAAAAAAGTAATTTTTTTTAAAATATTTTTTTATTATTATTTAAAAAACATAGGTTTTTAAAAAATACATGTTTAATTAAAATTATTAGTGAGATAAATTTTTATATGAAAAGCATATATTAATAAATAAAGATATTGTTTGATATTATGTTAACGATTGTTTTTTAAAATATTTATCGCTTGAAAATATATTAAAATAATATATTTTTTTAAAATTTATTTTTAACATCAATGTATCAAAACTAGAAACATAAAAAAAAAAATAATTTTTTTAAAAGAGAGTCATTGCCGCGTAAACAAATCGCTTTGAAAAACTAGTTAATTTATCTTCTATATAACTAAGGTTTGAAATGCAGTTATAAATGAAGCTCAGTACGAAATACATAAATTATATAGCTAGCTAAATGGTTTTTTCTCTGTGGTTAAGCAAAAAAAAAGCTATTATAATTACAAATAGTTTTTAAATATGTATTTGATATTGTAATGCAAGATACTTTTTAAAAGTGTTTTTTACTTGAAAATATATTATTTTTTATTTTATTTTTAGCATTAACTCATCAATATAATCAGAAAATATCAAAAAAATCAATTTAATATTTTTTTCAAATCAAACGTACTTTTAAAACACACTGAAATGCAACTTCAAGCACAAAAACAAGCAGGCAATAAGTGCTTGTTTGAGATTGTGGTAAAAATTGCATTTCAAAATGTTTTTCGCTTAGAAATACATTAAAATAATATTTTTTTTTTAATTTTTGATATATCAAAACAATAAAAAAAATATCAAAAAATAATAACAATTCAACCACAACAGACGAAATAAGCATCAAGTTGTGTAACCTAATTTTATGTTACTTTGGACTGAAGGAAGTAACAGTGAATCAATGTAACATTTAGTCACTAAATACATGCTAACAAAAGCAAATAACCTACGTATGCTTGATCTCCAAAAAGTAAAAAGAATTACTGATCTAGATGATACTATACTGATCATTGATGATTTTATTAGGCTCGATGCGCTGAAAACTGTCACGTTATTCTATAAGTTGATTCTGATGAATAAAATACTTTCATTTGAAGAAAATATACGTTGGTTGGATTCCACTACTCCCAAAACAAGGTGGTTGTGTGGATTTGGTTTTCATGGGTGAGATTCTGCATCTTACAGAATCACCATGGTTTTGTTATAGCACGTTTCTTGTTCTTGAAAGGGGAAATAAAGAAAAAAGAATGGTTAGCACAGCTGATTTTAATCATGTCGACTTCTTGTAGGAATCCACTCATATATATTCACCGTCTTTGCATAAAGTTGATGGCACACTGTTAAAGAAAACAAGGATGCACCAAAAATCAACAAGAGCTAATTTTAATTGAAATTGTAACTGATAAGTTCCTCCGTACACCCTTAAGCACATCGATGTATTTAGAAAGATGGCATTCTTGCTCTGAAACAGAAACTACTAAAAACTGGGAGCGTATATAACAAGTTCTGTATCAAAAAGAACCAATCTAAATACTACGTTTTATGTAATTTGTATTTACAAAACTGCTCCATTTCTATGGAGATGTGTTGTGCATTAAATATTGGCATTGATGTTCTCAGCCCAAGAGTTTTTTGATTCCTGCCTTCTGCTCTGCAGTCAACCTTGTTGGAAACTTGATGTTGAACTTGATCCTCAGATTTCCTCTCTTTGTTGGGTCCTTTTGGATTGGCATCCCTTCCCTTGGGACAACCTCCTCATAGTTTGGATCAATCACGGTGTTGATCGGAATGGTCAAATTCCTTCCATCTAAGGTGGTGAGATGGACAGTGTAACCTGTCAAGGCTTCAGCTAAGGGAATCTTCTGTGTGACAATCAAGTCGTTTCCATCACGAGTGAACACAGGGTGAGGTTTTTCAACTTGCAATATCTTGTAGTAATCCACTCCCATTGCGTTGCTGCTGCCTCCTCCTCCTCCTCTCTTTCTCTTCTTCACTTTGCTTATCTTGGTTTTTCTACTTCAAAAAAATCCTGGGGTGCTTTGCTCGCTCGCTCTTGTTATGTTAATTTACGGTAATGTGATGATGGTGGAGGTAGAGTAGTAATATTTGGGGGTTTGTGGTGTTTAGGATTTGGGTTAATGCTAAAAATTTGCACCTCTATTCTTTATTGTACCTTGCTTTGTGTTGCTGTTAAATCCATCCTTATACTTTTAATCTTTCTCTAGTTTGGTCCTTATGCTTATGGTTGGGTCAATACCCTTGAATCGAATTGATTATCTTTTGTTGTATTTAGGGCCAAGTTACTAAATTCTAGCAAGTGTTGCTGTTAAATCCATCCTTATACTTTTAATCTTTCTCTAGTTTGGTCCTTTTGCTTATGGTTGGGTCAATACCCTTGAATCGAATTGATTATATTTTGTTGTATTTAGGGCCAAGTTACTAAATTCAGCTTTGCCTAGGGCTAAGTGACGGATTGAGTATGTCAATTTGATCAATTTAAAACAAAATTTTTTTAAAGATTTTTTTTTAAATCAAACCAGATTTTAATTAGAATTAATCTATTAAATCGTTCAAGTCAAATCAAATAAATTTTTATTTGATTATTTTTTAAAATTAAACTTGAAGTAGGGTTGAATCAGCTTGATTAACCTATTAAATCAAACCAGTTTAATCATTGTAATTCAAGAGTATATAGATTTTTTTAATTATTTTTTCTTTGATGTAGTCTAAATTTCAATAGATCATGCAATCAAGTATTTTTTGATCGACTCTCAGATATTCAATAACATAAAAAAAATTATAAATTATATATTTTTGAATCTCATCCATCGGCACAAGTTTTTATCATGATATGAGAAATTAAATGAAGTAAATGCTCTTTCAAATTGTACCTTTTACTGTCAAGAAAGGAAAGATTCAACAACAATCAAGGGAAACCAGTTTTCATTAAGGACATTATGAAGAAGATGGTCAAACCCTGAATTCAACATCTCAGAAAGATGCCATGCTTCACACACACACACAGACACAGACACAGACACACACACAAACTGCAGCAAGAGGATACCAATCCAAAGGCTTCCTTCCCATAGGAGATGTCTCACATGCTGACATAGAGATCTCAAGGACCAAAGAGTCTCCTGATTCCCGCCTTCTGCTCTGCATTAACCCTTGTTGGGAACCTGATATCAAACTTGATTTTCAAAATCCCTCTCTTTGTTGGGTCGCCGAGGATCGGCATCCCTTCATTCGGGACAAACTTCTGATAGTTGGGATGGATCACATCATTGATCGGAAGGGTTAAATTCCTGCCATCTAAGGTAATAAGATGGACAGTGTAGCCTGTAAAGGCTTCAGTTACGGAAATCCTTCGAGTGACGATCAAGTCATTTCCATCACGAGTAAACTCAGAGTGGGGTTTTTCATCAACAATGAAGACAACATCAGCAGGTGTTATATTTGGTCTTTCGTTCCCTTTCTCTTCGAAAGTGATCTTCGTGCCTTTCTTCCAACCAGGCTTTGTGTCAATGGTTAGAATCTCCTCTGTTTTCCTGGTCAAGCTGCGCTCCATCCCACAAAAAAGAAAGAGCACAAGAAACACCATTAACAAAGCTCTTGGACCTTTCAGAAGACTGTAAAATGATGAAAAATAACTATCTCACACAAATCTTTGACAACAGGAAAGCATATCAAGTCCAGGACCAGTGATCAGAGTCAACATGTTTGATCAAAACTACGTAATGGTAGTTGACCATAAAACAGGACCAGTTGACACTAGTTGACCATAAAGCAGGACCAGAGAGGTGATGTTTAGGACACTTACCCACTTCGATCAGCTACTTCTCTAGTTATTTTTGTTAAATAATATTTATATAGTCTTATTTATTAAGGGTAAAATAATACTTTCAGTTTGACCTATATATACTTTATTTGTATTTAGGTTAACTCAATGCATTCATAATAAACAGATTATTCAGAATCGTAGCCTCCTTTTTGTATTTGATCTCAATTGCTTTAACATGGTATCAAAGCTGGTTTTATGGAACGAGGCTTAATTCCGAACACAACTTCGCGAAAATTTTTTGGACCGAGATTTTGTCTTCCACTTCTGCAAAATTTGATATTTCGTCAGTTTCTGCAATTATTTTGGTATTTCATCTTCCCTTCAGCTTCTGCAATTTGGTATTTGCGTTCAGTTTCTGCAAATTTGTTCTGTGTTTTGGAGTAATCGTATAATTTTGAGAAGTTATTTGTTTAGTTTCTGCA
>Ga0325414_1008498_pt1 | contig 10875 bp, 8 predicted proteins | sample PopdelMetagenome_8_FD_206183 | JGI IMG/M metagenome (GOLD analysis project Ga0325414, IMG submission 206183) | Populus deltoides microbial communities from Bellville, Georgia, United States - Leaf-PdKOR-R3 | ecosystem: Host-associated > Plants > Phyllosphere > Phylloplane/Leaf | place: USA...
ACGTTGTTCAAGTAAACAATGTCATGTAAGGAGACGAACAATGAACCCCCTCCTCAAATTAGTATAGTATATGCTGAATAGTTAGCCTGTATTATGTCATGGGCAAGATCATTTTTTTTAATAGATAATTACTAACATTATTTATAAAAAAAAAACCATGTAGAGATTGATATAATATGACACAATTGACCTAAGAAGTCAAAAAACAATCTAGATGGCCAATAAAAATATAATTTGATTCATTAAAAATCAAGACAACGTCTTTTTTAAAAAAATAATATTAGAATGACAATATATTGGATCAATCCGAACCAACCTAAATTGATTTGTTAAATTCACAATCTGGATTATGAGACCATGATAACCCCCATATAAACAACTCAAGAAAAATTATAAAGTTCAATTTTCAGTCAGTTCAATGCTGAAAAAAATTAATTAAAAAATAATAAAAAAATCCAACATAAGTCAATTTGTCAAGTCTGTGACCCGGTTTATGATATCAATATAACCTCGTAGCAAATAAAAAAATGACTTGAGTCTACTCATAAAACACGTAACTCGAGTCATGAGATAAAGATAACCTTATAAAAAGTATATAAAAATAAATCATGAAACCTAATTCATAATCAACTACATGTTAAATGATGAAATTTTTTAAAAATACCAATTAAAAATGACAAAAATACTCAAATTAATTAGGTTAACCTGCTAAACTGTGACCCAATTCACAAGATCGGGATAACCTCATAAAAAACAAATCAGAATAAAAGATGAATCCTAATTTTCGAACAACTCAATAAATATTAAAAAATAAAATTAAAAAAAAATATTAATAAAAAAAACTTAAATCAACCAATTCAAGTCACTAAACCCGGTTACTGTAAAATAATAAAATAACATCAACTACAACAATAATATAATGTATTCATATTATTGCATCGTCATGCGGACCAAGTTGCTTGGCACGCAACAGTCAACACCATCACATTAACAGAGAAAAAATCAAACGCATCAATTTTAGAAAAGAAGATCACTTTCATACTTTCTTACCAGCTGTCTTTTTTATTGGTCGAGATGAAGGATTGAGAGTGAGCAAAAAAAGGACGTTCACGTTGAAGACATCAACGGACAATGTCATCAAATCAATTACATTACAGCACAAACTCCATCCTTACATCTCCCTTTTACCAAAGCACCCATCCCTCCAACACAGCTGCAAGAAAACCCACAGAGGTTCTCGGAGTAAATTCCTCGGACAACCTTAAACTGATAGTCAAGCTAGAGATAGTCTTGAACCAAATTACCTGTCAATATTAATCCTTGAATAAAAAATTACAGATTTAATCAATATTAAATAAAACTAAAATCCAATCCAATCCAATCGAGTTTAAAAAGTACAAGGTTTTTTTTAATATCTGGTTTATTCCACTCAATTTGAATGAAAATCTGGTTTTAATTCAAAATTAAAATTTTAATTTTGTTTAAATATTAATTGCACTAGAGAATTTGTGTGGAAACTATTTCTATTTATTTTATTTTTTCCGATAGTTAACAGTAAAAACTACGAGGACTTTTACCCCTTTAAAATATTACAGTATTTACCATCCAGACAAAAAAATTGCTTCTTACCAAGGGCACGAATCCGCTGCCTTTCACCGCAAAAACAATTTCCCTGCACTTCTCCTTTGTAGATGCGAAATCTACCTCCATGTGTTTCCACGAATCGTAACGTACACCAATCTCCATGGCCTCTCTCTCGAGATCCAATTCCTTCCTTGAAAAAAAACCCTTTGTACCTTATCTTCTCCTGCACAGCCTCTTTTCTCTTTGCAGTTTTTAAGCTTAACATATAAACAAACAGGTACTTTGGCTTTGCTGCTGCATTTGGAATATAAAGCAACGACGATCTCCAGCAATTCTAAATTATGAAGATTTCTTGTTGGATTTTGATTCTTTGGCTTCTTCTTTGCATTCTCGCATCTGGGTCTCATTCAATTGACAATTTTAACCAAGCGTAAGTCTTTTCATGATGTTGCAACTGCCCATTTTGTTGTTAATCTTTATCTATTTATTAGATTTGCAGCTAACTAGCTCGGTCCTCGCGAAAATTCTCGTGCTTTATTGTTCTGGAAAGTTATAACTTTGTGATGCATGTAAATAATCCCTGCTTGTAAATATATCACATGTCGGTAGTTCCTGCCTACGCTCACTTAGCTATATGAACTGTAAAGTTTGTGTCTTTTGGAGCTTTGCGTATGTTTTTTCAGCATTTTATCTATCTGGGGTGACATGTTAATGCGTCTAGAATTAAACTATCATCATGTAATGAGCGATGAGTGTGATGAGCTAAACATGTTTGATCACTTTGTTTATGCTGGCTAGAAAATATGCCCTCTAGGTTTGGAGATTTCCTAGTGTAAGATATTTGATGCCAGCAGCTTTAAGTTGAACTATGAAGCAAGACAAAATTGGGGATACGTATGAAAGGCTGCCTAGTTCATAGTTAAGATAGACACTGGCCTGATCCTGTTGAAAAGAGCGTGTTATGCTTGACGAGGGGCAAATATTCCAGAAATTGAAGATTGTCAAATGTAGCCAATGGCGTTGCAAATATTATTTCCAGTTATGTCGTTTTCATAGGAAGTACAGCTGCCAATGTTTTGAGTAAAGTTTAGATCAACACAAAAACAGTTTGTGAAGCAATACTTAAATTTGATTCAGACACAAGAAATGTATGCTTTGCTTTGTAACTCTTTATACAATTCGCAAGTTCTCTTTATCCTCACTAATCTATCTCGGTCTTGTGTGTTATAGTAATCAGGCTGTCCTCATTCTGTCAAATTTGTTCTTTTTTTGGTAGTGTCCTTCGTTTCACATTTACTCTGCATCACTTTGATTACTTTTTTTTTGTCGCATGTTGAATAACCTAACAATATTTTTCATCACATCAATCGCTTATTGCTGTTTGTGCATACACAGGTTTCCTATCATTGAACCTGATCCTGGCCATACAAAACTTCGTCTTTCAAGTGAAGGCTTGGAAGCCATCAAACGAATAACAAACCCAATTGCTGCTGTTTCTGTATGCCCAGCATTTTTTTTATCACCTGAACTTCTATGTTTTTCAATAATCTTACAAAGTGTTACTGTTATGCAATGGTTTTTACTTTTTAGAATGAATTTTTTATGCTTTAAATACAGCAAGTGCTCTCTTAGCATTGCTGCAATTGTTCAATCCCTGTTGCTAATTGTACACTTAAAAGCTGATATATTTCTAATCTGCATAGCCATATCAAGAAAAAATTCTCTTTTTTTTTTTTATATATATATATATCCCATTTTTACAGTTTCTTTTATGGTTGTACAATCAGGTAATCGGTCCATATCGCTCTGGAAAATCTTTTCTGCTCAATCAGCTTCTTTCCCTTTCTTGTTACGAAGGTGTTGTTTTAACCTTAATTAGTCTATTCTTCAGTGTTTTTTTTTTTTTAATGTGATTTACTTTATGAAATCATTTTAAAGTGGTCAGACTAACATTTTCTTCTTCAGGTTTTGGTGTTGGACATATGCGTGACACAAAGACCAAAGGTAATGTGAGTTTGAGTCTGAAAAAAAGCACAACTCTTTGTTTAGATGTCATCTATAACATGTCTCTTATATCTTGCAGGGATTTGGGTCTGGGGAACCCCGCTTGAACTGGACATCAATGGAGTAAAAACTTCTGTGTTTTACCTTGATACAGAGGGATTTGAAAGTATTGGGAAATCAAATGTTTATGATGATCGGTAAATTTCAACTTATTATGTAATCTTGAAATTGCAATTTGTAGATTGAAATTTTATGTATATGTTTCCTTTTTGACATTTGCTTTTTCAGGATTTTTGCTTTGGCAACTGTTTTGAGCTCTGTGATTATTTATAATCTGCCTGAGACGGTTAGTATTTGGTCTCTTAACTTCTAGTTTTAAATACAATTGAATTCTAGTTTGACTAAATATGAATGAATCTTAAGGTGCCACTGCAGGAAAGTTTCCTTTGTTAGATGCGTAGGATATGTTAGAACTTTCTATGGCTATGTAGCTCTGGTTTTATGGTGGACACGTGTCTCCCTTTGAGGAAGAAATTTTTTGTCAAAGACAGATAGAATAAGAATGGTCATATTCTTGGTAATCTATATCCTACATTTTGAGGGAAATGTGGTTGTTTACTGTTGAAACTTCGCACTGTCAATATGAAAAATTAAAGGGGATATATTATGTGTTTTCTTAAATGTGTGAAAGAGTGGATTGTAATGAAACAAATAATCTAAATGATGTTAGAGAAGTATATATCTGAGTAAATTGGCCAAAGAATTGGCTACACCAATCATGTTACGGTTATAAAAGTGTATATGTATGTGTGTGTGTCATGCAGGAGGATTGACTTAACACAATCACTATTGGTGAGATGCGATTAGACTTATGATATAAATCACCTCTGTTCTTCAAATAGGACAATCAATCCTATTATGAATTCATTCACATTCTCTTTCAGATTCCCCAAAATGCCAATCAATTTGAACAGTTATTTTCACAGGATGTTTTGTTGTTTTTACATGAATATAGCTGTCTGTTTCAATCTTCAAGTAAGAATGCAGCAAATTGAAGCTTCTTCTTCATTAATGAATAAATTATTCCCATGGCCCTGAGCCACCATTTCCCACTTTTCTTTAGTTCCATTACCCTCTTAACTAGCCCAAATTTGGACTAAACTTTATAGTGGCATCTTTCATTTCTTCAAGTTTGCACGAGGATACTTGGATGCCTAGCTAGTCTTTTTTGAAACTGAACAAGGAGAGCTAGTCAAATATGAGAATGTCAACTTGCTTTTGTAAAAGCTAAACCTACCAACTATAGGAAGGAAACATGGGACTCTAGACCTTGTTTTACAGGTGGCTGTATAATTAGATCCGACCGATTATTTACTATTCAGTGCCCTGTCCGAGGTTTTAGTTTCTAAATTAGGTTATTGCCCATTTTCCCTTAAGCTTGCCTTGTTTTAATTGGTTCTTCTGGCAATACTTTCATATTTATCTTCTCATGCTCTCAGATCCGAGAAGCTGACATATCTCGTCTGTCATTTGCTGTTGAGCTTGCTGAAGAATTTTATGGAAGGTCCGCAGTTCTGTCTTTTGAGTTCAACTTATTGGATCATATCATCAATAAATTCTGTGAATTGTGATGGTATTTTTGTATCTCTCTTTTTTACACCCCATATGCTACTAATACTGACTTGATTTGTTGGTGGCCTGAAAAATACGGAAAATAGAGTGAAGGTAATATATAAGCTGCTGTGGTTTATTCCTCTTGTTTGGTATCGATTAAGTAAATCCTTGGTGTTGACTTGTATTTGAATTTCCATTTTTTCACAGGGCCAAGATGTTGCATTTGAACCTGCAAAACTTCTATGGCTTATCCAGCGTGATTTTCTACGTAAGCTCATAAATTCCTGTCTTTAAAGTTGTTTGTTGTAGTAGGATTTCGATAGCTGCCTGGTTCATTCTATAACACTGTAACAAGTCATATAGCAATTGAACTAGGTCTTCTAGTGAGCTAATTTCACTGAATGCTGTTTCAGATATGCCAAAGTGTTATCCTTTTTAGGTTTTGTATATTTCTTGTTAGCTTTTACTTATGCCCCACCAGACCCTCATTCAAGATCCCCAAGATAATGGTATAGTCGTATAGAGTAGATGGATGAGTCTGTTATCGTAGATGTTTTAGGCGGGTTACCTATATTGCTTATTATGTTCTATCTGCTTCATACCATGCGTTTAGGGGGAACTCATGTTATTTTTGGCTTTACTCAGAGGGGAAGTCAGTGCAACAAATGGTGAACGAAGCCCTCCAACATGTTCCTAACAGTGATGGTTAGTCTTCTCTCCTGGCAATATAAGTTTAGAAGATATGTATGATTCACTCTATAATTATAGCATTGTTTAAGCAAACTTCTGAATTGCATGTTCTTGTTCTAATGCAGGGAACAAAAATATTGATCAGGTATTTTACCTTTTATGATCTTACTTTCAGTCCCAATTATTGTCAATGGAATGGTATGATTCTGAGACAAGTCCATGCTTTCTATTTATCAGGTTAATCAGATCCGAGACTCGTTGGCTATTATGGGTGATAACAGCACCGCCTTTAGCTTGCCACAAGTAGGTGTTTGTCTTGTTCTTCTTGCCTTTTCCATTAATTTCTTCAAGCCCTGCCCCACTCATATCACTCTCCATTGCTATGTTCCTTGGATTCGACTAACCACCTATATAATTTCAATGGCATGTAAATCTGTCTAAAGCATTCATACTTATGGGATTATGTGCATTGGATGTGTGCTGGACACACATTGGGCAAAGCCCCTTCTTTTTCTGCTGCTCCTCCTCTGGTTGGTGAGTGTGTATTAGCAGTGATGGGGGAGTTACTGGCCTGCCCATTGTCTGAGCAGGATACCTTAGTGTCCATTTTATGATGGCAAAACTTACCGCACAAAGTTGTTGCATACATCTGGATTTAATTTTAGTTTGGACACTAATACCTTAGTTTTATTAATTTTTTCTGGAGGGGGGGTATTCTAGTTTTGACAGCCTGTGACATTAATGTGTTGTAGATTCAGCTGCGTACACAGATGCTTTTAGTTAATATCTCTACCTTGGCTGACCTAATTGTGCTGAATTTGAACTGACAGCCTCATCTCCAGCGAACAAAGCTTTGTGACCTGAAGGATGGTGAGCTCGATCCTATATATGTTAAGAAGAGGGAGCAGTTAAAAGAACTTGTTGCTAGCATTATTCGTCCAAAGATTGTGCAGGGTAAATCTCTAAATGGAAAGGAGTTTGTAGCTTTCTTGGAGCAGGTAACTTTGTTTATATCAAGCCTTCTGGTTGGAGTCGCTAGACTTCTATATTTTCTTCACTTCAGTGTCACAGGAGGGTAATTTGTAGCATTACACGGAACTTTTCTTCTTCATCTTCTTTTTCTTCTTTTTTTTTTTTTTTTTTTGGGGGGGGGGGGCGTAATCGAGTTCATTTAACAATGCTGTGATTTTTCCACGTTAGTGAATGTTGTTGCTTTGTGGTAAGCAATTTTTGGCTCTCCAATGTACCCTTGATAGTTTGTCACTACATTTGCATTGCTAAAATACTACAGAGAGAGAGAGAGAGTCAAAAGGAGATGATTCTGATGAGACTACTGAATAGTTTGATATGTGATCCAATGTGAAAATGATGTGCTTAATGGTGTCAGTTGACTGATGTCCTGGGTGCATGGTATGGGATAGTAGCAGAAGACAAATAAACCAAGGACTTTTTTCTAAAAAATCACCATTGAAATTGAATGATACTCCTTGATAGCTGTTAAAAGTTGTGGCCCATCCATATCACCTTTTTTGATTTTCAGCCCTGTCAGAGAATGGCTGTGAAAAATAAAAAAGCATGGGGGAAATTTTGTCACTGGTTATATATTATTTACAATTCCTCAATTTTGATCCTGCAATTTTCAGATACTCGAAGCTTTGAATAAAGGAGAGATCCCATCAACAGGCTCTCTGGTGGAGGTTTTCAATAAGGGTATTCTTGAGCGATGTTTGAAGTTATACAGTGAAATGATGGCAAAGTTACGCATGCCACTTCCTGAGAAATCTCTGCAAAATGTCCATGACAGCTCTAAAGGGGAAACAATGAAATCTTTTGATGAACAACATTTTGGCCGTCACCATGCGAAGAGATCTGTCATGCAGCTGGATGAAGAAATAGAGAAGGTATTGATTGTTTATTAGCGGCATTAAGTTTCTTCTCTCCTTAAATCAACTTATGGATCTGTAAATTTACTTTGAACTGATACACATGGATGTTAAATTGTATTTTAGATTCCAAAATCTATTGACAATTCAAATGAACTAGCAAAAAGATGGCTCTGTTTTGGTTTCCTTTAATTAGTTTCTTGTTTGAAGTGTTGAATACTCATGTTGTTTTTTTATGGAAAAACACAAACTGAATCCAAGTTCCTGAAACCCACCACCACACCATAAACCAGATGAAAAGGTGAATATTTGATCTTGCTGGTATAACTGACTACCTCATAGCTGGCCCTCTTCTGTCGAGTCTACTGCACTGGACAAGCTGCATGTGCTCAGTGTCTCATTTAACTACCAACCGTATTTAGAGTTTGAGGTTCTAGTGCTGCAACATATAAATACATATTTTTTGAAGCTGTGTCCTTGGGACTCCAAAACTTGCAATATTCTGTAAGGCTATTAAGTCTAATATTTTAAATTCTCCTGAAGTATTTTGCTGTGGAAATTCTGTCTAGGTTTATAAGAATTTCATAATGGCAAATGAGTATCAATCAGCAAAGCTCTGTGAGGCACTGTATACCAGATGTGAGGACAGAATGGATCAGCTTCAGGTTCTCAGACTTCCTTCCATGGCAAAATTCAATGCAGGCTTCCTGCAATGCAACCAAAGTTTTGAACGGGAGTGTGTTGGACCTTCAAAGGCAAATTATGAGAATCGAATGATTAAGGTTAGCCATGCTCTTTGTAATTTATTTTAATATTGCTTCCTTTATTGCTCTGCTTCTCTTATCTGGAGTGTTTTGAGTTGGAGGGAACCTTGAAATGGGAAATCAAACTCAATGGTGTTTGGTGATAAGTTTCTGATTCTTTAATATGGCATCTATGTCATAATTATCCATATGGAGACCTCATAAACTAAACAAAGTTGTTGCTAAGGAAAGGGAAATGGAGGTCTGACATAGTGTTAGTGTCTGCATTATGATGTAACCTTCTAAATGCTTTTCGAGAGACTTATCTCACTATGAATCATGTAACACATTTTTTTATTGCTTAATCAATAAGTTGTTTCAATATAGTTCCATGTGGTGTGTACAAATGCGTGCTTTCATTTTCACTTCTATTTACTGATCAGTGCATTGTGAATGGATGATGTGGATCCACAGATGATGGGGAAATCAAAATCTTCATTTATAAAGGAATACAACCACAGGCTATTCAATTGGCTGGTGGCCTTCTCCCTCGTCATGGTGGTAGTGGGCCGGTTTATTATCAAGTTTATTTTGATAGAAATTGGTGCGTGGATACTTTTTATCTTCTTAGAGACCTACACGAGGATGTTCTGGTCTGCAGAGTCTCTCTATTACAACCCAGTTTGGCATTTTATTGTTGCAACCTGGGAAACACTTGTCTACAGCCCTATCCTTGATTTGGACAGGTAATGCAACATTTCCTCTATTACACGTAAGAAAAATGGAATTCCATCTTATCTAAAGATAGTGCTTGATGCCATACAAAACTCTATACTATCTTATTCTTACACATTTACAACTTTAGTGTCATTTTTTTATACTTGGTGGCTCGGTTTGGTGCTTTGATCAGAAGCATGTCTTGTTAGTTGATAGTTCAAAGTCGTGCTCATTGTGTGTTCCTTTTAGAACAGAATGAACTCTGGCAACACTTGCAAAAAAATATGTTCTAAAGGTCAAATGTATTTTAAATGATTTCGTATATCAATCGGTATGCTAGAGATTAATAGGCATATTTAGAAGGATCCGGTCCATAGTTTTGTTTTTCACGAGCATTGTTCCATTTTCTTTCTCGTTTTCTTTTGTTAATCTTTTTTGGTTCCATGCAGATGGGCAATACCACTTGGTTTCATGGTGGTGATTTTGGTAGTATATTGGCGATGTTACGGTGGAAGGAAAAATGGGTCACGCTGGCTGTTACCTTTATACAATAATCATAAAGGGGGCCCTGATAGGCCAAGAACAGACTAAATGAATTGCTACCATGTGCCTTAAACATCTGGCATATTCTTTGCTGCAATCATCTTGGGTGAGCTTTACTTTTTTCACATACAAAGCCCGCCATTCTTTTCTTTCCTTTGGTTCCTGGAAACATTTGTTCTTGGCGCCGAGGCTGATGATGAGATGAGTTTTCCTGGTCACACTAGTATCATTTCTCCATCATCGTGCCCAGGCCATTTACATTGTTGTAATCTGCTAGTTACTTAAAATGTCTGTTATTTCACGGGTTTAGTTTCCCTATGCTAATGTTGTAAAAGTATAGTCTTATGAAATCATATTTGACCATTCAATTAGATCTGCATTACTGACTGTACAGACACTATTATTCGATTACATTATAAAGATGAAAAGCTGATATTGTTTTCTCTCAGTGAGAATCTTTTCAGCCACAAAATTTTCAGTGAAGGTGATGTGATGTTGCCAGAAGTTTGGTAGCTCAGCTTAATTTGTCATAACACCTCTGCATTCTGTATGATAAAATATACTGTTGCAAGCACCATGATGGCTATTATGGCCGCCTTTCATTCCGTTCTCAGTGAATAGATTTTTGATTTACAATAATGTCCAATTCTGAAGAAAAAAATAAAAAAAATAAAATTGAAAATCTAGTATCAACTTGGGAACACTTTCTGGAATCCGTCAAGATCTTAATTGAAACAAATTATTAATTTTAAATCCCAGTGGATACTGATAAAATTAAAAATTAAATGATTTAATAAAAAAATAAAAAAAAATATGATTGGTAGTGTGGTTGAGTTATTTTTTTAAGTTAATTTTTAAAATTTTTTTAAAAAATATTTTTTATTTAAAAAAATATATCAATAATAATGTTTCCATACTAATAAAAAGACTTAGAAAAGGCCAATCCACTCCTCTGGGTCTGTGTTTCTCTCTGCCAAGAGGGCTCAAGAGAAATCATGGAATAAAGTAGATTATAACTTTAATCTTTCTAGTTTTACCTAAACAATGAACTGCTACATTTTAACTTTTTACCTAATTGTTTTTGTATTTTAAAAATA
>Ga0325414_1008500_pt1 | contig 10873 bp, 8 predicted proteins | sample PopdelMetagenome_8_FD_206183 | JGI IMG/M metagenome (GOLD analysis project Ga0325414, IMG submission 206183) | Populus deltoides microbial communities from Bellville, Georgia, United States - Leaf-PdKOR-R3 | ecosystem: Host-associated > Plants > Phyllosphere > Phylloplane/Leaf | place: USA...
ACGTATGGTAGCTAAAGGCTTGTTGGGAAAAAAAAAAAAAAAGATAGGATGTAGCAAACTAATTTATTAGAACTTTAAAGCTAAAGAGTAAAAAGAAGAATGAGAAAAATAATATTTTATTATGAGTTTTTTTTAAAAGATATATTTTTTTTAGCTGTTCTTTATATTTCTCTCAATTTATTTTTAATATTTAAGATTATAAACCTATTTGTAGATCTTAAATCCTAGATAATCAAGGAATTAATCTATTCAAAAAAAATTCTAATCTAATAAGAAATCTAATATTCTAATTAAATAGAAATTCTAACAAACTAGTCTATTATATATCTAACATTCTAATTAAATAAGAATTCTAACAAACTAGTCTATTATAAATACTTTTTTTTTAATAACTCCTATATTAACTAAAATTCTTCTTTTAGTTAATATTAAAATTTCTACAAACTCTAAATTTTATTAACTTAAATATATTAAATTTCACCAAAGCTTTCACCAATATTATGGACTTGATTTTACAGGCACTTACAATCCAGTAATTAAACCTGCAGCAGGACACCTGGTCCTGACACTTGCTATCTTTCATGGCTGGGCAATACATCAAATTGATGTCCAAAACGCATTCCTTCATGGTCATCTCCAACGGGATGTCTACATGGTTCGATCAACCACCAGGTTTTCAGCCTCCTCAGTGTTGTTATCCATATTTGGTTCCACACAAAAAATAAATAAAAATAAAAAAATAATAAAAAATATATAATAAAAAATAATATTTGAAAGGAATCTAAAAAATTATAAGGGTGAGAAAAGGATGCTCGAACGCCCATAAAATGACTAAAAATTGGTTGAGGAGGTTTAAAAATATAAGAATTGAAATTTGACATTATATTTTTTTTACTGGTGAGAGTCCTGTTGACAAGAAAAATTCAATTTAAAAAAGAAAAGTCCAAAATTAGATGTTTAAGGACTCAACTAAATTTTATCTAAGGTTTAATTGAATTTATGGAGGGTTTAATTGCAAGACAAATTGATTTTTAAGTCAATTTAGGTTTTTATTGGAAGAAATTAAAGTTTTGGGGTCCAATTATAATTTTGGAAAGTTGATTTGGTCAAATCAGGAGCTTAATTGCATATTTATTGAAGTTTGATGGCCAATTAGAAACTTAATTGAAACAAACCAAAACCAAGAATTAAACCAGAAAAGAAGCTAAAAATCAAGCGATCGAATTACAATATTTTTGGAGGCTTGATTACAAAATTGCAAAAAACATCCAGGACCAAATCAGAAATATCCATTTTTTTAAAACGGCGCTGTTTCCTTAGACACTATTCATCACCATCTTCAAAGTCAGCAGACAGGAACCGTTTCAGCAAATGCCGCAGATTGCTTGATTGCTTCAGTTATTGGACCGTTACAGCACAATAATGGTCATGAACGTCTTTAATAAAAGAAAAACGCATGCAGCTTTGGGCTCTAAAAGCAGAGAAAAAAAAAACAGAACGGGGGCGGGGGAGAGAGTACAGAAGAGAGGAGAAGAACGAAAAGCTGGAGAGGGGATTTTTGGTGAGAAAGAGTGATATTGTGAGATGGAAAACAGAGAGGAACAGATATATAAAAAAAAGGAACCGAGAGACAGAAGAGCAAGCAGAGGATAGAGAGGAGAGAAACGGAAAAGGAAAAGGGAAAGAACGAAGAACAGAGAGGAACATAGAAGAGGGGAAAGAGCGAAACAGAAACAGAGAAGAGAGAAAGAGTGAACAAAACGAAAGAAAAGAAAATAGAAGAGAAAGAGAGAAGGAAGAAGAGTAGAAACAAAGCAAAAAAAAAAAATCACACTCTCAGGAGGAGAAGAACCATCGACCGGCGCAGCAGTTCCTCACTGCAGAACCACCACGTTAGGAAGAAGAATCACCGGAGTTCCCAGCCGCCGCCGCCACCACAAGCCACCGGAGACAGCAACCACGCTCCCTCATTCCAGGTAACCTTCCCTCCTCCTCTGTCTATTTTTTTGTTGGTCTTCATTTGCATGCTGAACGTGAGCAATTCACGTTCTGCAGCAAATGAAATATAATTAGGTGGTTACTGTGCTCAGCACAGTAACCAGCAACCAATACATTGATTTGTTTCGGGCTGGAACATCAGCCCAGCCCACGCGGCTGGGTTGAGTCCAGCCACAAGTAGGTTCTCTTTTGGGCTGGTTCTGGCCCGATTTCATTTTGGGCAAATCTCGGCCCGGTTTTATTTTGGGCCGAGTCCGGCCCAGCCCAAAAATTCAAAATTCCAAAAATCTTTATTTTTTTAAAAAAAACTTTGATTTTCCCGTGTATTTATCTAACAATTTTGCTTAATATTGGTTTGTATTCTATACCGTAAAGATTCAAGGTATTAAGATACCTGGTTTTCGTCAAAACATGGAAAAATAAAAAAATATGTTTTTATGCATACGACCAAGTCTCTAAAAAAATATCATATTGTATTTTTAAACAACAAAGAAAATTTCAAAAATGTGTATTAGCATGAATTTTGGTTTTAATAACCAGTTTATTAAAGTCACGAGAACTAGGCCAATATTTCAAAAATTCAAAAAAATTATTTTGTTTTCTTTTAATATCTGGAGTTACGACCTTATACGCAAGACGTATTCTGAATATTAAAATCTTTTGTTGACGTTAGAACGGTTAGGTTTTACCCGATAAAATAAGGATCTTTTTATCGAGAAGTAGTTTTTTTAAACCATAGATGGACCAACAACTAGAAAACACGACAAGACCTTAGATTTTATCAGATAATAAAATAATGCAGCTTACCTTAGGTAGGGTGTATTTTGGATGCTAATATCTTCCTTTTACGCAATCAGTCCTCGTATTCGATCTCTGAGACCAGTTATGGTTCCCAGTGACCAAAATACTAGGTGGCGACTCCCATTCTATTTTTCTACTAATAAAAGATGAAAATTCCTTATCTTCTTGTATTTGCTAGATAGATAGATAAAAGATAAAATTTTGAGGGTGGATGTTTTCGCCTCGACGCCGCACACGTGCGACGCTCAATATCATAATCATGCATGTATGTCATCTCCATCATTCACTATATCGTCAAGCACCACGTGCTAGGTTCTCAAGGCTCTCTTCACAGCTTCTGAATTATGGATTCACTGGAAATCAAAACAATATCTCGTTGTTTATCTATCGTCAAGAATCAACAATAATATTTGTCTTGATTTATGTCATTGACATCATTCTGATAGGCTCCTCATCTAAAGCCATCAACAATGTTATCAACTATCTTCGGAATGACCTTGGACAACTAATTTTTTTCCTCGGCGTTGAAGCTTCACATTGTAGCAACGACATCCACCTCACTCCGCAAAGATACATTAATGATTTGTTGATTCGTTTTGGAATGGATTAATGTAAGCCCTTTTCCACTCCTATGGCCACAACCCTCACTTTATCCAAGCATGATCATCCAGATTGTCCTGACGCCAATTTGACATTTCATTTGTTGTCCATCCTGCGTAATTTAAAAGAAACTATTTCCTTTGGCCTTTTCATCCCCAAGTCCCTATCACCACACTTTCAAGCCTTTGCTGACAGTGACTGGGCTGGTGACCCTGATGATCGGCGGTCAGTTGGAGCCTATTGCATTTACCTTGGTTCAAGTCTCATTGCATGGACATGCAATCAGCAGGAAGCTCTTGCCCTTGCTGCTCATTTTAATTGGCCCCTCAGACAATTAGAGGTAAAAAATGCATTTCTGCATGGCATCCTCAAAAAGAAGTTTACATGTCTCAGCCCCCTGGCTTTGAATTTTTAACCTCAGTGTCTGTAATTTTCTATAGCTTCTTGCCTTGTACTTAATCTTGCTAGCCAGCATCTATGTGGTTATATTTCTTCAATTAATAAAATCCGTCTCGTTTTAAAATAAAAAACTTGGCAGAAGTACTCTAGTTGTTTCATATTAATTCGTATAAAATTACTATATTAAATACTATTTGTGTTGTAATATTTTTATTATTATTTTTGTATAGGGAAATACCATAAAATCACATCCACACTTCACCAATATTTCATGACCCACTGAATGGAGATGATATATTAGATGATATATTAAAGAGTTAGTGCCATCAATAAATTGACAAACTAGAAAACAGAGATGTTCTTAATTATAAGACAGTAGATAAAGCTGCATAAATAGTAAAGACTTACACAGAACAAAATTAATTTGACAAAAAAATAATGCTTTCTGATCCTCTAACAAGATCCATATATGTATAAGTGAACCTTGAATTCATGGTGTTCAACCAAAAAATAATAACTAGCCAGCTTAGTCGAGCAAGAAAAATAATAGATGACGATCGCATTTAATGGAGGAGTTGAGTATAACTTAGTCGTACAAGTCAAAATAATTTATATTGTCTTATCCTTCTTCTCGTCTGTTTCCCTTCCTTGCTAGAGATTATGCTAGAGCTATCTTCTTGAACTTTAGCCTTTCCTTTTTTTATCATTTTTACCAAGATAATGGGTAAGAAAACAAGGATCAGGAACACACGAACCTGTTTCACTAAAACAAGCTAAGCGAAAAACATAACTTCAATTTTCAACTACATTTCCAGCTTCATATAAATGCATGAAAAGTTCACCAAAGATTTTGCTTCTCTTCACATTTACAAATCACACTTGCTTTAGCTATACAGGAGGGAGAAGAGGTGGTCCTTTCTCTTAAATGGTAAAGAAGTCAACAATCTCATGGGTTGGCGTTTATTAATTTGTTAGATCTTCCGGTGGTACACTTTCATCTCCACTCTTACATGAGTTTTCAATCAGCCTTCTTCAGTACTACACAGGCCTCAATTTGCTTATTAAATCTTTCCAAATCAATATATTACTTTATCGACAGTTTATTGTGACCATCAAAATTCTAAAAATATTTTACAATAAGAATATAAAAACAAAATTTAATACATCCACCCTTGGCTCCTTCTAATAAAGGGATTTATGATAATATAAAAACAAAATATTATATATCCACCTTCGGCTCCTTCTAATAAAGGGAATATATGAACCATCTAGGTGGTGGCCCAGTGGTAAGAGCTTGGGACCAAGAGGTTTGCTCCCTCTGTGGTCTCAGGTTCGAGCCTTGTGGTTGCTCATATGATGGCCATTGAAGGCTTGCATGGTCATTAACTTCAGGGCCCGTGGGATTAGTCGAGGTGCGCGCAAGCTGACCCGGATACCCACGTTAAACTAAAAAAAATAAAAATAAAGGGATATATGAGATTATTATATAAAAGATAAAAGTTACGATATACTCACAAAACTCTTATAATCTTTTTTTATTTTATTTTAAACCCAAACAAATGGAATGGAAAAACTAAATTAATTAGTTTAGTTTGCATTTGTTAAAATCAAATAAGTGTAATTTAAAATAATGGGCTATTTCATTGGGTTTTTTTTTTAAAAAAGATCTTTGATTAATAAACCTTTGGTTGAGCTATTTCATCAGGTTTTAATAAACTGATTGCTTCATGTGTTGATTTTTTAGTTTTAAAATTTAAAATTAAAGCCTAATATAATCAATTTTTTTTAATTTTCAGATAAAAAATATCTAATAAATTCATGAAAGAATTGATTCAATTAATTTCTAGTCAATTTTTATAGATATTTTGAATAATAATCTGGTCAATTTATTCATCCGTCCATTCAAGAATGCCAACTAAGTGAATGACATTTTGTTTACTCTCGTCCCCTGAAGCAATTAACCCACCTTATCTGAGGTACTCTTGATGTATCTCAAGATCCTCTTAATAGTATTCCAATGCTCTCTACCAGGATTTTCCATGTATCGACTAGCTGCTCCCACTGCTTGTGCAATGTCTGGTCTTGTACATATCATGGCAAACATTAAACTTCCCACTGCTGATGCATACGGTACTCGAGACATCTCCATCCTCTCTGCTTCATTGCTAGGAGACATACTTGAGGATAATTTGAAGTTAACAGGAAGTGGGGTGGAAATTGGCTTACAATCTTGCATGTTGAAGCGTCGCAAGATCTTCTTCAAATAATTTTTCTGAGAAAGCCAAATCTTCCTCTTACTTCTGTCTCGGTGAATTTGCATCCCTAGAATCTTGTTTGCTGGTCCCAAGTCCTTCATATCAAACTCCCTAGCCAACTGTGCCTTCAATTCTTGGACTCGATCTTTGTTGGGGCCTATTACCAACATGTCATCCACGTACAACAACAGAATGATGAAAACATCATTTTCTTCAAACCTCTTGTAATACGTACAATGGTCTGAACTGAGTCTGTTGTACCCAAGGCTAATTATGAAGGAATCAAATCTCTTGTACCAACACCTCGGCGCCTGTTTGAGACCGTATAGAGATTTGTTCAACCTGCAAACCAAGTTCTCCTTGCCTGTTTCAGCAAAACCCTCTGGTTGGAGCATATAAATTTCTTCTTCAAGTTCTCCATGAAGAAATGCAGTTTTCACATCTAACTGCTCTAAGTGAAGATCAAATATAGCACACATCGCCAAGACTACTCTAATTGTAGTAAGTCATACCACTGGAGAAAATATCTCATTGAAGTCTATTTCTTCTTTCTGAGCATATCCTTTCACCACCAATCTTGCACGGTACCGCTCCACTTGATCATTGTCATTACGCTTTATCTTGTAAACCCATTTGTTGCCAATGGCCTTCCTTCCTTGTGGTAGCGGAACAAGATCTCAAGTGTTGTTCTTATGTAGAGCTTCAATCTCCTCTTATATTGTTGTCATCCATATAGATACATCTGTGCTTTTGATAGCCTCATGGAAAGTTGATGGCTCTCCATCCTCTGTTAGAAGACAGTATGCAATGTTGCTCTCAGTAACATATTCTGAGTGCCAAGCCAGTGGTCTTCTTTCACGAGTTGACCGTCGAACTTCAGGAGTTTCAGACTCTATTTGTTCTTGTTCTTCATGCTCTGGTACATCTTCAGAAGAAGTATGATTCTGAGTATTTTCCATTTGGACTGTTGTAGTCTCCTTTAGAATGCTATTATGTTCTTCCATTTGCATTTTACCTTCTGCAAATATGACGTCTTTGCTGATGACTATCTTATGGGCAGTGGGATCCCACAAGCGATACCCCTTCACTCCATCAGCATATCCCAAGAATACACATTTTCTGGATTTTGAATCCAGCTTGCTAACTTCTTGTTTATTGTACATCACGTACACGGGACTTCCAAATATATGCAATCGAGAATAATCAGCTGGTTTTCCAGTCCACATCTCCATCGGTGTCTTCAGTTTAATTGCAGTTGATGGAGATCGATTTATCACATAACAGGCGGTATTGACTGCTTCTGCCAGAGTGACTTTCCTAGACCTACAGCTTTCAACATTGCTCTTGTTCTTTTTAATAGAGTTATGTTCATTCGCTCTGCCACTTCATTTTGCTGTGGAGTGTATGCCGTTGTGAACTGCCTTTTGATACCTTCATGTTGACAAAAGTTATCAAATTCATCACTGGTATATTCTCCTCCATTGTCAGTCCTCAAACACTTGATCTTCTTTTCAGATTCAAGTTCCACCCGTGCTTTGAAAGTTTTAAAAACTGCAAGCACATCTGCTTTCCTTCTAATTGGATACACCCAACATCTCCTGGAGAAGTCATCTATGAATGATACAAAGTATCTTGCTCCTCCCAAGGATACAACCAGTGCTTGCCAAACATCAGAGTGAATCAGGTCTAAGATGCATTTGCTCTTAATTGTTGATGTGCCAAACTTCAACCTGTGCTGTTTACTTGTAACACAGTGCTCACAAAAAGGTAAAGTAACCTTTGTAAGCCCAGGGAGTAACTTCTGATCAGAGAGAACTTTCAAACCTTTCTCTAACATGTGGCCTAGTTTTTTATGCCACATCATCATCTTCTCTTCTGCAGGATTGGCTGATGCGATTGACGCTTCTGCCTCATGATGTGTTTCTCCCATTAATACAAACATGTTTGCAACTGTCTTTCTTGCCTTTAAAACCACCAGCGCTCCTTTGACAATTTTCATTATTCCATTATCTGTTCGAATCTTACAGCCAAGACTATCAAATTGTCCTACGAACAAAAGATTCTTCTTTAAGTCTTTCACATGACGCACTCCTGTAATAGTACAAATTAAGCCATCATACATCTTCAATTTGATGGTGCCCATGCCAGCAATCTCTAAAGCATGATTATCACCCATGAACACTAAGCCTCCAGAGGTGGGTTCGTATGTATGAAACCAATCTCGATTAGGAGTCATATGCCATGTTGCTCCTGAATCCATTAGTCAGACCTCAGTGAGCTCTTCTCTATTTGTAGAGATTGTCGCTGCTTCACTATATAAAACCTCTCCATCTTCTAAGGTGCTTGCAACACATCCTTGAGGTTTTGATGACTCTGCAGTATTCTCTATACCCTTTTCTGCCACAGTTGTAGCATTTCACAGTTTTCTTACTTCTTGATTTGGATCTCCCTTGCCTTTGACTCCCACTGGAGCCACGCTCCATTGATCTCCCTCTTGACACCAATAATGCCTCTGCTTGGTTTGAACTATTTCTGTCTCCTTTATTTTTGCGCCTATTTTCTTCTTCCAAGATGGCGGCTACAACATCATCAAAGACTAAATAGTCTGTGAGGATATTATTGGTCAAGTTGATAATGAGCTGATCATACGAATCTGGAAGACTTTGAAGTAGAAGCTCTGCACGTTCGCTTTCCTTTATTTGTTGACCCAACGTAGTGAGTTGTGAAAATAGAGTTCTTATTGTGTTGATGTGGTCAGTCACCATCGTGGTTTCTGTCATTCGAAGGGTATAAAGTCTCCGCTTTAAGAAAATCTTATTGTGCAAAAACTTGGACTCATATAGTTTTGTTAGAGTCTCCCATATCTCTTTAGCTGTTTTCTTCTCCGCCACACTTGATAATACTCATCGGCTAATGCTAAATGTATGTTAGCAATAGCATTGCCATCCATCTCATTCCATTTTGCATTATCAGTGATCTTCGCGGGCCGATCCCCAATTGCTGCTAAGCAATTGTCTTTCCTTAAGATTGCCTTGATTCTCATTTTCTAGAGTGAGAAATTGCTCTCATTGAACCTCTCGATCTCGTACTTTGCTGCCACTTTATTCACCGTGATCTATTCAGCTATCACTGTTTCATAGATCTGTAACGTATACAGAAATAGTATCGTGTGAATAATACTTCACTAAGTAAGTTCTCAGGAAAGATTGGAGGGGTCACAAACGGTCCCGCTTAAAACCCTTAGATAAAACTTCCTAGACTGTATTTAATCACCGCACTGACTTTCTATATACGCCAACAGTAACGTATGTGAACAGTACCGTATGGATGAATAGTGTTGTATACGTGAATAGTGTTGTAGACGTGAATAGTAACCGTATACATGAATAACTTTTGTGTATTAACAACACCAACCAGAAGGCTCTGATAACACTGTTTGGATACTGGCATGCAAACCCGACAAGACAAAAGACAAGGAATAAGATAAAATGAGAAATGAGACACTCAAGAATTTACGTGGTTCACCCAATTGGGCTACGTCCACAGGCAAGTATAGAAGGATTTTACTAAGTAATGTGGGAATTACAACCTCTCTCTAACAATAGGAGAACAACTAAAATCTCTCTATTACTAGGAGAAAACACCTCACTTACACTCTCACAAATACCTCACAACTTTGTGGGATTACCCTCTCTTCACTCTTCTCGTCTCTTCTCTACTCTATCTTGGTGTGCTTATAGGCTTGAATGCATTGTCTATTTATAGGCAAGAGTGAGGGTATAATGGTCATAAATTTAGGAGGAATATATGCCTAACAACTCATCCTCCACTCATACTCCACCAATTACAACTCATTTTCCACTCAAATCCCATCAATTATGCTAACTAATTAAATGGCTTTACAGGTGATGATCGCATTTAATAGAGGAGTTGAGTATAACTTAGTCGTACAAGTCAAAATATTTTATATTGTCTTATCCTTCTTCTCGTCTGTCTCCCTTCCTTGCTAGAGATTATGCTAGAGCTATCTTCTTGAACTTTAGCCTTTCCTTTTTTTATCATTTTTACCAAGATAATGGGTAAGAAAACAAGGATCAGGAACACACGAACCTGTTTCACTAAAACAAGCTAAGCGAAAAACATAACTTCAATTTTCAACTACATTTCCGGCTTCATATAAATGCATGAAAAGTTCACCAAAGATTTTGCTTCTCTTCACATTTACAAATCACACTTGCTTTAGCTATACAGGTGGGAGAAGAGGTGGTCCTTCAGTACTACACAGGCCTCAATTTGCTTAATTAAATCTTTCCAAATCAATATATTACTTTATTGACAATTTATTGTGACTATCAAAATTCTAAAAATATTTTACAATAAGAATATAAAAACAAAATATTATATATCCACCCTTGGCTCCTTCTAATAAAGGGATTTATGAGAATATAAAAACAAAATATTATATATCCACCTTCGGCTCCTTCTAATAAAGGGATATATGAGATTATTATATAAAAGATAAAAGTTACGATATACTCACAAAACTCCTATAAACTTTTTTTTATTTTATTTTAAACCCAAACAAATGGAATGGAAAAACTAAATTAATTAGTTTAGTTTGTATTTGTTAAAATCAAATAAGTTTAATTTAAAATAATGGGCTATTTCATTGGGTTTTTTTTTTTAAAAAAAAATCTTTGATTAATAAACCTTTGGTTGAGCTATTTCATCAGGTTTTAACAAACTGATTGCTTCATGTTGATTTTTTAGTTTTAAAATTTAAAATTAAAGCCTACTATAATCAAATTTTTTTTTATTTT
>Ga0325414_1008501_pt1 | contig 10873 bp, 6 predicted proteins | sample PopdelMetagenome_8_FD_206183 | JGI IMG/M metagenome (GOLD analysis project Ga0325414, IMG submission 206183) | Populus deltoides microbial communities from Bellville, Georgia, United States - Leaf-PdKOR-R3 | ecosystem: Host-associated > Plants > Phyllosphere > Phylloplane/Leaf | place: USA...
AAAAGAATTTAGATTGAAATTAAAAACAAAACAAATGATAAATTGTAATTGAAGGACTAAATTTGAAAGAAAATTCTTTAAAATGAAGAAAAATGAAACAAGAAATTAAAAGAAAGAGGATTGAAACGATATAAAGGAATAAGAACGAAATTAGAAATTAAAAGAATGAGGATTTAAACTAAAAATAACACATATGAGTAAGTGTAATTGAAAGACTAAATTGCAAAACAAAAAAACTTCTATAAAAGAAATAAAAACAAAATAAGAAATGAAAAAAATAAGGACTGAAATTGACAAACAAAAAACAAAGAGGATAATTGTGTACTTTAACTGTTAGGATAGAGAAAAGAAGGAGAGAAAAATAAAAACGATCGTCAGCGATAATTTGACCACAATCCTCCGCCACATGTCAATCCTAATGGAAAAGGACATGGTTTCGCATTTAGAGAGACAGTGGAAGGCTAGATTTGGTAACCAGGGGTGTCGCACGCGCTGCATGAATAATATGGACACCATTTACGCATCCACAATTTTCAAATTTAAATATTCAAAAGTCAATGTCAAAAATACCAAAACTCCCCCATGACCTTGTTAATTACACAAAATACCTATATGAAAGTACAAAAATACTTCAAAATACAAAGCTTCTTTTTTTATCTCATCCAAAGTTGATTCCTATTTACATTGGACATGAACAATAAAAGACTGAAAAAGCTCGTGTCTAGTAGACCATTAATTTTTTTTTATTCTAGAGGCAAAGAAGTATTTTGACTGTTAAGAAGTTTGTAAAAAGTCAAGAAAGTCCTTGGCCAATAGTTCAAAATTTTATTAACTCTGATGGTAAAATAGTATTTTCATTGTATAACAAAAAAAAAAAGACACATATACCTCAAGCAAAGCTTTATGAGTAAAAGAATGAAGAGTAAAATAGTAATTGCGTTATAACCAATGTGAAAAGTGCTAGTCTACCCTCAAGTAAAGCTTAAGATATAAAAGAAAAAATTATAATTTTATTATAATCGAAGACACATTTCACTATGAACTGAGCTAGAGTGAAAAACACACAAGATTTAGTTTTTTATTTAATTTACAAGGGAACCAACAGTGACCCAAGATTTAACGCCCTCGACCAGGGAGGGGTTATAAGTACTGTTGTGAAGGTTTTTTTAGTCTGAAAGTAGTTGAGGAACAACCAAATACAAAGTTATAACGACTCAATTTACTAACGAGCTCTTATAGGTAGATGTACCAAGCAAATGAAATTGCTTGTGTACAAATGATGAATTAAGCACATGAGATTGCTTATAATTCACAATTTTTATTTTGAAGAAAATTATCACGATCCTCTTAATATTTGAGAGAAGTAATATTTATTGTCTATAAGACCCATCATCTTTTATAAAAAATAATTTCTACTAGGTATTTATTGAATAAGTTCGTGTATCATTTTTGCATCTTCTTTCTAAAAAATAAAAGCTTTAATTAGTAAGCACAAACTAGATTTCCATGAAACCACCCACATCACTTATAGATGGGTTCAATTTTAAATGCACCAACAAACATAGACGGGGTTATTGGCCATTAAAACTTGCAAGATAAAGGAGTTGAGAGTAATACAAAGATCAACAAGTGCACTGGAAAATACTCTGAAGCAATGCCCTAACAAAATCTCCTTCAATGAGGAAACTATTGCTCTATCACTAGCCAAAGTTTCGTTCACACCTACCTATGACCAAAATTGTTTATCTGTAACACCAAGTAAAGAGAAAGATGCCATGAATGATGGAGATGACTGTTACACTAAGAGTCTTTTGCAATCGGTAAACTCATCTTAGACTTTCGGTTGTTTTACCTTGTGAGTCTGTGAACATTACAAGCTATCGATAATGCATACATGAGATTTAACACTTCAACCTAAATTTGAGGAGAGGAGAAGTTTTAAAGAAAAGAAGAGACGAAGATTAAAAAAAAAGATAATGGAGAGGAGAAAGAAGCAGGTGGGGGAGAAAATGGAAAAGGAAAAGGAAAATAGAAAAGGTAAAAAAATCAAGTCAAGATATTTGACCTTTTTTTTTTTGCTATAATTTGTCACATAAAGTATTTTTTTTAATAAAGTTAAAGTATTACAACAATTAAGATTTATTTTTTTGCAATTGTAATGAATAGATATTAGACATCGTAACATAGATGAAATTGAATGTTAGTTTAATATTTCTTGTAGCCATTCGATTAGTTACACATGATATTATTAAATTCATGTAAATACATATTTATTATTAATAAATAATTAATTTATCTTCAATATTTATATAATATTATATTAATAAATATAATACTTGATTTATGAATTTATTCTAGCCATCTAGTTAGTTGCTTTCAGAAAGCAAAGTCATCCTTGGTGACAAAATTGTTTTTAAATTTATAAAAATGTAAATATCTATAAAGAAAACCTTAACATTAAGTTTTAATTGTAAATATTATTTGAAAATATTTATTTGTTATTTGAATTCAATTTTCTATGTTTATGTTGATGTGTGTGAATTTATGCTTGTGTTCTTGTTTTTTGGGACAAGTTTCTTTCATGGCACGAGTGAATTTGGACTGGATCAGTATAATCTCATATTGAACCATAAAGTGTGAGTGGTGGTCTTCAAGCCCATTTTAATCAATATAATCTTAAAAAAAACTTGGGCTTATAATTTATAAACCATGCTCTTGAGTCCAACACTCATGTTTCAAAAATGAAAGTTGGGCCTTCTAACCATGTTCAGGTCTCAAATTGTTGTCTTAAGTCATCATAGTTTTTACCTTTAATATAAAAAAAACACACATATATCAATTTTTGCAAACTCTTAACATGTAAGTACATTAAATACCTTTATATTTAAAAACAAACAACAATATAATTTATCTTAGGTAGGATGTATAGGGTGATGACTATCTTTTTTATCACATAATCAGCCTCTTATCTAGACCTTTGAAAGACCTGTTAAGGTTTCTAATTACCATAAGACTAAAATGTGACTCCCTTTTCTATTTTACTCCTTTTACATATAGTTCTACTTGATGTTCCAAATGAATACTTATCTTTACGCAAGCTATATTTGAATTTTCATAGAAAAAAGAGAAACAAATACAAATCATATTTTGAAAGTTCAGTTTTCCTCAAAAACTTACATTAGACCATGTTATGGTAGATAAAGAGAAAGCTTCGACCAAGCATAATCATCAACATGAGACTTAAAGGATAAAATGGCTCGATTAACTAGCTTGTTGAAGTAAATTATTTACTCTAAATAACTTGATGAAAAATCCTTAGAAATTGTCACCGTAAAGCTCACTATGACAATGCTTTCCTTTCACTCTTTTATATTGATCAAAGTAACATCTTCTAGAGGCCAAGCACCTACATCATTATCTCAATATGGACATCATTCTTAAAACATGCAAAGTCCAACACAATAAATCCATCATCTTTGTTTTTAGTTTCTCTCATTAATATCTATCAACACCTTATAAATGCACGCCAGACTTGTGGATGCACACCAGATAACACCTCAACCATTTAAACCTATTTAACCTACTCTTTCTTAAATGATACAACAAGGATGCCAAGTGTGAGTACCATATAGGAGTCGTGGAACATTCCATAAATCACTATTGAGGCTGTAAGAAGCATATTAACAACTTGATCAAACATGGACAGTTATTGTTTGAAGAAAAAAATGAGTATATAGCATAACTATAAAAGGACACAACACCATTAAAGAAGAAGGCTTATATGAACCTCTTTCAACTAATAAAATATATCATATGCAAGATGTGGGCATTTCTAGAAAATCTAAAGTCCTTGAAGTTATTAAATACACATAAGCTCAATTTTTGAAAACCATCTCAAGATGTACTACAATAAAATAGCTAAGGTTCTTCATGATGTGAAATTTTTTATCCATTATTTTCATGAGATTCTGGTTGGACCTATTCATAACTGATATGTGGGATTAGATCTCTTTAAAATAAAAAAATGAAAAAAATTTGGCATACACCTTTTTAAAATAGTTTGGATTTAACTTAAAGGTGATATCGAATAAGTATAACCTTTAAAGAATGGATGGATAAATAATAAGTTAATCAATGAATATGTTATAGGGATGTACAAAACAACAATGCAAACATTTTCTTCTCTACTAGAGAAGGAGCTTACCTCTATTTTCATTGACACTTTAAAGGCTCTATACTAAGAGTACTTGATTAGGAATTCATTACCCTATTTTATAGATGTGTTAACTGTAATAGAAAGGGTTGAGCAAGGCCTGAAATCATAAAGGATTACAGATCCAACAATGAGGTTTGGTGCCATGTCAAATAATGAATAAAAAAAATGGTCTTCAAATTAGGAATCTTGATCATGCCCACCGTGCCAAATCATCTCAAATACCATTTAGTTTTATAGCATCACCAACTTCTCGAGTGTCATTATCCAAGATTGATATATTTCTACTGCTTAGCATTGTCTATTTTTACCTACTAAGTATTGGATGCATTATTCCAGTCCCAAAAAATCTTATATAACCACCATGTCTAAGATAGTAAGATCCAAATACTAAATGTGAATATTTTTACCTCGATATGAACATATACTTTTAAAAATTAAAGGGAATATGGAAGACGAAGTCACAATGCAATTCCTTATGGAAACTAATAATTCTAGAATATGCATTGATTCTAGAAATTTAAGTAAGAGGTTGGGTATGCTTAAGGGAAGATAAAAATCACCCTTACCACATCCGTTCTGAGAAAAGGTTTCTTTAGCTATGTATTTCTCCTAAATTTATTTGATGCGTGACGTTAATTGTCCAAGATTTTTTTAGCTTATTTGCAATTTATTTATTTTCAATTGGATTATTTGAATAGTTAATGTCGGGTTCTAAATCAGGAGTCACGCAACTTGACAATTTTTTTGTTTTTAATTTTATTTATTTACCCTTTTTAGTATCATTATCATTATCATTATCATTATCTATTGAGTGGTTGAAAAGAATATTACATTCATCCCACATTTATCCTTACTCAGAGGAGACTTATAGACTTATTATTGACGTTTTATTTTATTTTAGAACATCGCTTTAGGTCTACATCGGTCCATAAAATTAGAAGACACATTGACTAACCATTAAAACACAAATTTAAGTTTAATCAAAACTTTACTCTAGCTTGATGAAAACTCATCAGCTCATTATTAAACTTGTTTTAAGGTTAAAAATGTCGTGCAAGACCTATATCAGTCCTTAAAACTAGAAGACATTTCCACCTAGCTATTACAACCTAAACTTAATAAAACAATATGATGATAACTTGACAAAAACTTATAGATATTGTTTTTTGTTTTTTTAATAAATATCTACACGCACATACATTTATAAACAATACAGAGTTTTACAAAATATAAATAATGTCACCAAAAAGCAAATAAAAATAAAAATACATGGTGAATAGTAACATTTTTTTTGGCATTTTAAATAGTAAACATGCTAGCCTAAACAAGAAAGAAAAAAAAAAGAAGAAAAAGAGATATGGGCTTACCTCAAAGCTAGTTCCAGGTGAGGAGGGGTTGTTGTGGTTGCTACTAGTAGTGGAGATGATAATGAACGGGTTTTCATATTGTTTTTCTTGGGCTTATTTGGTTTCTTTCTTTCTCTTCAGTTTTTTGTTTCCTTTTCTCTTTTTTTCCTTTCCTTTTTCTTTCTCTCTTATTTTTCTTTCCTCTTTACTACCTTATGGTTCACAACACCTTCATTTATAGCTCAAAACTCTCTCTTTTCTTCTTCTTCATCTTTATCCTCTACTATACACTAGCTCAAACTAGATTCACTTCTCTCACATAGATTCTAAAAAAAAAAAAACGATCTTATCTAAGAAAAATCTGCATAATGGGCACAACTCAAACTTTTTTCTCTTCTTTTTTTATCTTGACATTTTCTCTCTTTAACTTTGCTCCTCTTGTTTCTTGCTTTGCCTCTCTATTTAAAGACAATGATGAAGCTTTTTGAATCTTTCTTGGTGGAATGATTATGACCATCGGTTCCTTTGAGTCAATCTCAACCCTCTATTATATTATACACTTTGGGCAAACATGCTTGGATTAGCCTTTTTGTTGTGGTTTGGGAGGGTTAGAGCATATCTTTTTTAGTTGAAAATGTTGAACACATGCAGGAGGGAAATTATGTGTTGTTTTTCTTTTTTTTTTTTTAGAGGTGTGGGAGAGAGAAAAAAATCAAAGTATGATGAAAAACCATAAAAAAATAAAAGAAACCTTTTTTTGGAGCAGACTCAAAAGGAAGAAGACATTATTCAATCTTATGCACCAAAATGACATCATTTTGGTGCATTTTATTATTTAAAATAAACTTGTGTGCAATGACACTGTTTTATACAAAACACACCATTTTATCTAAATAGAACTTTCAAGTTTTCAAACAATTCCTATAATTTTTCCTTCTTTTTCAATTTGTTCATTAGATTTATATATTTTTAGCCGATCTCAACCTTTTTCTCTTTACTTATTTTAATTTTATCCATGATTGCGTTAAAAATAGTCCTTTCATTTTGTTGTCTTTTTCAATATGGTTATTGCCTTTCCAATTTCCAATTATTTAGCTAGTTTGAACACTTTTCTCTATTTTTTGAATTTCATCCATGATTGCATTTTTCTTATCCTTGTATTTTGTCACCCTTTTCAATTTAGTTTTTGACTTTCTAATTTTTGATAATTCCATTACTAATTGCTATTTTTTAATTCTTTTCTTTTTTAATTATTTTTTTAAATTATGTTTTTTTGCTTTTCTAAATGAATTTTTTTAGAGGAGTAAAAAATTAGGTTATGACAAGTATCATAATGAGATTCTGAGCAATTTAATTGAAAATTATAAGAATTTCAAGTATCAAGTTTAAAAGTTGATTACTAAAAGCCATATTGTTTTTATAGAGAATAATGGTACATACTATATCAATACCAATTCATCACTGACATAGTAAGTGATTGATGAGATGAGTGATTGGTATGGATGATGCAAGAGGCATCTGGATATTACTAATTTGTAAATATTAGACATTGTAAAATGGAATAAGGAAGCATTGCATTGTCACCTGTTATGTTACTGAATTTGTGAACAAAGTCATCGAAACCTTATTTTTCTTGGTTTTATTTTTCATATGTTTTGGGATTATATCATATTTTTGAATTGAGTTCTTTTTTTATAAGTTCAATTATTGTGTTAAAATCAAGATATATTTATGTAAAAGTAACATTTGAAAAATTAGCCAAATTTCAAAATATGTTATGCAAACACTAGGGGGGAATCTTTGTTTTCACAAATCCTAAATTCTTATCTTCCAATCCTAAAAGAGTAAAGTCCATATTATCTCTTTTTTTTTTAATCTCAAAGCATATCCATTACCCTCAATAAACCTTAAAAGGTTAAAATCTTGATAATCCCTCGTTTAAACCCTAAAATTACCCTTTCACTTCTAACGAATCTTGAAAGGGGAAATTTGCTTAAAATAATGCTCAAAATAGAATCAAATAATTTGATGTTTTAAATAATGATAAATGATATACATTCGGGTCATGATCCCACCACTTCTTCACTATGGTTAACCTTATAGTTTTTCTAAATAATGAATAATTTTTTAAAAAGGTTGATTTATAAACATGAACATATTTGGATTTAAGATGAAAAATAACCATATTTGATCTATCATTCACAAACAACAATATAGTCATTACCATCTCTCTTTGAGCCATAACTATTTCTTGGACAATAACCTAGACAAGGATGATCACCCCTTATATTAAGGTATGTTTTGAAAGCTTTTCTCCAAATAGAAAGAAAGAAAAAATGTGAAAGGGTTGAAAGTGTTATGAAAAGGGATAACACGAGGTGCAGTATGGGAAATTAATATACTGTGGGGCCCATCAAAAAATTAAGTTTGAAACGCAGTTGTTATGAAGCAGTTTTTACATGCTTTTTTAACCGAGTTTCATAAAACTCTATTTGTTTTTGTGTTTCAAAAGCATTTTTTTCAAAATTTGAAAATTTTTTATTTTTTTTTACCTCAAATTAATTTTTTTTTTGTATTTTCATATCATTTTGATGCGTTGATATCAAAAATAATTTTTAAAAAATAAAAAAATTATTTTGATACATTTTCAAGTAAAAAACACTTTTGAAAAACAACCACAACCAAACATTTTATACATGTTTTTTGCTGCACATAAACCTCAACCACAATTTTCACAAAACACGTAGGCATGTTTGGGAGTGTGGTTGCGGTTGCTTTTTAAAGTGAGTGTGGTTGCGGTTACTTTTTAAAGTGCTTTTCGTGCCGAAATGCATTAAAATGATGTTTTTTTTTGTTTTTTTAAATAATTTTTGAGATCAGTGCATTAAAACGATCCAAAACACATAAAAAATTAATTTTTAGCAAAAACAAATTTAAAGTTTTTAAAAACACGAGTACAACTGCATTTCCAAACGCTCACTAAGTTGTCGAATGTGGATTTCAAATCAAATTTGTTAGTCTTAATAGTCGTTAACCTATGAAAATAATAACAGGCATATCAATTTAAGCAAATTGTAATCATAGCATGTATATTTTTATTATTAAGAACAAACAAAAAGCAACTCATAATAAGATGTTTTAAAGCGATTTAATTTTCTATTTAGCATAACCAATCCTTTACTTAGAATCTTTAAAGATCAGTTAGTTATCATAAAATTAGATAATAATTGTATTTTGTATTTGTATTGTATTTACGCTTAGCTTCCCAATTACCATAAAATTAGATGGTATCTCTTTATTTTATTTGTATTTATTTTACACCTAATTCGTTGATAACTATTTTTTATTTGTATTTTTTATATATATAGCTTGTCGAGATATCATTTGTGACAATTATCATATTATTGTTTCTTTTAATTTTAACAACAAAGTATTTTTTTTTAGTCTAATCAAATTGCATTTTAAAATTGCTCCATTTAGCTGGTTGAATAGGATACTCTCACTATAAGAGCATCTCCAATGCAAAAAGCTAAATTGAAAAGTTAAATTGATAAAATGGCTTTTTGAATAGTATAAATATAACTTTTTTGATTATGTGCTTTCCAATGGTAAAAAGCTATTTAGAAAAGCCATTTATATTTTAATATATTTCATGTTAAATTTATTTTTATATAATTATATAACTAATTTAGATATTTTATATATAATATAATTATGATGTTATTAATTATATAATTAATATGAGTAATTTATAAAAATAATATAAAATTTAATGAAATAATATGAAAGTTAAAAGATATAATTTAAAATTAAACTTAAAATTTATTTATATGAATATTTTTAATTTTCAGTTTTATATGTTACTGTTAAAAATTTAATTTTTTAAAAGTAAATTCAAATTCAAACTTTGAAAAAAAACCGTCAATATTTTAAATTTTGATTTTCAATCTTTTTAAAAAAATTCATGCTTTGAAAAAATGACCGCCACCATTTTAAATTTAAAAATTTCAAATTTTGAAAAAATGACCGCCAACATTCTAAGATTTCAAAATTTGAAAAAAATAATTCATCTATAAATATTCTCATATACCTTAACATTTTTTTCTCATCATTCCATTGTTTTCTCTCCAATCAAAAATATATTTCATTAAAATTCATCATGAATCATTCTAATTTTAATTTTTATGATGCTTTTGATTTTGATGATGACACTCCTATGTTTGCTTTTCAAGTTGCTGCTGCTGTGGTTGCTGAAGAAGAATTGAATAATCAAGGGCGGAGAATAGGGTATCATGGCTCTATTCTTGGCCACAACATTGTCAATCGTAATAGAAAGGAAGGTGAGTTAAGATTATATAATTATTATTTTGCTGAAAATCCTAAATTCACTGAAACTCAATTTCGAAGAAGATTTAGGATGAGTCATTGTCTTTTTCTTCGGATCGCAAATGCAGTGGAAGCTCATAATCCATATTTTAAATAAAGGACAGATGCTCTTAGTGTTCTTGGTTTATCTTGTCTTCAAAAGGTAACTGCAACTTACAAAATACTTACATATGGTATTCCTGCAGATCTTACTGATGAATATCTTCAAATTGGAGAAAGCACTGCGATAGAAAGTCTTAGAGCTTTCGTCAAAGCAATTGTAGAAGTTTTTGGTGATTGGTATCTAAGGGCACCAAATGAGGCCGATATTTGTCGATTATTATCAATTGGAGAGCAGCGTGGATTTCTAGGGATGTTAAGGAGCATTGATTGTATGCATTGGAAATGGGAGAAATGCCCAATTGCATGGCATGGGATGTATACTGGTCATTGTCGTGAACCAACTATAATTCTAGAGGCGGTGGCTTCACAAGATCTTTGGATATGACATGCCTTTTTTGGAATGCCTGGATCATTAAATGATATTAATGTTTTTAATTGGTCACCTATCTTCGTTGCACTTGCTGAAGGTCGTATTGCTCCTGTCAATTATACAATTAATGAGCATGAATATACAATGGGATAATATTTAACAGATGAGATTTATCCTAATTGGTCAACTTTTGTTAAGACAATCCCAAGGCCATTAGGAGCAAAGAGAAAATATTTTACAAGTAAGTAAGAGTCTGCAAGAAAGGATGTAGAGCGGGCATTTGGGGTGCTCCAATCTCGTTTTGCAATTGTACATGGACCTGTTCGATATTGGGATGAAGAAACGCTAGCAAATATTATGAAAGCTTGCATAATAATGCATAATATGATTATTGAGGATGAAGGAGTAATGAACCTTGGATTTGACCATGAACGTGAAGTCAATTCCTTTATA
>Ga0325414_1008503_pt1 | contig 10873 bp, 5 predicted proteins | sample PopdelMetagenome_8_FD_206183 | JGI IMG/M metagenome (GOLD analysis project Ga0325414, IMG submission 206183) | Populus deltoides microbial communities from Bellville, Georgia, United States - Leaf-PdKOR-R3 | ecosystem: Host-associated > Plants > Phyllosphere > Phylloplane/Leaf | place: USA...
TTTCTGGAAGCTTTTGTCATTTGCTGCTACACTTTCTGCCTCAATCTTGAACCTAACATTAACCAAGTAATCAAGGTTCGGCATACCTAGTTTCGCACGGCAATATTGTATCCATTTAATTTTTTAGTAGCATGATGTTACATTTTACTTGCGGCCCAAATGAATTGCAACTTTATGTGGTCCCCACCATCTTGAGTTTAGAGCAATTAGCCTTTGTTTTGTTGCCTGGTGTTCTGATGGAATCCATATATTTAGAATTCCATTAAATTTCTAACAACAATTTTTTTTATTTATCTAAATCTAATAAAAATGGTTTTTATAATATTTATTATTTAATTTGTTAATCTATAGTTTAATTTAGTTAATTATTTTAGAGAATTAAAAAAAATTTATTTAACAAAATTTGATCCAAGTTTCTTTTATATAGAAACTATACCCAAAATTTTGTTTTCACTTAAAAAAAAACTTGCAAAAAATCATAATAACCAAACTCAATAAATTCTTACATTTCGTAATCACAATTAGATTTAGAAATGCAAATAAAAAAACATATATATATATATACACACAAAATTAATCTCAAATATTTAAATAATGCAACTTTTCAGTATTTGAAATATCAAATTTTTGGGTGTTTTAAGGGGAAAATAACGAGTATTTGATGGGGATTTTAGAAAGATAAGACCTGAGATAATGTTGGTTTGGAGAGAAAGAAAAAAAAAGAATTGTTGTGTCTGTGTGTTCTTTGATATGAAAAGACATTTAAATTTTATAATATGTCTCTTGTTTGAAACGCAATAAGATAAAATATATAATTTTATTAAATTTGTTTTCAAACGATTTTATCCTGCCAAAACTTTTAAAGTACTGTATTAATTTAAAAAAATAAAAAATTATCTGAATTAAATGGTATCGAAAAGCAAACAAAAGTTAAAACAAGACACAACTTTAGGAACTGAAAAAATAATGAAAAAGATTTAAAACCACCTTGTAATGGCTCACTGTTTGTTGGCCGTCCAGAGAGACTTGTGAGAGGTGACAAACATGACAGCCATGCAAGAAAAGAGCTCCAATCCTCATTGGGGCGACCGGCCCCTCCACAAAAGGTGTTGCTTTCTTCAAGGCCAGCAATGCATGGCAAGTTGTAGAAAAGTCATCGGTCCCTTCCATATTTTTCATTTCATACCTAACGATAAAATTCAATGCAGGTTGTCGCGCAGCTCCTCCCAACGTCCCTTTCTTTCATCCTCACCGAATTCCATTGGATTCTTTAATTTATGACAAACAACTCACCCTTTCATCTACACGTACAGTACTAATCTTCGGTGATGTTGATTTACGAAGCTGGCTCACTTGCTACGCTAAAGCCAAACTTGAGGAGTTAACAGCTTTAACTTTGTGATCAATAATAGCATCTGCCAAACCGGTTTCCTCGTTTCCTATCATTGATTTTCAACGTGGCCTCATAAGCCTTGCACTCCTTTTCTGTTGGCAGTTGATCTCCTTCTAACTTTTGTGTAGTCAATACTCTTGTCGCTTTCTCTTGCGTCTCAGTTTTTTATGGAACAAAAAAAAAAAAAACCCATCATCCTGTCATTAGATCTTAAGATATCTATTTATTCAACATATAGTTTAGAGAATTAGGAACCACCGTATTTATGCTTTGCCATTAGCCTCCAAAGTCTGTTTAACTCTTAGCCATATCATTCCCTTCACCTGAGCTCCTTCAAGAAGCAATGGAAGGCATGAACGACTGGCTCTCCTTCTCCATGCACGAGAGTCTCAACCATGACCTTGCCATCAGAAGGTTTTGTCCTGCTAGAATGGAGCTGGAACAAGGAGAAGAGTGCTGGGACGAGATCACATTCAGTGAGATTGAACTTCTTTCTCCTGATGATGACAGCACTAGCCCTCCTCACTTGGCTGATTCTGAGGTGGATGAATTGGTTGATAGCTTTATTAACGTGGATCAAGACGGTGACAAGTCCTTTGAAAAGGACCAGGATTTCAATCACCTCCAAGATGATCATATAGAGGCATTTTCCATGGTGAATGATGTTTTTCAAGACGTTCCAAAGATGAATATAGAAGGTGATGAATTGGAGATGAGCAGCTCTTTCGAAGATCTTGAAGCTGTTTCTGATATGGAGCCTAGAGTGGAAGAGATGACTCAGGGTGTAGATCAAGGCCTTCATTTGGTACACTTGTTGTTGGCTTGTGCTGAGGCTTTGGGCTGCAGAGACACACGGCTAGCAGAAACAATGCTTAGCCAAATTTGGCCTTCAGTTAGTCCATGGGGTGATTCTTTGCAGAGGGTTTCTTATTGCTTCGCTATGGGATTGAAATGTAGATTATCACATCTTAATAATGTGAATGCACATGGGACATTCACAATTGGTGGTGCTATGGATAGATCATTGATCGTTAGGGCAGAGAAAATGGAAGCTTTTCAACTTCTTCATCAAGCAACTCCTTATATCGCTTTTGGTTTCATGGCTGCAAATGAAGCTATATGTCAGGCAGCACAAGAAAAGGACTCTTTGCATATCATTGATCTAGGAATGGAGCACGCCCTTCAGTGGCCTTCTTTGATGAGAACTCTAGCTTCAAGGCCTGAAGGCCCTCCGAAACTCCGAATCACAGGATTGATAGATGGTCATAATCTGTCAGAGCTTGAAGCTAGCATGAAAGAACTTGCCGAGGAAGCGAGCTCACTAGGCATCCGTTTGGAATTTAACTTGGTTTCAGAGCCAGTTTCGCCATTGCTTTTAACCACTGAGAATCTTAACTTGAGAGAAGGGGAGGCATTATTTGTGAATAGCATAATGCACTTGCACAAGTTTGTGAAAGAGAGTAGAGGCTCTCTCAAGGCAATCCTCCAAGCAATAAAGAAATTAAATCCAACAATGCTTACCGTGGTAGAACAAGACGCAAACCACAATGGTCCCTTCTTTCTTGGAAGATTTATTGAATCTCTTCATTACTACTCTGCCATTTTTGATTCCCTTGAAGCTAGTCTTCCGAGAAATAGCCCACAGAGGATAAAGATGGAAAAGGTTCAGTTTTCTACGGAGATTTGCAATATCATAGCTTATGAAGGTTCTAACAGGATTGAGAGACATGAAAGAGCAGATCAATGGAGAAGGCAATTATCCCGAGCAGGGTTTCAAGTAATGGGGTTGAAATGCATGAGCCAAGCTAGAATGATGCTCTCTGTTTATGGCATTGATGGTTACACTTTAGCCACCGAAAAGGGTTGTCTCCTCCTTGGATGGAAAGGCCGGCCTATCATGCTAGCATCTGCATGGCAAGTGCACAACCTTTTTTCCTCCTAATGCCCGTCGAGGTTTTGCTGCTTTATATAGTATCAACATTTAGATAATAAAGTGGATTTGCTGCTTTAATGATGATCCAGATATTCCCGAAAAGATTGTGCACATTTCAGCCCATGTTTCTCACAGAAGTTTTGCAATTTCTTGAATTGTGTAATCATTGCAATACGGATCATTCTAGTTCACATTTTTAGATGGCGACTGGTGCATTCGAGTCAAGACTCAGGATTGATTAGGTGATGGTGTAAATCTACAGCAGCTCGTATATTGGAACCTTATAAATTGCAGTTGCTGTTCCTTCACAAATAATTGACTGCTCTTTCATGCGCTTCTAACATTCTGGTTTCATTGGATTCATGTGGGAAGTACAGAGCCTATCAGTCAGGGCAAACAACCTAACGGTAACAACCCATTTGAGACGCAAAGACGGGAAAAAACCTTGGAATTCCTTTTCTAAGTATAGAATTCAATGACTATTTAACAGTCTGGAATAACTGGAATAAAACAATACTCATCAGATTATTGTAAGAGAATCTACTCCCATCTCAAAAACATTATGGAAGCCGATTTCTCCTTTCTAACACGACACAAGTCTCTCTTTTGAGCGTAAACTTCAAGGAATCGATTTAGGATGAAACAAATCAGGGGAAGGCGATAACTAGAAATTGTGAAACCACTACTTTGATGCCTTGTTTCCGTGCCCTTTGCCTTGGCTAGCAGCTGCTGACATTATGCGCAAACGACTGGCAATTTCTGTGAAGGAAGGCCTAACTCCAGGATTTGGGGCCCAGCACTGCTCCATTAGCATTCCCCATTCAGAATCACAATAACTTGGAATAGTTGGTCTCAGTGTGTTGTTTACAATCCCCCCTACATACCAGGATAGATACTCACATAAATGTCGACAGCATAGACAATATAAAGGCAACTGACATCAACTGTACACAACATGACAGAGGAGAAGATTTAATGTACAATTGCAGCAAATAATGTACATAGTTATTCTGATTTCCAGAGGTTAGTTTGTAATCTAGAAGTGAAATTAGCCCATTGGCATTAAACCTTCAAAGTCTTGATACCATTACAGAACTATACCGGACTCAATTCAAAACAGGAAACACGAGTCTATTATTACAGGAAAAAAAAAAAACCCCAACAACGATGATTTTTCAAGAATATTTTTTTTTGCAACACCTATTGTTCCTTTTTAAATTATCCCACCATTACTTCCTGAAATAATTATGAATCACATGCATGCATCCATTTAGTGAAACAAATCTATGAGAATTGAAAGACAAATTCAATCGTATACTAGCAGAGTCCAGCAGCATTTTTGGTAACTGCAGTTTCAAAATGGTGCTGCAATCTTAGGATACAGGCACAACCCAAAGAAGATATATGTCATTTAAACACAATCATGCATGAACAACACACAAAAGAATCGTGTACAAAACTCATACCTATAATTGCACCATAGTGCATGTTGGCATAGGGCTCCTCACCAGTGAGAATTTCCCAAAGGACAATTCCAAAAGAGAACACATCAACCTGTGATCAATTAGAGATTAGAAACTGATCATAAGGGACATTAAACAACAAGGACTACAAATGATGGGAAAAGAAAAGAAGAAAGAGAAATAAACCCCTGCATTAACCAAGTTCCATATCTGTCAAATAAAAGGCAGCATGTGCAGGACGAATTTTTTAAAACCTAAACCAGCTTAGCAACTTTTCACAAACTAGAAGAAACAAAATGTAGATATTCAGATAAAGTTTTCCACCACCAAATGCAACAAATGAATTGAAAATTCAGTCATGTCGGTTACAAACTTAGCCGAGGTGTACATGGGACAAAAATCTATATCAACTCTACAACATTACAATCTTTTTCATGATGGAAGCCTTTACCTTTTCTGAAACCTTATTACTGCTTCCATTTAGAAGCTCGGGGGCCATCCATGGTAGAGTTCCCCTTACACCTCCAGAAACCAAAGTATTTCGTTTGATTTTTGACAGGCCAAAATCACCAACCTGGAACATCCATTCATAAGAATGTTTTATAATAAGTACTCAATCATTCGATGCAATCAGTTTTTTGTTCATACTACTAGAACTTACCTTGCAGATTGGTCGTTGGGGATCTTTCAAGTTTACAAGCAAGTTGTCACATTTCAAATCAAAATGTACAATATTCTTCGAATGTAGATATTCCATTCCAAACGCAGCATCCATAGCTATGAGAAGTCTCTTGCGACGATCTAGATACCTGCAAGTTAATATTTAATGAAATAATAAACATGAGAAGACAAAACAATCAACTGCCTGTGCATGAAATTGCAAATTAGCAGGAATATGCCAAACTGGAATTCAGAGAAATGCAAGAGTGCACAACATACCTATCCTTGCGAAGTAAAACATTTCTAAGAGAACCATCAACCATGTACTCTGTTACAGTAGCTAATGTCCCCCCATGTCCATCTTGAACTACACCATAAAATGCAACAACATTTGGATGGTGGAGCTTTGAAAGGATGCCAGCTTCCCGCCAAAACTCCAAGGTCTGATGAAGCCAGTGAGAATAGATTATTTAACATCAAGCTAAGAAAGCATATAAGAAGATTAAGGAAACTAGAAGCCAATGTACTTGTTGAATACTAATGAAGACTTATTGAATTGGCCTCCTCTTTTTTCTATAAAACAATGAAGGCTACAGGATAAAATAGCGCACAATTATTTTTAGGGAAAAAAATTGGAAATGCATATCAAGAGTTGAGCAAAAGTTACCAGTCTCTCTTGCTCTGACGATCGACCTGTGAAACAGATCTTCTTTAACCTCTTAATGGCAACATCAGTGCCCCTCCACTTTCCATGATACACAGTTCCAAAAGTGCCAGAACCCAATTCTTTCTGCTCTTCAAGATCTTCATTTTTTATTACCTGTTATATCACTCGGAAGAGAGTAAAAAAGAATAAAGTGGATGTTATTTTCAGGAAAAAAGTAAATTGAACTAATCTTAAAGCACAAGATGTAAGGCAAAAGCATGCAAAAGGAACACTAAATCCATATGTTCCTGCAAGGTCGTCATATATGCATCACAGAAGTAGAAAGGAGAGAAGGAAACTAATCAGAAAGCACATTGCACCCTCTCTCTAGGTTTGGTTACTTTTCATATTGTATTAAAGATTGAATATTTTAAGCATGCGTAAGTAGAATTTCTTTCAAACACTAAAAACAGGACAGACAAACTTTACATCATAATAAAGATGGGTAAATGTAACCAGTGCAATACCTGCAAGGTATTGATATCAAAATCTCCCAGAGAAGGATCGCAAGGAGGAAGGCCATCATTCTTGTTATCCAACTTCCCATCCTATGAGCATCAAAGTGAAGTTCGGTTGGCATGCTAGGAAATAAGTACTCAAATCAAATTAAAATTGAGAAGAGATACCTCATACTGTGAATCTGGTGACTGTAGGTTCTCCATCATAGCCTCAAACTGCATACTTTCTGTCTCCTTCAATTCGGAATGATCAAAATCAGACATCATTGTAGAATCAGCTCCTACCATTCCAGGTAAATTATTCTGATTGTCTTGGCCAAAAATAATTTGGGAATAGTCATGCCCCACTGAATCTCCACCTTCTGCCAAATGTGTGAAATGATAAGATTTATGATCTACATTTGTAAGCACAGATGGAGCAGTTAGATGATCCTGGTCAATAAGAGAAACATCTTTTTGAACAAACTCTTCCTTTGCCAGCTTCTGAAAATATGACCAGTGCTTCGGCTCATGATTTTCCATGTTTACACTCACACCAGCTCCATCACTGTGTAGTGGACTAAGACCAGGGGTGTCCTCAGTAAATATCCCTTTTGAGAATATTTCAGAAATGAAATCACGAGGGAATCTATCATTTATATCGATTTGGATTTCTGCCTGCTTGGTGGCTGAAACAGTGACAGGGGGCATTCCTTCTGCAACAACTTTAGCTGAGCTATCTGTCCAAGAAAATGGCTGAAAATGTCCCAGACTGTCCTCATCAGAGACATCCCTGGTTGTCATCTCATTCAAGTCATCTGGAAGATCAGCTGTAGGATCCTTATGCTGCACAACACAAGTTCCTTGGTGGACAGCCAGATGTCCGGATCCCACTTCTCCCTTTACATCAGCTGGGAGTTTCCTATGATTACCAGTGACCAAATCTGTCTCAAAGTCTTCCTTGAGAATCCTATCCCTGTTTGCAGAATCATTTTCATCAACACTCTTAGCAACTGCCTGCTTGAACCCAAAATCTGACACCTGTTCGGAATCAGGGAGCTTGTTATTCATCTGAGAACTGGCATCGGAAAACTCTCTATGTTGTTGAAATTGAGCGACTCCATCATCTATGATTTGAGAGTCTGCACATGATGGTTTTGCAGTTGAAATGAAGTGTTCAGTGCGGGCAGCCAAATTACTCTCATGCAAATTTTCCACTGATTCCATAACTGGATTGTTCTCGGTGATGCATGGATGTGAATGAGAAATGAGCAACTGAGAGCCAAGTGAATCATCAGACTTGGATAGTCTGTTCAGTAACTCTGCTTGACCCCGGGGTATTCTCTCCGAATAATAAACCCTCAGAGGAGGTATTGATGGCTCAAGATAGCTCATGTCAACTGGATTCGAAGTAGAATCAGCATTTCCTGGACCAGATGCACCACTGGGTGTGGAGTGTTGATCATCTTCATGAGATCTAGGAACCTGCACTTGATTCACATCATCAACAAAAGAAGAAACCTTCCTTGGTTCTTGGTGTTTCCCCTCATATTTTGATGGTATGGTACTTAGATCTCCTTCTGGCACAGCAGCTGGTACTGGTACTTCATCAACTGGAGCAGGGTAACTATTCTCTATCGCATGAGTTTTTCCCAGGTCAATCTTTTGCTGAACTGAACCAGCAGGTTTTGGATTCACCTCCTTTCCTGGCATCTGCGAATTCTTTATCTGAAAGCTAATATATTGATGTCCTTCGTAAAAACCTGCTTCTTCATTCATATGCCCTTGAAGTTGCCTTGAATAAGGGATTTCTCCAAGAGGAGAGTTGTTAGAGGAATGATGGTGATAGTGCAATGGGAAATGCTTAGTGTCTCTATGATCCATCATCTGGTCATGATAAAATTGTGGATAGGTCTCGTAGGCATTGGAGGAACTTTGAAGAGTAGGTTGAGAAGAGTGGTAAGTGCCAACCAAAGGTGAAGCGCTGACCCCAGCAGATGCAACACTGGTCGTCTCCCTGTCAATGTTTCCTGAAGAGCTTGCCAAACCATGCAGGGCTGATCCTCTTCTGGATCCCGTGTCCATGCCATTGACAGCAACTACATACTGAATCTCAGAATCACCCTCTGCACTGCCCAGGCCCAGTTGAGCATCTTCCAAATCACTCATTGAAAACAGAAACAATCTAAGTTTTTGTGATCCTTCTCTATCTTCAATTTCACTCCATTCATCCATCATATTCAGCAGATCCTCGTCACATGAAACAGAAACCAAGGCATCAAGATCTTCACCAGGAAGCTGATACTTTATGACGCGAGCTTCGTAATATATTGCTAAAATTTTCTGCTTAAACTCATGCCAAGAAATGTCCCTTGCGATACACATAATGCGCTTTTCACCTCCAACATACCTCAGCTGTCCATCACTTGGCCGTGGTAGGATTTTACCACCAAAGCTGCAGAGAACTTTCATTTTCCCAGAGAAGCTATCGGAGGCTCCAGAGGAGGCATAGCCATGCAGAGCTCCATGGCTTTCATAACCAGATGAAGTTCTTGGTGCCAACTGAATTGACCCATAGTTGCTTCTCTCTTCATGTAAAGATGAGTCCATCCTCTCAAAGTCTTTTTGACCTCTCTCTACCATGGTTAGCATTGAAATATCTGAACCACTTTCAGACCCTGTATGACTAATGCCTAAAATACCTTTTAGTTCCAGATAACCAGTCACATAGTTGGGATCGCCAACAGCATTTGGAATGAGAGGCTTCTTAGGAATGACCCGATCACGCATAAATTCGAGAGCAAACTCCTCACCTGTCTGAATGGAATAGTTACGTACAGGTTTAACTTCTGGTGGTGGTACATTTAGGTCAGGAACTCTTGTATTGGAATTCCTGCTACTTGAAGGGTCTGAGGTATATGCCTGAGAAGCAGGCTGGGATATCTCATGTCTCGGATCCCCATAATTGTATTGATGTTGTTTATATATCTCTGACTCTTCCATCACAACATTATTTAAATACTTCTCAACTTAACGCGAATCAAGCGGATTAAACCCAATGCCATCACCAAACACTCACAAAATCAGTCCATCAACTACATACCAGCACACAAACTTCGCTCACAACAAGGTTTATGATCACAATGATTTGCTAAATTTCCTGAAAAAAAGAACAGCAAACACATGCAAACGCGTCAAGAACCCTCAGATCTTCAGAAAAATGATACATTACAAGTAATAGAGCAGAAATCCACACAGCAAGGCAAACAAAACAATTTACAAACTGGGATTCATTCAAACCACATGCAGTCATCAAATATTATCAAAGCTAGGAGAATCCAACTGAACTTTCAAACATAGATAAACACAATAAAACCTCCAAAAAGTTACAGATAGAAGTGGATACAAAGTAACCCATCCAGACTCAAAATTCAACTACCGCCTCATAATTTAGAAACTACACAAACTTAAAGTGGTGATATGATATATCAGCATAAATTAACTATCCAAATTCCCAACCAACAAAATTCTAAATCAATTATCGAATAGCTCAAAATCTAACAAAAAAAACCAAAAAAAAAACAATTCAAATAATTCACAAAAAAACCCAAAACTTTATTTCTCTCAGATCAACAACTAAAACCCAAAAAGAAACAATTAAAAAGAAAAGAAAAGAACTTGCCTTGTAACATAAATACCTGAAATATAGGAGAAAGGGTATCTAACTCAAAGCTTTGGCTTTTGCTTCAAGAGGGAGTGAGTAAAGGGTCTCTCCGTAAGCTCAAATAACAACAACAAAGCAAATACATTTATCTCATATTCATCATGGGTTTTGTTTGCTTTTTGAATTTTTTGTCCAAAAAATTTGAAACTTGTAATTTTTTTGACAAAATAGAAGGATTGGCCTTTTGTCTCTCTCTCTCTATCTCTCTCTGCTCAGATACATTCTCTTACATGTGCTAAATAGTCAACAAACTGCTTGAAGTTACTAGATTCTTGATGTTTTCCCAGTTTATTTACTTTGTATGCCACTGCAGTTAATTAGTTTGACGAAAATAACGGTTACTTCCTTAATATTTTGGTGGCACGATCTAGTGTTTCTGGAGATGATAGCTGCTTTGTATTTTTCCATTTTTTATCACGGTGATTCTAAGGAAAGAAATAAAGAATTATTTATCGATATGACGATATTAAACAAATGCTGGTTATATTATTATCTAACTATAAGCGAATCGGATCACGCCAAGTTTTTGTACAAAATCTTGGGTTTATTCTTTCTTT
>Ga0325414_1008505_pt1 | contig 10871 bp, 5 predicted proteins | sample PopdelMetagenome_8_FD_206183 | JGI IMG/M metagenome (GOLD analysis project Ga0325414, IMG submission 206183) | Populus deltoides microbial communities from Bellville, Georgia, United States - Leaf-PdKOR-R3 | ecosystem: Host-associated > Plants > Phyllosphere > Phylloplane/Leaf | place: USA...
GAGAAAGGTTTTGCAAGTTGTTTAATGGAATTGAGTGTCACACCTAGGTTTGTCAAAGCAACTAATAACTTACATATTTTTAATGGATGACTATATATTATTGCTAATGATTGGGTAAATTAGTACCGTGTTTGTTTGCTGGAAAGTGAATTATTTTTCGATATTTGGTAGTGTCATGGAAAATAAGTTGGAAAATACTTTCCAGTGTTTGGTTATGTCATAAAAAATGAATTGAAAAATAACTTATCAATGTTTATTTTTTTTCAATTTTATTAAAATAACGAGGAACAAATCTTACAAATTAAAAAGTTGAATGAAAATGAAATTGAAAAAAAAATCTAATTTTATAAATAATATCAAATAAAATAAATAATAATCAAAATAATGGAGATCAAATCTAAAATATAAAATAGTTGAAAGATAATGAAATTAAAATAATAATAATTATAATTTCATAAATTATTTCAAATTAAATAAATAACAATCAAAAGAATGAGGATCAAATTTGATAGATAAAAAAATTCAATAAAAAAATGATAAGAGAAAAAAAAATAACAATCATAAAAATAAGGATCAAAATAAATATAAAAATCAAATTAAATCAAATTTTAAGAGATGAAATTGAAAAAAAAAATATTCAAAACAAAATATATAGCAATCAAAAGTTTGAGGATCAAATTTGATGTAATCAGAAAATAATATGATATTTTTAAATTTTTTACTTCTGGAAAGTGTTTTCCGTCCAAAATAAAAGGAAAACACTTTCCTGGAAATTAAGCTAAATTTTCCGTTAATCAATTTTTCTAATGACAAATAAATACAAAAAAGTTTGGAAAGTGGTTTCTAGAAAACCACTTTCTATGAAACAAACGGGGCCTAAATCTACATTTGATGTGAAAACATTTTTGTGGAAGACACTTGAATATTCCTATCCAGGGACATCAGATGAACCCGACCCAAGATACATGAGGGTTCCGATGACTTTTTCCTAAGATCTCTCTTGCTTCCTAGGTGCCTCAGTCAGATGCAATGGACTTGTTAGATGATGAAGCTGGTTGAGTTGGCTTGTAAACGAAGCAAGGCAACCATGGAGCTTAATCTTATAAACAATCGATGACTTTCTTTGGAATGATACTGCTCAGAAGGAAATAGTAATGAGTGAAACCCTGCTTGCTCTTGGTTCAAATCAATCGAAATTGGAAGAACAAGAATGCCATCTCTCATTTTCTTTCATTAGCTAGTACCATAACAACTTCATCTGCTAAGTTTACAAGAATTGCTGCGAAGCCATGTTCTTTATTGTGGTTATACCAGATACCCCTTCTTGCTGAAGATATGATTGAGTCATCTGTGATTATTTCTATATAATGTTGATTTTTATTATTGGTTTCAGCTTAAGTTAGTACATTTTTTGCTGTGGTCATGGATGACATTTGTTGTTGAAACTCTACAGGGAACAAATGATGATATTGTTGATCTGTCCCATGGAAAGCGCCTGTGGGAACTTGCCAAGGAAAAATATGATCCTTTATGGGTCAAAGGTGGTGGTCATTGCAACCTGGAAACTTATCCAGAGTACATCAAGCACTTGCGAAAGTTCATAAATTCCATGGAGAAAATCTCCATGGTGAAACCAACAAAGAAACTCACTCAGAACCAGAGTATTGAAGTCAAACACAACAAATGCTTAAGATTTGGTAAAACTTAGCCAGTTGAATTTTAGTTCGTCAAAAGAGGTAGTTTTTTTTGAAAGATGAACCCGTACCAAGATTGAATATGCTTTGCTTGAAGGACTTGCAGTTGGTGGCCAAGCATGTTATTGCTCAGTATGTTTCTAAAGATCAGGGATTTATAGGAAATATACTTGTTTGTTCCAGATCCTGTTCAGGTAGGCATTTTCAGGTATCAAGTTCATGTAACTATTCGTTAGTGATGTCAAAGTGTCCTGTCAGAAAATGTGTCCGATCTGGGTTTTCTTGTAAAATAGAACTGAGTGGCTCTTTGTAAAAACTATCCCATCTATCTGTCTTCAATTGCAAGCACTTGCACCTGTCGGCGGTGATTCTGTAGCATCTTCCTTGTGTACAACTGATAACTGTCCCTGCAAAATGTCTTGGACAAACATTCTTGCAGTCAAGTGCAAAGGCAATGAACTAAGCCTCGATATTCTTGAGTTTGTAGTATTTTGCCATCGCTAGTGCTGGTGATTGTAACACAGGTTAGGAACATGGAGAAGTAAAAGCTTTGACATACATCGTTGAAGTCATGAAATCTAGCAAAGTCGGGGCTCTAACTGGTTCCATGGAACACGACGGCACAAGTTGAAAGGACCTGAAATGCATGGAGCTCTAGGTCGCTCTCAAGAACAGAACAACTGATACGTTTAATGTTTAACATTAGAGGACCACGTAATATCATTTTTATCATTACAAGCAAATCTAACCCTTGACTGCTACAAAAAAATAAAATAAAAATCTAGTCGAGTGGTCTTTGGTACAAGGAACAAACCTATCAAAATCAAGGGACAAATAGTCCTGTCTGTGCCTTTTATATTTGGTCGAGGAACAAGCATCCATGGCCCAAGCTCAATCTCCAGGAGGGCTCAAGCCCTCACAAACAGTGTCCTTCGTAACTTATCAGACCAACTACTTTGAAACCCAGATAAGGCAATTTGCGTTTTTGGCTCTTGCCTGAATTACAAGCAAATTCCAGGGAGCATCCTCAAACAGGGGAACAATTTGTCAGCCCAGGTGCTCAATAGACTTTCTTCTACTCCTCTGTCAAACCTCAGGCAAGTGGAAACGGTGGAGGATACAGAAAATGGAAAGTGGAAACTTTAATAAATAGCCTAAAGCTCAACAAACCTGGAAAAAAACTAACAAAAACTTACTGTGATAAATTTCTTTGTGCTCCCTTCCCTCTCTTGTCTTAGAGTAGTGAAGCTTTTAATTATTTTGCAATGTTTTTTTTTTTTTTTAAAAAATGGATATTGGCCCACATATTTACATTACAAATAGTAATAGTAAATAGACCCGAGTGCTGTATGATGATGCTGCAATTACTCAGACAATTCCCAACAACTTACAAAAATCTCTAGTGAAATGTTGGAAAAGTAATCACAATAGGCACATGGTTAAGGGACTCCCACTTGCTTCTTGTCATAATTAAGGTTTCCATTGCTTAATTTCTAGGGCGTGTCTAGAAGCGAGGATGAATTATTCAGCTGAAAAACTTTGAATTTTTTTATTTTAAATTATTTTTTATATATATTTAGATTATTTTAATATGTTGATGTTAAAAATAGATTTTAAAAATTAAAAAAAATATTTTAATATATTTATAAATAAAATGTTTTTAAAAAATAATATTTACCGTAGTAGCTGTATGAGAAAGCATATTCATACAACCAATTCATAACAGACATTGCTTGCTAAATATATTGTTTCGCAATATATGAAGGGCTCAACTGCTTATATAAAACACTATAAACTCCGAATAAATTTGTTTTTTCCATGACATGCGTGCGCATATATTTAACATGCAATGTTCCCTTCAAAGATCTTGAGAATCGTTAAACATATCTGTAAATATTATCCTGATTGCCACAAAACTCGATTCAGCGCAGCATGTTAACCCGATAACCTGTCAACCCAGACCTTTTCTCAGGCTGGATTCTATTTCGAACAAGATCTGTTTTTACCAAAACATCATAGTTACTGATAGAAAAATCGAGCACTTCATCACACAGCAGTACTGTTTATAGAACAGCATGCAAGTTCAATCATCTACTCTAGAAAGAAAATTTGGATAGATTTGAGCTTTCTTTAACGTGAATCTGAAGTTTAAAACATGAAACGCACAGGAAGACTACCAAGAGGAACAAGGTGAAGTTTTCACAACAGTTAAATGCCTTCACAGTCAGTGCTCAAAAGGAATATGACACGAGAGGCAAAGTTCTTGGTCATGAGCAAGAGGATGTGCTCGAACTGTGTTTGATGCTGTTAGCTGATGGATTATGCAGTATGCCCGGAGCTGTGGTGACAATCCACCCCAATGGCTTAGCCCAATTAATGGAAAGATTAAATTCTTCTGGAGGATTTAAATGGTCTCAACTGCATCATCAATCAGTAAGTGTCTGACCTGGAACAATGGATTACCAATGCGAATTCTCCTGAATTTTTCCCTGTCAGGATTCTTTGCGACATTCCCAACATAAACGAGAAGAGTTTGAAAGGCCCTTTTGACGGTAGCATCATCCAGTCCCGTGAACCAAACACAAAGACCTTGATTAAAATCAAGGATTGGCATCTCTTTTGCCTTTTTACCATAAATGTATACGTTAAAGAACGGAAGTCATTTGTCAAATTAATCAGTTGCAGGATTATTATCCTGATTCTTTAATTAAAAAATGGAAAGGTAGGCAATTTATCTCGTAAAATTCGAACTCTCAATGTCATGAGTTGATAAAGTTTGATTAAAGCTTCATTAATTACCAACCCTAAGTAAAGCTTCATTAATTACCAACCCTAAGTGGGACTTGAAAGTCTGCCGAAAACTCTTTTCAGATGCCAAATTCTCAACTTTATGAAGCCCTTTTAATAATTGAGTCTCTAAGGCGCATGGCAAAGGTTCATCCTACTAAAAGTTTCAATCGGCATTAAAACTCAAGATGATTTTCTTGCTGCTTTTCCATCGATTTGATTTCAGTGATTGGCCTCCACCTGAAGAGCAGCTTTCTTCCAACCGCTCAAGTAAATGGGTCCCTCTTCAACCTTTTCTATGTCGTTTCCAAGGTTTATGCTGTCAAGCTCCTATTGGCCAAAAAGTGCAAGAAAGGCTAAAGATTCCAATTGTTACCTTTCCTCCATTATTCTCTGTGGCTGCTCAAGATAGCTGAAATTAAAATTACAACAAAAGCTAAAAAAACATATGGAAAACCATATAACTTGTTTTTATGGGTAAAATTATTATTTTTTATGGGTTATATTTGTTATTACAATATTTAATGGGGTAAAATATTTTTTAAATAAATATTTACACATTATAATGTCTAGAAAACCCTTGAAAGTCAAATTTTCTTCACTCTTTGGACAAGGGCATTTTCGTTTTTAATCTTTCCTAGCATAGTATAATTATTAAGGTACCCTAAGAATAAAAAACCTATAACTTAGGTCAAGGGGTTTTTTGGTTTTTTTGTTATGTTTTTTTTCGTTAAAACCATGTGGGGTCAAATGCACCTAGGTCTTTTGATAAATGAAATAAAAAAATTATTGGCACGTGCGACATACGCGTCAATATGTGGGAGACACCTGCACCATTTGAGAAGTGCATATGACACCTCTTTGCAACAAAAAAAATAAGCAATTGCCATCTCTACCAAAGGTTCACGTGGAGGCGCATGTGAGGCTTCTCACGTGATTAGGAGGAGTTGAATTTTTTTCTCTCTCCCTTCTTTTCTCTTTTTTCCTCTCGTAAAGCATGCTAGACTAGCCAAAATTAAAAGTTGACTATGTGGCCCTTATTCTTTTGAATCTTATTTGTTTTAAATTATTTTTTTATTAATTTTTTTTCAATTTCATCTCTTAACATTTTGTACTATTTGATATTTTTATCAAATTTAATCCTCATTTTTTTTATTGTTATTTTTTTAAAAAAAATCAATTACATCCCTTATCATTTGATTTAATTTGATTTTTATGTAGATGTGACCCTTATTATTTTACTTGTTTTTTTCTCCTTGGTTCCTTTTTTGAAATTGATTTTCTTTTTTCAATTTAGTCCTTCAATATTTGATTTATTTAGAATTGGGCTTCATTAATTTTTTCAGTGTGATGATCTCGATCTCATAACCCAGGTCATGGGTATGAGATTTTAACCTAAGTCGATATTAATTTTTTTTACTGATTTTATTTTTGAATTTCATTATTTAACATTGAATTTATTAAAAATCAAGCATTTTTATTTTTTTTCAACAAGTCACGTTCAACTACAAACTTACTAACCATCCTTATCCCCTTATTGACCTCATTACCTTCAACTAAGTATTATTGCATGGCATCATCCCTCTATATTCACTTTTTATCATAATGATCCAACCACTTCATTTTCTTATGTTGTTCCTCTTGGTACGATATGGTTGATGATGAATAGTGATCAATGACCATATGATTTTCAAGATAAGTAAATGCTAATGGAGGTGTTAATTTGGTTGGCAATTAGTTGTCCAAGAAGTGCCCATGCATTAAACTTAAAGGAATAACTAATTATTGAGCATTTAAGCAGCTTCATCAAACACATGGTACATGTTTAATACTTTTTTAAGAACATATGATTTTTTTGAATTTACTAGCATGGTATAAAAGATGTTTTTTAAAATGATTTGATAAATAACTATTCTCGTTTGACAGGAAAGCTTATATAAAGATACCATTACTAAAAAAAATATGTATGTTTTGATAATAACATACGGTTTAATTTCTAGTGTGTGTACAAAACACACTTTTATATGGACAATTTAGATTAAATAAATTCCCTAAAATAATCAAAATATCTCACATTGGATTCTTTTCTTCATCACCAATGTTGAATAGCATCATACAAATAATTTTATTTTAATCTTTAAATCTTAATTTTTTATGTTGAAATTTGTTTTTGGAAACTTACTTATGATGCCCCTACTTAGATTACTAAGTTTGAGTTGTGATTATCCAAATCATTTGATCAATAAATCCGATATCTTTATTGTTTAAGGACAACGATTAGTAGTCACTAGAATAGTAGCCTATATGATACTACAGGCTAGATAAAAAAAAATTAACTAAAAATAAAAAACTTAGTAGACGATTATGTTTTTAAAGAAATAAAATAAATTCGATAACCAAGTTAAATCTTAATTAATCTAATAATAAGATACAAAATAAGGTAACAACAACAAATGAAAAAAAAAGGTATTTTTTTTCAAGTTTGGGTTGATTTTGGGTTCTTTGAACTAGTTTTGTTTTTTTGTTTTTTAGGCTATGAATAGATTTATCAAGGTTTTTAAGATATTTTCTAAGTGTTTTGTGTTAAAATGGGTTGAAAAATGTTGAAGATTCTAAAGTAATTAAGACTTATTTGAATCTGATTTGTAGGAAATAAAAACAGAAAATTAGATATTCTTTTCTATAAATCAGAATCAAGTAATAATATATATTTATTTGTAGTTAATAGCTGTCCTAATATAGAATCATATATGTTGTATATATTCAAGAATTCATTCTGAAATAAAATGAGAAATACAGAAATAATTCTCCACATGGTATCAGATCCAAGTTCAAAGATCTAAAGAAAAAAACCCTACTTTCTCTCCTCCTCTGTCTTAACATTCCTAGATACCTAATCTAGTAAACCTGCCCAGTTCCTGAAAACATGTCTGAAAACACTACAAAAGAAACCCAAATCAATCCATCATCAAGGGAACTCCAAAATATTTACAGATTTCATATCGGCTAAATGAAAGAAACTAATTGAAGTGGTCACAGATAGTGAAAACCTTTTTGAAAGGAAAAGGAAAAATCAACCATTTGATGGACAATCCTCCTAGTCTAGAAAACCTAAAGTTTATACTCTAGGATAAAGAAGACTCAATGATATATCATGACTATGGAACTCTATAATGCCAGAAATTTATGGACCTTACATGTTCCTAATCACAACAAAGGACATTAAAGATGCAATGAGACAAACCTATTCCAAAGTGAAAGATGTTACGTTAATCTATGAAATTAAAACGAAGCTCTCAATGACCAAACATGGTATTATAATGGTTATTGAATATTACAATACTATGAAAAGTTCCTGGTTGGAATTGGATTATTATCAGGATTTTAAGATGCAGTGTAGTGATGATGCTGTAGTTCTAAAAAATTATGTGAAAAAGGAGAGTATCTTTGAATTTCTTGTAGGACTCAACATAGAGTTTGATCAAGTGTGAATCCAAATACTTGGAATGGAATCCCTGACCTCACTCAATGAGGTATTCTCATTGATAGGGGCTAAAGAAAGAAGGAAGGAGAACTGTGATACTTGATGCCCCTAATACCGAAGGGTCTATTATGATAATAACCAATAACAAGAACCTAAGTGAGGCCATGAATAATGCAGAAATGGTGAAGACTGAAGGGAAAAAATTATCTAAAGATGATCGGTTTTGTAACTATTGCAAGAAAATGCTTGTCATATCATATGGGCTTAAAATCTTTACAACTTGCTAATGTAGGTGTTAATTTGATTGGCAATTAATTGTCAAAGAACTACCCATGCATTAAACTTAGAGCAATAATTAACTATTGAGCATTTAAGCAGCTTGATCAAACACATGATAGATTTTTAAGAATTATGATCAAACATATGATTTTTTTGAATTTACTGGTATGGTATAAAAGATGCTTTTTAAAATGATTTGATAAAAAACTATTCTCGATTACACAAAAGCTTATATGAAGATATCATTAATAAAAAAAAATATGTATGTTTTAATAATAACATACAGTTTCATTTCTATTGTGTGCACAAAAAACACTTTTATATGGACAATTTAGATTAAATAAATTCTCTAAAATAATCAAAATTTCTCATATTAGATTCTTTTCTTCATCACCAATGTTGAATAGCGTCACGCAAATAAATTTATTTTAATCTTTATATCTCAATTGTTTGTACTGAAATTTGTTTTTAGAAACTTACATATGATGTCCCTATTTAGATTACTAAGTTTGAGTTGAGATTATCCAAATACAATATCTTTATTACTTAAGGAATCACTAGAATGGTGGCTTGTGTGACTTCTTTTGTTTTTTTGTGTTTTTTTGTAAATTGCTAATGTATATTTGGTTTAAAAAAGAATGATAAAACAAATTATTGAACCAAATTAAGTCTATTAGCCAACTTACAGGTTTAATGGGTTAATCCATAACACCCGAGCTATTATTTGTTTTTTTAATGCTTTTTTTTTTATTTAACTCAAACCTAAAAGAATACAATTACACCATTTTTTTTCTTGATCAACTTTTGTTATCACTACTCCACGAGCCTATCACTGTTTTCTTACTTTTAAAAAGTTTGTTTCATACAAAAAAAATTATCATGCGTTTTATTATCATATAATTAAATAAAAAAGAATCTCCAAGATAAAAAAATCTATTGAATCTAATTACGTGCATGCCTTTTGTTACGAGCTTGCGTGGTTGCCTCGATTTTACTTTTTTTTTAATTAAATGCTATTTTTTATTGATTTTGTTATTCAACATTGAGTTAATTTAGGATTCAACTTTCAAATTTGTTTTTTTCAAGATTATCCCCTCCAATGTCACAAGCCAGCCCAACTTAACCAAAGTAGATAAAATGTTTTTCCATCTCAATATTAGATAAAAAAATCATTCAATTTATGGTTATAATCTTTTTTTTTTTAGAAGACACGTTCCAATACCTAGGTATTTTTTGTGCTTAAAATGATTTTTACTAGCATCTGCGGCATAGCGCGAGTGAATGAACTAGTTACCTAAAATCTAAAACACGTTGGATGTTTACTATAGGTGTCGCTACTATTCACTCAGACACGGACATTGTGGATGGTACTGTATATTTTTTATATTTTATTTTGGTCCTCGTAGTTTTATTTTATGCAATTTGCTTGTAATTGAAGGCCAATTGCTTTTGATTTCTTAGTCAATGGTGGAATTGAAAGACAAGGTACTGAAATGAAAAAGGTGTTAAACATGGGTGGCGTGTTAAAATTTTTTGGAAAGCTACACTTTGATCTTCTAACTTTAAATATTGTGTAAATTATACAATTTTGGTACCTCAATTTTTTTCCAATTCAATTTTGGTATAAAAGTTTATTTTCATTATTTTTGTAGTCCCTCGTTAAAAGAGAAGAGAGAAAAGTCGTTGGATTCTAGTGATAGAGAGAGTAGTGTCATTAACACCGATTGAGGCCACCAAAACAGTTGATATTTATTTCAAACGGTCAAAATTTCTATTTCTCAACAAAATTGACTAATAAAACAATGAAAATAGTGTTGTCTAATTGTCAAGATAAACATGGAATACACATAATAATCAATAAATACAAAGTAAACATCCACACATCTCGTAAACAAAGAAAACAACACAATATCATCAATTTATTTTAGTGCCCATATTGTACGCTTTATGCTAACAATGCATTTTACCAATCAAATCATTAATTTGAATTTACATTTACCATTCTTGACCCCAACTTAAGAGTTAGGTCAAACACATTCTTTTCACTCATTTTTTAAATCACCTCTTATACCCTATATATTTTTTTTTATTATGTATTTATTATTTGATCCCAATAATTGTAATTAAGTGCTCATTTATCCAATTAGATAATCATATCTATCAATTCCAACATTGTAGTCTCATATTGTAACCCTGACCATCACGACTAACTTATTTTATTTAACCAAGTCTAAATAATTGACTTGTTATTCAATTAATCAACCAAGTCTTTGTCTAAACGGCTTACTTAGTTTTCATTTAAATCAAGTCCTCGTCCAACGATCAACTTATTTTTCATTTAACCAAGTCCTTGTTCACATTGACTTATTATTCAATTAGTCAATCAAGTCCCCGATCTTTATTAGTATACCACTAAAACTCATGAGTTCATATATTCATGCTAACAAACTTTTGCCCGTACGTACCTAAGCATTTCACACTCACAATTATCTACATCTAATTCCAACACATTAAATTTCCATAGTTTACTATTTAGTTATTTCCCCTTTCAAATTTGTGTTTAACATTTAATTTCATATCTTCCACAATATACAACACATTTGTATTTTCTTTTATACCAAAATTCG
>Ga0325414_1008512_pt1 | contig 10865 bp, 8 predicted proteins | sample PopdelMetagenome_8_FD_206183 | JGI IMG/M metagenome (GOLD analysis project Ga0325414, IMG submission 206183) | Populus deltoides microbial communities from Bellville, Georgia, United States - Leaf-PdKOR-R3 | ecosystem: Host-associated > Plants > Phyllosphere > Phylloplane/Leaf | place: USA...
TGAAATTGAAGGTTTTTCTATGGCATAATTATGATAAAAACAAAACCTAAAATACTTGTAAAATTCATCGTTAAGCTCTTTACAGAGCATTGTTTACTGGAGGAATAGTGCTTTTCTTTTTTTCTTTTTCTTTTTTATTCTTTGAAAATTTGTTTTATTTCCACCTCTTTTTTCTCAAAATTGAGTTGAATGTCAAATAGATTTTATAATTTAGTTTTTTTTTCCGACCCGTAGATGTTGAAAAAATATTCCAACATTAAATTAGTATTTAATTTTATAAAATAGATTTTAATTCTTATAAAAAAAAAACAATTGAGTTTCGTTTTTTTAGGTGGTTTTAAGGTGTTTTAGGGTTGAGATTGGGTTTATTAAAATTCTTAGGGTATTTTGAGGTTTTTTAAGTTAAAATAAGATTTAGATTGGTTTTAAATCCAAAAACTTGAATCTTAATTTTCAATTATTGAAGGTGACTAGAGAAGAGTCAATTATTTGTTGTAGTAGGTATGCTAGCTATTATAAAAAAATATGGAGCAAATCATTTGCTTCTAGAACAAGGAAAAAATGGTTTGGCAAGCAAGTTTAGTTTTTTTTGTGATGGGTTAAACATGTTGGGTACCTAGACCTGCAAATCTAGTCTTATTTGTGCCAAGCATGTGGTACATCAAGGACTACGTGTCTATCCTATATTGAGGTTTTTTAAAATGAATATCATTTTAATTTTTTTTAAATTAATATTTTTAAAGTATATTACATATATTATTTTATTAAACCCTTAAATTAATTAAGAAGATATTTTAGATATTATTTTATTAAATACCATTCAAATTTTACTTTGGTTTTTAATGTAATTCTTTTAAAAAATTAGCAAGCATTTGTTTTGTGCAACCAACCATAGTCATTTTTTTAAAACAAATTATTAGGTTGTTTTTATGTGAATGTCCATTTTTTTTTATCATATAAGTATGTTAAAATTATAGTTTTAAAAGATGAAGTTATTAAGCCTAGTCAGTACAATGATTTGAGTCGTAAAGTAACTCGCTCGATTCAAGATGTCATTGACCTAACATTTTAAGAAAAACTTTCATCTTGAATTTTTTATAAGTCAAGCTGAGTTTGTTTATAAGTTATCAGTGTTGTTAATGCGGACACTTCCCAAGATAAGCTAAAGTAAGATTTGAATGGTTTGTAACTTGACATGACAAGAGCTTGCTTTAGAAATCAAAGTTATAAACAATGATCATCCTCACCCTACACCTATAAAGAGACGTGGATGAATAGTATAAAATCACAACGAAGTTGATCAAATCTTTGAAAAGTTTGCAAGTTCAATCAAGAACTTAGTATGTAAATCACTCACCTACACAAAAGGTAGCAAGAATGCTAATTTTTATTAAAATAGTCTAACCTCAAAAAGTTTCTACAAAAAAGTATTTATATTAGAAAAAACCATAAGTCTAATAAGATATCGTTGATGGATATGGGTAAACCAAATAAATAACAATAATGACCTAATGCACTCAAATTTAAATAAAAACTCTAATATATCTAAAATACCTAATAATAACTAAAAGATAAATAAAATAGTAGCCCAATTAATTTAAATAAGACAAAAGTTAATTTCGTAATCTGCTAGCATAATCAAAGCCCAACTTCAAATGCATGATTCTCTCTCTTATTAATGAATTAAAAGGCAAGAAATATATCACTTGAAATCTATGGATGTCTACTTTTCAATGCAACTAGAATCTCATTAAAATTCTTTTTGTAACTCTAGTTATGACCAAAACAATTGTGAAATGTCAAAACTAGTAGATTTTAATCTTTTTATTTTAATCTGTTTGTAATTTCTAAATGTCCACCTACAAGCCTTTCTTGAACATGAATTATATTAATCAAGACTTTTTCTTCATTATTTAATATATTTTTAAAGTCTACCTTAACTCATGTGTCTTGAAGAAGTCAATTAAAAGTCTCTTTGAACCTCTTAACCTTAAGTCTTGTCACTAGACCAATTGAAATCTCTAACAGATCTCTTGGTGTTGCTTCATTTGCATCATTCCCTCTCTCATAGAAAAGATTCATCCTTGAATCATCACGTACATCAAATAAAGAGATATAAGAAATATTGAATGTAGCATTAATACTATACTTTTCTGGTAAATTCACTTTGCAGGCATTGTCATTAATCATCTCTATTATCTAAAAATGACTATCTTATCGAGGCATCAATATTAATCTCCTTTGTTTAGGATACCTTTCCTTCTTTATGTGCACTCAAACTCAATATCTTGGTTCAAACCTTATTAATTTGCGTCCTTTATTAGCCTTAAATGCATATTGCTCATTATTTTTCTTTATATGTTAATGTATCTTTGCATGTAAGTCATTCATCACTTGTGTTTTTTTTTTTTTTATTGCCATCAAAACTAACTCTTTCATCAATAGGTAAATGAATAAAATCTAATGGTGTTATGGGATTAAAATCATAAACAACCTTAAATGGTGAATAATTAATAGTAAAATGCATACTACGATTATATGCAAATTCAATAAATGAAAAATAATCTTTTCAATTTTTAAGATTTTTTTGAATGATAGCTCTTAATAATTGAGAGAAAATCATGTTTACTACTTCAGTTTGATCATCTGTTTGTGGATGACAAGTAGTAGAAAATAAAATTATAGTTCCTAATTTGCCCTATAAAACCTTCCAAAAGTAGTTAAAGAACTTAACATCTCGATCAAACACAATGTTTATCGGAACACTATGTAACCAAACTACTAATGTGAACCTCGTGATCATGTGATCGCGCAACACACAACAAAGATTAACAATAAATCACATAAAGCCAAAAAAAGATCTATTAACAATGTGATATAATGGAAAAATATCCCAAAGCATCAATACTATTGGAATAAGAACCTCTAACCTATGAATACCAATTCATGAGCGAGAAGTATAAGGAATGAAGTCAATTAATCTTTGATAAATCAATTTAGTGTGTTAGAGAACCAAAAAATACAATAATCCCTCTCACACAAGCTGAATAAAATCAATAGCAGTAGTAGTACTATGAAGTTTAAATGTTTTTTCCTTATAAAGAGTATATATACTCTTGAAAATAAAAACTTTAATGGATCTACCTTTATGAGCTAAATTGGCTCACTTACAAAATTAGCTCAAAACCTATACTAATAAACTCAAAAGTATGGATCTAAAATAGCCTTAAGCCATAGCTGATAACTAATTAATAATTAAACCCAAACAAGTCTTGAGCTATAGCTAAAAATAATTAATTTATTAAGCTCAAACAAGTCTTGGACAATAACTAATTACTCAATCCCAAATACATAAATTAAGAATGAAAAAATAACTATTAAAATTCTCTCAAAGCTGTCAAAACTTAAATAGAACCAAAAGAAATAAAAGACAATTAAAATTAAAGTATTTATAGAGCCCTAGTCGCCATACATATCGTGAGAGAAAGGACTCCAATTCTTCAATGAATATAAGCCACATTCAGAAACTTTATAGCCCAAGATCATGCTCAAGTTTAGGGCCTAAATAAACCTCATTTAATCTTCATTTGCTATCCAAAATTAACACATTACAACTTTGGACTGATTGGGCTGAAAATAGCTAAGAGAGAACACTTTGTCGATGAATCTGTCAAAAAAATAACAAAACTTTTACCAATTTAAATAATATGTTCCCGAACTTCTATTGACCTGAAATGTTTCCACAATATATTTCCATGTGTCTAGTATCTTGATATAATATTTCAGCTTGATCTGATGTATTGTTTGAGGGATACATTTGATCTTGCAAAACCAGTTAGTAGGTATTTTAAGGCAAAATTTAGACCTAACTTGGTTCATATCAACTACCCCTAAAGAATAGATATGTTATATTTATTGCTTATTAGTTTTATGGAAAGACAAGAAATGTGTCATCTTAAAAAATCTATGCACAATAATAAATATGGAGTCTCTTCATTTCCTTGACCTAGGTAAATCCAAAATAAAATCCATATAAATATCAACTCAAGGTTCCTTAGGAACATATAAAGGTTCATACAACTCATGATGCATCACTTTAGACTTGGCTCATTTACATGTTATGCACCTATCACAAATTATTTGCTCATCTCTTTTCATGTTAGGCTAATAAAAATGTTCATGTAAAACTTTTAAAGTCTTAGTAATCCCAAAGTCTCATATTAATCTGACATCATACGCATTCCATACAAGCAATTCACACATTGAACAAGACATAAGATTTTATCTTTAAAAAAAATCCATCAAGCCTAAAAAAATCCATTAGTTGCTGCAAGTTCACATTGAAAATAAATTTTGCCAAAATCAGTATCATCATAATATAATTTTTTCACATGCTCAAATCTTAAAAGTATTGTATTCAAATTATTAAGAAGAACTTACCTTCGTGATAATATATTTACAACTATATTTTCTTACATTGCTTGTATTTAATGACATATAGGAATGTTTCAATAATTTCCACCCATTTGGCATGTCTACGATTCAACTTACCTTGACTTTTCAAGTGTCTTAAAGATTGGCAATCAGCATAAATCACGAACTCTTTAAGCCAAAGGTAATGTTGTCATGTCTTCAAAGCTCTCATTAACCCACATAACTCTTTATCATATGTTGGATAGTTTAGAGTTGCATCATTAAGTTTTTCACTGAAATAAATTATGGGTATTTTATCTTACATTAAAATAGCTTTAATACATATACCTTAAGCATCACATTCAATCTCAATTTTTTTTGTGAAATCAAGCAAAAGAAGTAAAGAGGCTGAAATAAGGTTTTCTTTTAACAAATTAAAAGTTTTTTCTTGTTTAATTTTCTATTTAAAACCAATTGTCTTTTTTACAATTTCAGTTAATGGAGCAACTATTATTCTAAAATCTCTTACAAATCGTCAATCAATGAAAACTTCTTACTTCACTTACCATCTTAGGTATAGGTCACTCTTTTATAGCATTAAACTTAATCTTATCCATCTCAATACCTTTTGCACTAACAACATATCCAAGAAACATAATTTTTTCCATGAAAAAATCACATTTTTTTATATTAGCATACAAACTTTCATTTCTAAGCAAATGAAATACTTGTCTTAAATGATCTAAATGCTCATCCATTTCTTTACTATAAATTAATATATCATTAAAATAAACAACTATGAACCTACCAATAAATACATGCAATATATGATTCATCAATCTCATAAAAATACTAGGCATATTAGCAAGTCCAAAAGGCATGACTAACAACTTATACAAACCATATTTAGTTTTAAAAACAGGTTTCCATTCATCACCTAATTTCATTCTAATATGAGGTTATTCACTTTTAAGATTAGTTTTGGAAAACAAACAAGATCCATGCAATTTATCAAGCTTGTTATCTAATATAAGGATAAAATGTTTATAATTTACCATTATATTATTGATTTCTCTACAATCAACACACATTTTTCAGGTACCATATTTCTGAGGTACTAAAAGTACAAGAACAACACCTAGATTCGTGCTCTCTTAAATGTACCTCTTTATCGTTAACTCCTCCACTTGTTTTTAAAACTCCTTTATTTCTATAGGTTGGTCTATTAGGAGTAGTTAGACTTGGTACTAAGTCAATCTGATGTTTTATTCCTCTTATAGGCGACAATCCATTTTGAATTTCATTAAGAAATATATCTTTAAATTCTTGTAACAAAGAAATACAAACACTAGAAACACAGGAATCCAATTCATTTGTGTTAAAGTATGCCTCCTTTTATAAGAGTAAAATCATAGGGATATTAGAAAAATAAATGTGGGTAAAATCACTTTATTTTGCATAAAAACTAAGGTGTTTCCCCACTTTTCCTACACACTTTTTTTTCTCACCTTTTTTTTTCTTTTGCCATTATTGACCTTCTCCTTATTTTATTTTATTTTCGCTGAAACCTTCAAATTTTTCTTTAATGGCTAAAATTTTACCCTTTGGTGTTTCATACTAATGACTCACCTTATTGTACTCAGCTTCACATCCTTACCATTATTTTGTAGCAAGGCTTGATTGGTTTCTTCTGCTTTCTTGATGAGGCCAAAGTTGAACATTTAAAAACTTATGAGCTTATATCTCATGCATTGGTCAAGTTTAGAATGATGTGTAGGAACTTATGAGCTCATGTTTCTTTCTAGAATTGTTGGTGCATACTGCAGTGTTTAGGAGGAACATGATTGTCTCTTTGCTCGTGAATTATTTTTGTACGTGTAGTGGAGAAGATGTGATGAACCCAAATTTAATAAGCCTAAAAAATCCTGAAGACTCATCTTTATAGGACTCAACCAAGAGAATGACACATCTCTCTTGCGCTAGGCTAAAGGAATGACCCTTCACCCTTGGGTTCGGCCAATGGAATAACCCTTCTCTATTGGGCTCAGTCAATTGACATCGGGTAAAACATTATATATAAATATTCCAATGATTTAATAATAATTAGTTAAAGGTGAAAACCACTTACATGCCCCTCCCGTAGTGTATCCTCGCTTGGTTGAAGATCCGATCCCGATCACGCCTTTTGATACGCAAAATGACAATTACTTGATATATTTTTATTTAGGTAATGTCAAAAACCATTTCTACACATATACCAGAACACAGATACATTCATTCAAACATTTCTCATGTTCGTATAATTGTATAATGATAATATTGTAACAAGATAGCCGTCTCCAATTTTAATAAAGCTCATCTACAGAAATTATAACAACATGACATTGAAAATCATCAACGAAAACTAAGTCATTCTGACACTGAAAATCATTAACGAAAAACAAAGTTATTCTAACATTGAATATCGTCAACAAAATTAAGTCACTTTGACATTTCTTTTCCCTAAGTTCACGCATATGATCAATACCAAGTTTTCCTCCTAAAACCATACTTCAACCTAGTTTGGACATAGACCACAACCAAATTCACTCCCAAATTTTATAAGGCAAGGACAATATGTAATGTTTCTATTCCATGACAATATAACACATTCATCAACATTGTTAAAGAGAACCTATTAATCACCACTATCTTCATGAAGGTCTTTCTTTGTTGTTTTCTTTTAAGATGGTCAAAGCCTATGTCACCTTCCTAATAAGTATACTTTGAGTTTTCATGGGATATCATCAATTCTCATTCATTATAGCATGGCATAAGGTGTTCTAGGCATTCTAACTTATAAAGTACTATCAAGCATGTTAAAGAATCATATTCTTTTTCATAATCTCATCAAGTTCATCTCAATGATGTCAAGTGGTATCCAATTAAGTTCAAACATGTACATTTTAAAAGGTTCTCCTATCCAAGCTTCCATAGCCGAAACATAAGGTATTCATATCCAGTGTTCATTTCATCATTCTTAATTATACCATTCCAAATAATAAAACACAAGCTAATAATTAATTTCACATTACACATGAGTTTAATTTCTACCATTTATTTTGTTTCTCTAAAGGTGTTCATCATACATATGTTTCTTTCATTGTTCTTCCTCTTGGTCGAACATGGTATCCCCTCCCCTTCTAGTTTACTCATGTAATTCCTCATTTTCACAATAAACATGTTTATGTTATCATGTATCAATTCACACATCAATCTTCTAAGTCCATGATCAAGCAAATTCTTAAATTCATGAATGTAAAACAAGTTATTGGCATATGTAAAAATTATGTTTCAGCTTAAGTATTTTCTAAGAGCACAACAAGATCAAAATTGACACATTTCATCATTTCATTACATCCTTCTTTCATTCTTTCAATAGGTTGACCATTAGTTATGGTTTGTTCTTCAATATATATCAATTTATTTTGTTATATGTTATGAAATTACATCCTTTTTATCCTTATTTTCCCAATCTTTCCCTTTAATCTTTCTGAAATTGAAAGTGCAGGAACCCTAAGTCATTCCATTTAAGGTTTCCTTCTCATCTTGCTCCAACATCTCAAAATAACAAGTAGGAGAGTGAGATTACTCTTACCACATGATTTTTAGACAAGATTTGGGGAAGGTTTTGATGGTTATCCTCCCCTTCCTCTTGGTTTTTCTCTCCTTCCCCTGCTGTTCTATCCAACCCTCTATCCCCTTCCTCTTTTCATGTTTTCGGTTCTCTTTCCACTCTTCAACTCTCTTCTTACTCAAGTATTCAAGGGGGTAACATGCAAGGGTGGTTTGGATGAGAGTTTCTTTGCAAGTGGGGAGGTTGTTGCAGCTAGGATAGCTATTGGTTTTGGAGGAGAGGAAAAGTCATCTCTTTTTCCTCTCCATGCATTTATACCCTTTCTTAAATGTAGTGGGTTGTATGTAGATGCTAGATGTTCTTATCCTAGCACCATTTTTTTGTTATCTTTAAACCGGTTCTTTCATGTTTTCCACGTAGTATTGGCTGGTCTATTTCTCTCTCTTTTTTTAACAAGGTTTTACAGGTTACCCATGAAGTTGATGATGGCACCCTATAAACTGTTAGCAAAAATCATCCTAACAAACTTGTGGCTAATTGCTAGACATATAGAATTAACATAAGCCTAATTTATGTAAGCAATTGCAATTGATGTACCCATTGAGCTAGCAACACAATTTATAGATGTGATTAAAAAAGCATTCTCTAACAAGGAATCGAGTCTACCCTTTGGGAGTCTAATCACTAGAGTAGCTAATCTAGGTAAGGTTCCCTAACGAGATGTTGAACTCTTAGTGAAAATGTTTAGCAAAATTTCTATTGTAATTGTTGGAAAATATAAAGTTATGGTTAGTAAGAAAATACCTTTTACTGATGAGTTAACCTCATATCCACTAGAGTCACCCTCAAGCAACCCGTTACTTCCAATAATCATGGAGCAATTACATTTTGTAACCAACAAGTTTGATTGTTTTACAAGAATGTGGGTTAAAAAAGCTGGAGAAGTTGACAAGTTGTTCTCTAATATCCAATAACATATGGTACAGGTTAATGACAAGCTTGTATAATTAAGGTTGAATGTTGGGCAAATCCATCATACAGTTGTGGGAGATGACAATAATGAGGACCTTGATTAGTGTCAAATTAAGGGGGAGATGAATGATTAGTACTTAAAAGTGCATTTTTATCAAGGTTTTATATTATCATTTTGCACTTGAAGTATCAATAACTCCTTAACTAAAGCATGTTTTATAATAACATGTTTAATAATATAAGATACTTTTAATTTATGGTAAATGTTCATCTTAAATGCAGGCCTATCACATAAATCAAAGGATTGATTGATGAGTTTAAGTACTGAAATTGAGAAGACAAAGAGAGGGCTAAGCTTAGAAAAGAGATGCTAGTTCAATCCAAACTGGAACACCATTTGGTTATTGGATTATAATTGGAGCTGTAGAACTTGGATTTAGGTCTGGTTTATATGTATGAAAAGTTAAGACATATGCCTAAAACTTTCATGAAGAGTTCAAGATTTTAAAAGTGTCATTTTCGAGTTCAAATGGTAGCAACAACGGAGAAGTTGGAATATGTCTTGCAACCCAGATATTGTTCAGTGTTCAGCCCATATCTCGAGTTCTATAAGTCCAAATGCACCGATTCATGTTTTGTTGGAACTCTGAGACAATTTCCCAGAACTTTCATGAGGACTATCTGTTCAAATTCTGATGTTAGCAATGGTGTTTTGTTCAGACAAGAAGAGAAGGATTGTTACCGAGTCAAGATGTGGTCACCCACTCAACAATTATTTATCAAATCAATAGTTTTGAATTTTGGCTTATAAAAGGGGCATTTGCCATGCATTTAGGCATCTTGGTTGTTCAGATCAAGATCTTGCTCTTACTCTCTTTCTTTGTATTTTGTAATGTTCAAGTTTTATTTTATGTTATATTAATCTCTTGTTTATGCTTTTCATTTCCTTTCCTTTACTTAGTTAACTTATATCTTATTTATGTTCTTATCTTGTTTATTTATGTTTCTCTCTTTCATTATGTTTAGTTAAGTTTATTATGTCAAGGTGAAAAGGTTACACTAATGGTGTAAGAATAAGTATAGTGTAAACTCAACATGGCTTTAATGTTTGATACTAACATGTTTTGTATTTGTTATCTTATTCACTCTTGATAATTTGCTTGTTAAATGGTTAATCTAGATTTGTGTTGTATAACCCTTGGTACAACAAATACTTGGCACTTTCATAGCCTACTGTATGGTATAACCGACACTTGTGCTATGAAATGAACTTGATTTGTTATTAACATAAATTAATATCATGAATACCTGATAACATTTACAAGTATTAGCATTATTCGAATAAGATAACTAATGTAATCATGTTAACAATTTATAATCCAATTGGAACCTTTTTTATGTGTGGTTTCTAGTTAAATAATAAAAAGAGTTTATACTATACTTATTTGAAATACAATTAGTGGATCCTCTAACCTTGATAATTATTTTATGCTTGTTTAATCCTTACATCAATATCACATCTCAAGAGCTCTCTTCAACTCCTTTTTTGTTATTATATATTTCTTTATTTGTAGTTTATACAGTTAACCTCTTTGTGGTTCGATCCCGGTCTTGTTGAGTTATTTATTACTTCGACATGCTTGCACTTGGAAAAAGATATCAACACTTTGATTGTGTCAACAAATGTAAGGTTATGGTAGTCTATAGTCTTTTATGGAGGAATGCAAGTGCAAATTGCTGACATTTACTACTTTGTTTTTTTCTTGTTGATTTTAACTACTGAATTGATTTTAATGGTTTGAAATATTTTGGGATAAGCATAGAAACTCCTATTCTATAGTTGCATGCAATACTTTTAATATGA
>Ga0325414_1008513_pt1 | contig 10864 bp, 8 predicted proteins | sample PopdelMetagenome_8_FD_206183 | JGI IMG/M metagenome (GOLD analysis project Ga0325414, IMG submission 206183) | Populus deltoides microbial communities from Bellville, Georgia, United States - Leaf-PdKOR-R3 | ecosystem: Host-associated > Plants > Phyllosphere > Phylloplane/Leaf | place: USA...
GGTCTTCAGAGAGGCTGCACTCTTCCTCCCCACTATGGAAATCCTTGTGCTCTTTTAAAGACCAGCTTGTAGTCCAACTTGGGGGTATTCCTGAGACTATCGCTAGTCTTCATGATTGGTATCAGGGGCCTGGTTCCTTTATTGCTAATGCTCATGAGTTCTTCCGTCTTAAAGGTTCTACTATTAGCTGGCATAGTGTTGTCTGGGAGCAGTGGTCTTTACCTCGGTACAGGTTTATCCTTTGGCTTGCTATTCTTGGTAAGCTCAGAACTTGAGATCATCTCAGCTTCCTCTCCACTGATACTATTTATGTCCTCTATAACCGAGAAGATGAATCCCATGCTCACCTGTTTTTTAGTTGTGATTGGTCTTTTCTTTTATGGAGTCGTCTCAAGCACTGGCTTCACCTGAATCGCTCTATGTCCTCCCTTTCTTCTACTGTTAGAGGTCTGTCTGGCCGAAGTAAAAGGTTGCAACATAGAATGAGACGAGTTTCTCTTGCTCTTCTTGTGCACTTAATTTGGAATGAAAGGAACATGAGAATATTCGAGCATGTATCCCAGTCGGTTGATTTTGTCTTCCGCAAGTTCCAAAACTTGTTCTCCATGGTTCTTCATTTCCATGAAAATCATTCTCCTCCATTACTGTGACTACATGCTTCTGTATTGGCCATGCAAGAAGTATGTGTTGGGTTATTTGTTGTTGCCAAACAATTTAGCCTTAGTTTTTTTGTCCCTTTTGGTTAGGATTTATGTGCTTCTTTGTTATGCTTCTGTGGATCCTGTTTGTTTGGTTAGTTTGGGCACCCTATCTAGGATTTGGTTCTTTTTCTAACCATTGTTTTAGGAGGCTTTTAGTTTTCTTTTTTTTTTCTGGTTTTCTCTGGATCTTCAGAGTTGTATTTTTTTTCTGGGTTTCTCTGGATTCTCAGAGCTCTATATTTTTTTTATCTTTAATATATATTCTTACATTTGATCAAAAAAAAAAAGAATGGGTATTATATAAGCATGAAGGGTGTAGCTCAACTGGTCAGGCTCTGGGTTTGCTCCCCAAAGGTCACCAGTTCGAGTCCCACAAATCCTAAGGGCACTAAAGGCTTACATGATCGTTAACTTCAGGGTCTTGGGGGATTAGTCGAGGTGCACATAAGCTGGCCCGGACATACTCAGTTACCAAAAAAAGAAAAAAAAATGGGTATTATAAGTACATGTGTTTGTAAGAACATATATAGTATTTTACAGTAACATTCATTCCAGATTTCAAGCAGCATTGCGAAGGCCTATTTCAAAACCTCATAAAGAATCATAATAGAAACAGAACATCAAAATGACAGAGAAAACATGTTGACGAGGCAAATACACAAGTCGTAGAGCCATTAGTTTGAGCAGAAGGGAGAATGAAAATCCACACATTAATTAACAATAAGCACACACATGAGTAACATTATGCCCTTCACTTGTTTTTGAAGGTTCACACACTTGAAAAGAAACACAAATGGGCAAGCAAACATACGCCCTTATTTCCTGAGGTTCGCACAATAAATGACTGAAGACACAACATGGCATACGCCCTTATTTTCTAGAAGTTCAATATCCTTCTTTTAGGAGTTGTATGGTAAATATGACTGTTACAATGTAAAGCCAAATTTTATCTCATTGCCAATGAAACAGTTGAAATTACTTCCACGAATTAAAAGAATACTCGCAGCACCACCGCTCAAAGACATGATTCTCCGTGAAATCATCACATGAAGAGGTAACCAGCCAACCTGATGCAAACATGAAGAACAACGACCATTCAGGAATATCGCATATGTTAATTTATTTCAACCAGTAAGAGTTGAAGGAGAAGGATTAAACATAAATAAATGCAGCCATATTACTTGGTTGGGGAAATATTGAATTATTAGCATGTTTTTCAAATCCCAATGCCAAACTAATCTTCTTACCTATCACCATCATGAAAAAAACCAATTAATCTTATTGTAGCCTCTTCCTCCTCCTCTTCACCTTCCTCTTCCTCCTCCTCTTCACCTTCCTCCTCCTCTTCCTCCCACCCATTATTTCGGGTCCACATTCTACGAGTGTTGGTTGGCACGGAGCGACCAATGCTTGAACCCCCAGCTACTTGAGATACCTGCAAAGCCAATTCAAGCATGGCATACACATTCTAACGTGTAAGTCTTATTATCGAGTGAAAACAAGAAACAAAAACACTAAAAGAGAGGCAAGAAATCATGTCAAATAAGCAGCACCTCTGATTGAGCACTCATTGAACCATTTGTTGTAGTAGCAAATTTTGTGGTCAGCTTTGGACATTGACGCACCTTCAACGTCTCCAGTCGAGGGAATAAGAATTCATAACATCCAGGACTGAAGTAGACAATCCTTGGTAATTGTGCTAGATACAGCTCCTGCAGATCAGGGAGCACCATCTCCTTCTCAACATTGACAGGTGAAGCATGATCATCCTGCCCAAATACTCCCAGTAATTGAGAGGATTGGCTTACTCTAAGTATTTGGAGCTTCGGGAGACCTGAAGCCATGGCTACTGGGAAGAGAATCGTTAACTTGTTGCATTCATTGATCTCAATCCGACACAAATTGGGGAAGCATAAAGATTGGAGATCACTTCCTGACAATATTTGATCATTTCCATCATCAATATCCTTAGCAATGATTTGCTCCAATTCATCACAAGTTGATATCTCTAGAACTTCTAGTTGAACCAGACTAGCAATCATGTTGCCTGTAAATACATGTGTCAGTCTCTCACATTTCCTCACCACCAAAGTAGTCAAATGCCTCAGCACGAGACCCTTCCATATACACCTCATGTCAGGCACAGGCAGGGAGGACAACTGTAATGCTTCCAAACTTGTTAAGCCCTGCATAAAAAAAAAATAAAAATAAAGGTGCCAATTTGTTAGATATAATTCCTCGTAACGTTTGTGCACATTGGAACTATCCCCAATACTTCAGCAAAATACTTAATCAACAAAAAAGATATAAATAGATAGGGCAATGGGTCATCGGAATATGAAATCATAATTTTTCATATTTATGATAATCTAAATATAAACTATTATTTTATATTAGTTAAATTAAAAGCAATCATGAAAAGATTACACTTATTAACTAAAAAATATATAAGATAAAATAATTTCAATTTTAAATAATAGTAAGATTTCTTGTATATAAAGTAAAAATGCTTTATTATTGATCACTTTTTTTCTTGTATATAAATTCTGTGCATAAGAGCTTATCAATTACTTTAGTTTTAGAAATTTGGAGGAAGAAAGAAGAAATTATCACAGTGTATTGAAGCAGACAATTTAAATTAGAAAAGAAAAAAAAATCATGGAGAAGTATAAAGGACGTACTTGGAGCTGCGCCAACAAATTACCCGATTCTTCTTGGCCATCAATGGTTAACTCTTGCAAAGAAGGCAACTGGGCAGCAAAATCCTTTGGACCGAAGAAGCTGCAATTTGAAAGAGACAATTTTCTTAGCCGAGGGAAGTTGATGATGCCATCTCTGGTGAGAGCATCTCCTTCTCCACTGTAAAATATTTGCTTTAAATTGCTAGTAACTATAGTCATCTGTTCCAGGTTCAGAAGACTCGGAGACACAGAGACAGGGAAGACGTATTCCAGTTGACCACAGTATTCTATAAGGAGAGTTTTTAACTTTGGGAAGCTAAGAGACTCTGGAATTATTTCACTTTCATCATCATTTTCTCTGATAAGATGCTTCAATCCACGACAACTTCTTATCTCAAGTGTTTCTAGCTGTGGTAGACTTTGAGCGAGGGACGGTGTGAAGATAAATGTCAGTTTGTCTAGAGAATCCAAATTCAGATGAGCAAGACTTTGGTGGATGACATGCCCGGTGAGCCCCTTCCATATACATCTGAGCTCAGGCAAGCAGGACAGCTGTAACTCTGTTAAAGATGACAACAACGACAGCTCCTTCTCCTCGCTGCTTCCTTCATCAGCCTCGCCCAATTCAAAAACCTCTTCCAATGATTTACAGTCTTTAATTTCCACACCCCTTAGATTTTTCAGAGCTTGCCGCCATTTAGCTGGAAACAGAGTGCGAATATCCCCACATCCAGTCACTTTGACATGTTCTAATCTTTGCAAGAAGTCCTTTTGCGACCCATGGCCATGGGTGGTCATCTGATCAGAGGACAATACTATATTTTCTAAACCCTCCACTCTACGAAAACTAATTTGAGACACAGTAGGAAACAACTGCTCAAATGTCTTCGCATTTAAGGATGTGGCGCTGATTTCACCCAAATATAATCTTGTCTTTGCAGTTGGGTATTCATTATCAAGTTCTGAATACCCATTCCCTGACACCCAAATATCATATTTGAGCAACCTGGGAAAAACAAAATCTCTGGGAATGCATTCAGCCTTCGGTATCCTCAATGATAATACAGCTAAATGAGACAGCGAGTTTAGTTCTGTTAGGCTCGCATTCACTCCTCCCCTGCTTGTCCCAACGACATCCCATTCCTTAAAGCTGTAACACCCGATTAGCAGTTCTTCTAACCTCTTCAAACTTCCAATCAAATTCACGGGAATCCTTCCTAGATTTCTACAACCTGTCACGTCCAACAACCTCAACTCCTTGAGCTCCCCCATTTCACCAGGTAATTCTTCAATGGAGTCGCACCCTATAAAACCAAGAATCTTAAGTCTTTGCAGCTTTCTCAACCAAATGAGGTCCTTGCATTTACACTCCATCAACAGCAACGATTGAAGGTTCGTTGAGAATTGAAGTGACTGCAATGACAAACACCCTCCCTTTAGAGACAAAACTTCAATTTCTTTCATCCCTTCAAAAAACCTCTCTGGAACATTCAAACCACGATCCAGTTCTAATAATACAACTTTGAGCTGTGGACATACCAATCCTTCGGGAAGTTCTGCTACTTTATTGCCCATTAACGAAATTGCTGTGCAACCTTCAAAGCTTTTACTGCACATTGGCCACTCCTTCAACCCAATGCCTGCCTTTACCATGAATCCATATTCTTTAGATGATGCTATCTGAATAGCAACATCACGAACCAAGTCATGCATTTTCACATGCTCTTCAGTTTCAGTGCCTAACAGCATACAACAATCTTTGAGGGTTTTTATTTCCGCATGAACTTTTTCCCTTGCATCTTCAATGGACTCCACATCTTGATGTAACCCGTAGCCAGCTGCATATCTCGTCAAGTCCTCAATTGGAATGTTGTAGTCTTCTGGAAATAAACAGCACAGCAAGAAACATAACTTGGTTTTCTCGTGCTTCAAATAATCATAGCTCAACTTAAGACATGAATATGCATTATTTTGTTCACCAATTTGTTCCATGTGCCGAAATTGAGAGTTTCTGAGCTCTTTGGACGCTACTTCCCACTCAACAGCAGATTTATCTCTCAGAGCCCTTCCCACTGTCACAAGTGCTATAGGCAGCCCTTGACATTCTCTCGCAACCTTCTTTGCCACTGTGTTCAAGGTAGAGTCCGCGTCACGTAAACCTGCATTGATTTTGAGCAAAGCCCATGCTTCATTTTCTGATAAGAGACTTAAGAACACTTTTGGCTGGCACTCCATATAAGAACATATGTCTTGAAGACGTGTTGTTAGAAGAATTTTACAACCCCTGTGAGCATCACCAAATGGGATCCCTATCTCTTTCAAGTTAATAACTTTCCAAACATCATCCAGGATTATAAGCATCTTCTTCTCTGTCTTCAGTCTCTGCCATAATCGATCTGCTCTCCCTTCTTTAGTCTTTTCGTCAAGATGCAGACCTAAACTATCTGCCATTCGATCCTGAATGTCTATGACATTTGGATTCTGGGACAGTGTAGCCATCAAAACTTCATCAAACAGCTGCGACTCTTTGGCTCTCCTGCCTACTTCTTTCACCAGGGTGGTTTTACCCACCCCTCCCATGCCGTACAGTCCAATCATATTGACGTTGTCATCTTCGAGAGCTTTCATAATCTGTTCGAAAGCTTCTTTTGACGATTCCGAGGGTGTGAGTCCCTCTGATGGAAGAAATTCTATGTCTTGAAGAGGTGCTTCGTGGGACACATTGGGAAACTTTTTGCTATTTTCTTCAAGCTTTCTCAAAGTCTCTGTCTTCTTTTCCAGTGCCTTGCTTAACTTGAATTGTCGCATCCAATTTGGACACCAAGTAAAGCATTTGCCATTTTTTCCTTTTTCATTTTCCAAACGATTCACACCTTCAATTTCGTTTTTTGCATCTTCCAGCCATTTGTTGACATCAATCTCAATCACTTCAGTATTCCTTCTAGCAACATCGACAGCATCTTGTAGACGATGAAGTGCCAAAGCCAGGCTCATCATTTGTTCATTGAATTCTTGAACAAAATTGTTGAAACAGAACATATAACGGAACTGCTTGATTGCTGGTTCCACCAAGACTTCTGCTATCTTAGATACAATGGATCCACCAGCAGTTTTGATAGCCATTTTCCACCAGTCTGAAAAATCAGAGAAATGAGAATAGTAATTTTATCACCTTAATTTGTGAAGATATAAGCGGAAAGCAATAAAATAGCGGGAGGAACAAAAGGATATCAATATCTATCTATGCCAACGAGCAATTAATCCCTTGTCCCCTCATCTAAATCTCTATTCATGCCATCTACATAAGTTACTTAGGGTGTTATCTTTTCTTGAACACTATAATATCGATCTTCAAATTAATTTTTCATTAATCTTAAATGTCATAATGTTGTTAATAAAATATAGAATGTTAATATGGTTGTATTGTCAATAAAAAAAAACTCTATACATTAAAAGTTAAGAAATAGAATATTAATATCTTTCACTCCTTAGTTCTTTAAGATTTTTTATTCCCTTGATATCTTTATACAGTTCTAGGAGTGTCTTTGCTAGGATCCAATTGCAACGACTTTATAGTGGATATGAATTACATTTTAAAGACAGAATCTTTATGCCACAAAAGTATACCTTAAAATTCATTTATTTTATATGATGTTTAAGAGAGATCGATACTAGTGTTAAGACTTTTTATGAAATGAAAAAATAAGCAAAATTACACTGGACTGGACTTGATGATAAAACCTATCATGATTAGACTAAATATTAGGGCATGTAAATCTAACTTTTAGAGTTCATTAATAAGGTTATTATTAGTGAATATGCTTTGTAATCATTCGGTTGGTTAAATGTAGCATTGATTTTATTCATGTAAAACATATTTGTTGTTAATAAAAGTTTTTTTTCTTTAATATTCATTTATATTTAATTAATAAAATCTATTGTTTAATTAATAAATCTAGAATAAAGATAAAGTTCATGAGACAAAAAAGCTTTGTAAAAAAATCATAAAGTTGTTATAATTATGAGATTCATATTGCATCAAAATATTGTTTTTAAATGTTCTAGGTCAATATTTTATTAAGACTGAACATTAATTAGAGCTATTGAGACTGGTGCATATTATGTTCTTTTTTTATGAAAAGAAAGATTACATATATCTATGGAAAGGCTCACGTAATAGTTATGTAAGTGATCCATAAACTTGAGATAACTAAATATTATTGATTGTGAAATCATTGGCCCAAGTGGAACGAGTTTTGAAAAAAAATCAATGACTATAATGTTGAGAACAAAAATGATTTAACAAAGCAGATATACTCCATGCTATAATATCTAAATCATAACATTCTTGATGAAGGGATAATAATTACACTAAGAAACTAGTCGCTAAAAGGTTAAGTCAAGCCACTTATGATTTTTATAATATTTAGGAGATCATGACAAGTTGCTAGACATTGTACTTAATCTTCAAATACAAATCAATCAATTATTGAATTGATAAAAAAAATTATATAATTTATTTAATCTTATTTTATTTAGGATTGTGATTTTTATTTCGACCAACTTCTATAGAAACCTAATGGGTCACACACATAAGAACCATTGATAAGAAATTAAAATAGAATGATTAATCAAGTGTGACTTGATTATAAATAAATTTTCAAAATTGAGGACTAGAATGTAATTAATACAGGGGATTATCATTCTAGACCTAGAAAAATCAAGTAGGGAATTTATTCAATAAATTTATAAAATTATCCTAAAATAATATATGCGATATTATTTAAGGAGCAAATTGATGTTTTTCTATTTATATGGTTTTCAAGTTTTCCTATAAATAGAATGGTATGCCTATTATTTCATAAGAGAATGTGAGAAAAGTATGATACGTAAACATCTAAAACACAAAAGAAAAGAGCTAGCACTCTAAGGTATATCAATCTCTCTCTCCTAAAAGGGTTTAGGAGATTTCTCACTAATCACTCGTGTGGATTACTATTAGAGGTTGAATATTTGGCCAGCTTATGATTTGCAGCAACCTAGCATTGAAGCAAATTTTCAAAGCCGAAAAGAATATATGCTCTTTAATTAATCTTTACATAAACCCTAAACAACTCTAGATTTGTTTAACGGGATCGTTAAGACCCCCAAAAAATTTTAAATTTACTGTTTATACTACGTGTACGTATTTCAAGATACCCAACAGTTATAGGTAAAGCCTAATGTTCTTGTTGGAGCTTAAATATTCAGTTATGAATATGAGCTTGTAGTACTTAGAAAAGAGCATGAAGTTCATATTAGTGTGTATGCCCAACAATTATAACTTTATTTCTTTTCTAATTGGGTGGTTGTATATGTCACTAACTTTATTCATGCAATCAATATATTTAATAGTCATTTGAGCCTAATTAATGAATGTAAAGTAGAAATAAAGTTCTTAAGAAAAACGATGCTTAGAAAAGAAAGTTATAAAGTTGTGATAATTACGAGGTTTCTTAATATATCAAGACATTGTTCACAATGCTCCTAGTTAATGCTTTATTAATACTAGAAATTAATCAAAGTTTTTTGTCCCACTCGATATCGCGACGGCCTTCAAATTTCTAGGATAAAGAACAAATATCTAACATTTTGTTCTTAAAGAGGAAAAAGATCCAGTTTAAAGTCATTCTCTACTATTATATTCACTAGAAACCCTAACCGGTCAACAGAGATTCTATGGTACGAGACTGGTTAAGTAAAATAAAAGATAGTATCACCTCTAAAATATCCTGCCTAAGATAGGTTGCATTGCTGGTTTTGTCTTAAATTGCTAAATATAAAGATTTGTTGTATTATGTTTTTTATATCTACCTATAATATTCCTGATTCTAGCACCAATAAATATTCAACTACAAATACTTCCAACACTGGTGTTGATAAAAATTATGTAACAAAAGAGTATGGTATTGATGACTTTGGTGTCATTGAATATTGGGGATTCAAAATAATTCTCAATCTTATTGTCAATATTCCTAACTCTGATGTTAGCAAACATCGAGAATATTTCTAATTCTGACATTAGTGAATACAAATATTCCTGACTTTAACTCCAATGAATAAACCAGTAATGCAACCTAATTCTAAGCCTGAGGCCCAGGTCCAGCCCTGTCTCAACAGCTTATGTCTCTTTTTTTATAGGCTAGATCTAGCCCAGCCATATGGGTTGGGCTTCATCCACCGGCCCTGCTTGGTCACTGAGGATGAACAGTCCTCCTTAGAACGACGTCGCTTCTTCGGCTGAAATGGGCATCTTCATTTTGCCCCCTAAATTGGAAATATCTTCTTTTTTTTTTTTAATTTCACCCCTGGATCAATGCAATTGGACCCTGGATTTCAACGTCATTTACAAAATAGTCCTTGGATTTAAATTTAATCAATTCGGCCCTTAATTGACTCTTTAACTTCTAATTCTTTCAAAATTACCCCTGGAAAAATCAATTAACCCTCTTATAGTATCAACGCCTATTCACTTCGGTCTCTAGAATTTAATTACTTGAAATTTTAACCCAAATTGACCTTGAACTTTGATATTTATTCAATTAAGCCCCTGGTTTCATTAACTAAACTAATTCAAAGTTTAATTAAGTCCCTAAACTTATCAATTCTCCTAAGTTTTGACCAAATTGACATCCAAATTTATACTTTCCTCCTTATCCGTCCCTGAACCTTTAATTTGTGTTGTCTTGACCCAATTCTCAAATTATTTTTTATTTATTATTATTATTTTGGAAATTCAAAAATTGGGTTATGACATTGTTGATATTAATACATATTTTGTTTTTTTCTTTATAAAATAAAACAATTGTTCTCATAGGTTGAGGTGTAAAGAATATCTAAAATTAATATCTAGGTGTTTATTTAATGAAAAACACGTTGAATTGACTTGTAAGAGGATTGTAAAGAGAATTTATTCTTGAAATGAGTAGTGAGAGGAGAATTTATTACTAGGGTTCCAACGGCTAGTTTTTCTTAGAAACATTTATATAACTTGTCTAATTACAAAATTAGCAAGGGATTCCAAACATATATGATAAACAATCTACTCTAAGATAAAAATAAACAAAATTGTCAGTCCTTGATCATACTCTAACTAGTTCATGGATATTTGAATACTAGATTTGTTGAAGAATAGAATGTTTATTTTAGGGATTTATATAATTGAAGACTTGTAGATCGAGACTCTTGGAATCATGATCAACCGATTAGCCAGTTTCGTCTAAGTTGTTTGATTAGTTTGCTTGCTATTGCCAATCAACTAGTTGGTCTAAAGAGATTTGGGATCAAGAAAGTATGGGTACCAAAAACCTTATCTTGATTTTTTGTATATAGGAATCAAAATAGTATAGGAAAAGGTTTTTGGATAGTGCTTGCTCAAATCATATAACTAGAGGTGACTCTTTATTTTCAAGCATTACCAAAATCAATGGTGGAAAAGTCACT
>Ga0325414_1008525_pt1 | contig 10855 bp, 4 predicted proteins | sample PopdelMetagenome_8_FD_206183 | JGI IMG/M metagenome (GOLD analysis project Ga0325414, IMG submission 206183) | Populus deltoides microbial communities from Bellville, Georgia, United States - Leaf-PdKOR-R3 | ecosystem: Host-associated > Plants > Phyllosphere > Phylloplane/Leaf | place: USA...
ATTAATGTTTTTTTAGTGCTTTATAATAGTTTTGATGTGTTTATGTCAAAAACTAAAAATAAACCTTAATAAAAATTATTTTAATATATATTTAAACAAAAAACATTTTTAAAAAGTATTATGTACCACAATATCAAACATACACTAAATCGAAAGCAAATGAACTCAAGGGCCACTCTAAGAGTGAGAAATTGTATTGTGTTCATGTAGCGATTAGAGAATCATTCAATTCCGAGACTATCATAAACTTATCCTGGATCCATGATCGGCACATAAGCAAGATCTCTCTTTTAAGGTTTCATAAAGGAAAAGTACTAATTACAACCAAAAGAGTAGGTTCTAAAAGTCCAACAAAAGTGACTTGCTAATAAGCTCTTGAAAAAGATAAATAATGAGAAGGTGAGTTCAACAACTCAGTGAATAGATAACCTTCAATATACATACACGAGGTAATACAATAATGAGGAATATATATACAAATATGACTTTAGGTTCTTAAAGGAAAGTGTATCAAATAGACCATAACAAGAATATGATAAGGTAAAGCTCGTCAAAAAATCAAAATGAAATAAGCATGAGCCTCCGTACTTTGGGATGATTAGTCCACACAAGTTGATGATTTCCCTTATCAACTAGGGTTTTAGATACAATGTGCATAAAGACTAACACTATCCTATTAATATAGGTATTCTGACTGGCATACTATAGGTTCATATCATAATCAAACAGACAGATTCATATCTCAAGACTCAACTCATGACATCAATTAAATGAGAAGCTATCAATTCAGAAGTCAATTTTAAAGTATATATCAGCTCATATTAAGAATTCAAATTCAACAATTGATCATGCTTTATTATAACAATGATAATAATCAATATATATATATATAGCGGGACATTAGTATATCAAGAAACATAATTTAATTCGTATTAACAATTCAAATATTTATATTATTTCTCATGCATATGAAAGATTATCCACTCAACTGACTCAAAAACAAACAGAACTTGAAAGTAGATATCGAAGGATATCCTATTGATGTCCCCGTAGGTATAATATCAAGATTATCTAAATATAAAAAAATGCATGCCCAAAAACATCTTGAAAAGAACTTACAACCTATTTAATATATTTAACTAAGAGTCTAACTCATAATCCTATATGTTTATAAACCAAACTAGTCATTTTTTTAAAAACCCAAAAATTAAATGGTTTTCCCAAAATTTAATTCAAAAGAAACAAATCATAAAACTTGATAGTAATTCACCAAATAACCATCAATTATTCATCAAACCAATATGAAAAAAACTAAAATTATAGCTAGGGACCAATATGGAATTTTATCATATTTTTAGGGGTCAAATTGGAGGACCAAACTGAAAATGTTATCAATTCATAACTATATTAGAATTTTTCCCATAATTCATCCTCAATTCTATCCAAAATCTCAAATTATGCTCCAGGAACCAACTTGTAATTTACCAAAGTTCGGGGACTGAACTGTAATTTTCATAAATTAAGGGACCAAAATGAAATTTTATCATCTTCAACCTCAAACCCAGATTTTTACACAGATCACAAACTGATATACCAAAATCTCTAACTCAAATTCATCATTTAAACAAACCATAACTCAAAATCATCATCCTTACCTAAAATCTTACAAAATCAACTAAATAAATCATTATTCATAATAATTAACCCATAATATTTCAATCAATTCATCAATCAAACCCAAAATAAAATCTTCAAAACCCTAATCTTTAATAAAACAGAAAATCAAAGCTAAATAATATAGTTATATATAACCAAAGTGTAAATTATCTTAACAACTTATTTCTTCTAATTCTTTTCCATTTTCTCTTCCTTCTTTTCCTTTCTTTCTCTCCTCCTGGTTCGCTCTTAATTTCAGATCCCTCTTTTTTTTATCTTCCTATTTATTATATTTATCAACTCTTTGTTCAATTACTACAATACCCCTCATTCATTTATACCTATTGTCTAAGCCCCTAAGGGCTTTGTTGTCTTTTTCTATTAGTTCTTTCTCTTTTATTTTCAAAACATTACATAGACTTTCATTTTTTTTAGGTGATTGTTTTTCTAACCATTAATTAGTCTGTCTAATGGTCAAAGCAAGTTCACCCTAGAAGAGTGAATCATTGCTTTATGGGTTAATCCTAGCTATTTTAAATACAAAACAATAATTGATTATATCTTTGTTTTGTTTCATTTAATATTTGGTATAAATCTTACGTATAAGTTCATAAGTCATTGTATTAAAATAAATAATTTGATTTTTTAGGTGTTTTTGGAATTTAGGGCAAGTATCATGGCTTTAATAAACTTGTTATTAAATCTAAAATGCATGCAAAAATATAAAAACTATTAATTTTTTTTGTATTTTCAAGAAATGCTAAATCATGCCATGTATTTTTTTTTATTTAAAATGAAAATGTGATTTTTATTTAAGAAACTTCGTCATATACAATTAAAATATTTAAATGTATTTTTTTGAAAGGAATTTTTTTACTATTTTTATAAAAGAAACTTGGTCATATAAAATTTAAAATATTAAATATGAGAAGATAAAAAAAGGTATGATAGACCCAGAATTAATTGCAAAATGGTCTTCCAAAAATTTTAAATTTTGTTAAAATTAAACTAAGATTGTATTTGACCAAACACAATAATATGTTTTAATCAAACTATTATAATCAATATATCAACTTAAAACAAATTATTTATTCATCATTCACCAGCTTAATAATCCTACACTATTAAGTTAAGGAGGTCACAAGCTGTTTTCTTAAGGAGTAATGAGGGAAAAACCAATGGACAGTCGGTGAGGTTAAAGGAGAAGGTTTTACACGATCATGAAGGCTGATTGGGGGTTATGTTGTGTTGCTGCATGGGTTCTTCGATGGCGGAAGATAATTAAGTGGTTGGTATTTTTGCATATGGGAGATGGTGGGTTTTCTTTTCTTTTCTTTTCTTTCAAAGAGAGAGGGTCGTGTGGGTCACAAGTTTTGTTGCTTTTTCAACAGTGAGGGAGGTGTGCCAAGTTTTAGAGCACGTTTGGGAACGTGGCTGCGTTCCCAAAAAATTTGATTTTTGTTTTTTGCTAAAATTTAATATGGTTTGTATGTTTTGGATCGTTTTGATGTGCTGATGTTAAAAATGATTTTTAAAAAATAAAAAAACATCATTTGCATGCATTTTGGCATGAAAAGTTATTTGAAAAGCACGCGCAACTACACTGCCAAACACGCTCTTATTAGGTGTGAGAGAGTGGCCATTTTTCTCTTTATGAGTCTATGTGTCTGGGAGAATACGAGGGTGAGTGTTTTTTTTTCTTTTTTTTTCTATGACTAATATTTAATTGTTAATAATAGTTAGTTCAATAATTGTATTCAAACAATAACTTGAAGCCTCCACTAAGGTTTTAGGTTTTAACCATACATATCCTTTCAAAGTATTGAAATCCCAAATTGTTACCTTTTATTTTCGGTAATATATATAGTTAAACTAGGGATTGAACAGAGTGAATTATTATAATATTACTCATGTTTCCTAATATTGCTTAATTTGGTCTTAAATATTAAAACTTAAAGGAGCATAGGGTTCAGAGTAAATTTCAGGAGCCACCAAACCATTCATCCACTGAATTTGTTTCATTGGTTTCGGGTTTTCCTTAATACAAGTAATGTTGCTAGAAACATTGGAAACCTTTTACTAACTATCTATACATGTTAATTAAAAAAAATTATTGTAAAAATAAAAAAGCTACAATTTATAAATAATTTTGATGATCGATCACATGCTAATTTATTTATCGATCATTGATTCCTTGATCAATATTTCTTAATTAATATTTTTTTTTTCCTTCCAATAAGAGAAACTATAGTTAAGAACTTAATTTTGACGGAGAAGGATAGTAGCCTCACAAATCAAATAGACTATAGGGTTCTCTACTTGGATTTAATAGATAAAAATAATAATAATACAAAATAAACTAATCTAGATGAAAACACAAAGAAATACAAAAGGAAATAAAAGTATTATTAGACCTTGTTTGTTTGCTGGAAAGTAGTTTTCTTTTGGAAAGTGAATTCCGGGAAATTGAATTATTTTTCTATGTTTGGTAGTGTAATAAAAAATAAGTTGGAAAATACTTTCAAGTGTTTGGTTATGTCATGGAAAATGAGCTGGAAAATAAATTATTAATTTTTTATTTTTTTTCAAGTTTATTAAAATAATGAGGAACAAATCTTACAAATTAAAAAGTTGAATGAGAATGAAATTGAAAAAAAAAATATAATTTCATAAATTATCTTAAATAAAACAAATAATAATCAAAATAATAGAGATTAAATCTAAAATAAAAAAAATTGAAAGATGAAGAAATTAAAATAATAATAATAATTAACTTTTCATAAATTATTTCAAATAAAATAAGTAACAATAAAAAAAATGAGGACCAAATTTGATAAATAAAAAATTTCAATTAAAAAATGATAAGGGAAAAGCAAATAATAATTATAAAAATGAGGACCAAACTTCATATAAAAATTAAATTCTAAGAGATGAAATTGAAAAATAAATATTCAAAATAAAATATATATAGCAATTAAAAGTTTGAGGATCAAATTTGATATAATCAACAAATAATATGATATTTTGAAATTTTTCACAACTTCCGGAAAGTATTTTCCGCCCAAAATAAGGCGTTTGTTTCCCGGAAAGTGGTTTCCAGGAAACCACTTTCCTGTGTTTGTTTGTCATTAGAAAAGTTGGTCAACGGAAAACACTTTCTGAAAGTTGTGAAAAATTTAGAAATGTCATATTATTTGCCGATTATATCAAATTTGATCCTCAAACTTTTGATTGCTCTATATATATATATATATTAAGGGTGTTCAAAAAAACCGATTAACCGAAAAAACCGATAAAAAATTAACCGAGAAAACCGAACCGAGATAGAAAACCGATTAAACCAATTTTAAAACCATAAAATCTTGTCGGTTCGGTTCGGTTTTGGTTTGCCACTTAAACCAGTGAACCGAACCGGTAGTATAAATACCACAGTAATTTAGTAAGCCTAACCCTAATTGACATTCTGAACTGAAGTCGCCGCCCACACCAAAGAGCAAATAGCCAAAGACGATTTATCGTCTTCTCCCTTCTACATATGTCTTGCCCTTCACCTTCAATTTTCATCCTTCCTCTTCTCCCTTTCGCATCTGTCTCTTCCTTCAATTTGCATCCTTCCTCTTCTCCTTTCTGCATCTGTCTTGCCCCCTGCATCTGTCTCTTCTCTAGCCCAAAGAAAACCTCTTGGCTTCTCTCTTCACTTGCAGCAGAACGACAGGGCTCCTCCATTGGTAAGTTTATCTTTGTGTGCTTAATTGTTTATAAGTTCAACTTTTTGTTTCAAACTTTGATGCTTCTCTGACCTCTACTTCTCATTTGTTTATATTGTTAGATAAAGAAGTTCCAAAAAACTGTATGATGATAATCTTAACTTCGTGAAGTTTTAGTTTCCTTCTGCATGTATTTTTCTATAATCTACGGGAATGGTAATAGAACTGTGGGGAGTGATATTAGCTTCTGAGTGCTTATTTCCTGCCTTCTGCTAATGGTTTCTTTTTTGGGATATACAAATATAACTCTATTAAATTGTTAACAGGTCACATTAATGCATACAGGTCCATTGGTATTGCCATTAATACAACTTGATGATACTGTTTCCATTGGTTTTGTCTGCATATGCCTTAACCTGAAAGGAGAAGAAAAGTTCGGAGTGACCAGGAGAAGAAAGGCTTGCAGATGGCACTTCCACATTGCATGCATATTGAAAGATAAGTGTTCAGTAGGGAATTCCTGTTTATGGCGATCAGCCAAGCTATGAATTAATTCAGGTTTCTATAAATTTTAAAACTCAATTTATTGTAAGGCTAAGCCAATTTTAAAAAAAAAAACCGAAAAAAAACCCATAAATGAAGGGATTTTGGTTTCCCGGTTTTTTTCAAAAAAAAAATCGGATTTAATAAAGGGATTAGGTTTCTTGTTTTTTTCCAAGAAAACCAGATTTAACCGAACCAGACCGACTCGGTTTGAATCGGTTTCCGGTCCGGTTCGGTTAATATTTCTCAAAAATATTGAAATTCGATACAGTTGGTTTTTTTAGTCTAAACCGAACCGAACCGAACCGTGAACACCCCTAATATATATATATTTTTTGTTTTGAATATTTGTTTTTCAATTTCATCCCTTAGAATTTAATTTTTATATTAACTTTGGTCCTCATTTTTATTTTGTTCTTTCCTTATCATTTTTTAATTGAAATTTTTTATCTATCAAATTTGATCCTCATTCTTTTGATTGTTACTTATTTTATTTGAAATAATTTATGAAATGTTAATATTATTATTTTAATTCTTCATCTTTTAATTTTTTTTATTTTTTATTTGATCTTTATTATTTTGATTATTATTTGTTTTATTTGAGATAATTTATGAAATTATATTTTTTTTTCAATTTCATTCTCATTCAACTTTTTAATTTGTAAGATTTGTTCCTCATTATTTTAATAAACTTGAAAAAAATGAAACATTAATAAGTTATTTTCCAGCTCATTTTCCATGACATAACCAAACACTGGAAAATGTTTTCCAACTTATTTTCCATTACACTACCAAACATCAAAAAATACTTTCCCGGAATTCACTTTCCAAAAAGAAACTACTTTCCAGCAAACAAACGGGGCCTTAAGGAAAACACTTTCCTGGAAACCAAGCTAAATTTTTCTTTGACTGTAAAGTGTTTTCCGTTGACCGGAAAGTGTTTTCTGTTGACCAACTTTTCCAATGGCAAACAAACACAGGAAAGTTTGGAAACTGGTTTCCTAGAAACCATTTTCCGGGAAACAAACACCCCCTAAAAGTTGTAAGAGAAAAATAAATTGCAAAAAAATAAGATAAATTGTGCATATGGAGCATATTATTGTTTTGAATAACTGGATGACCTTTTTATATTATTAAAAAGATGAAATCCTATATAAAATATAATTATTAGCCCTATACAAACTCACTCTTTATAGTAAATTAAAAGCTCACAATATAAATAGTATTCCTATCAACATGTTTATTTCTTGGCAATCTCATGTTTTCTAACTTATGTATAACACTTACTAATATAATATGTTAAAGACTCTTATTCAAAATAGAACTTGGTCTTCTAGTCAATCAAATAAACTCTTATCTCTATATTCAGTACTTTTTCCTTATCAATTATGATTTTTAACTCTTATAATCAATCATTACTTCTAGTTTTCTTGGTTGATCACTTTTTATCTTTCTCTCTTATCTCTATATTCAGTACTTTTTCCTTATCAATTATGATTTTTAACTCTTATAATCAATCATTACTTCTAGTTTTCTTGGTTGATCACTTTTTATTTTTCTAATCGATTTGGATTCTTTTTTTTCTTAATATATCTTACTGTTATTCAATGAGTTTAGCCTTATTTTTTTATTTAATAGTGAAAATATACTCTTTTTTTAATAAATACATAGTTGTTTATTTTTAGTTGAAAATTCCATGTATATTCCTTTATTTTAAAGAAAATAAAGGAACATCCCTTATCATTTTAATGCTAAAATTCAAACCAACCACAAATGATATGATAAATAAAATCATTATCTAAAATATCGACCATGTTTTTCTATCTAACATGGTAGTTAAATAAATCATTTTAACATGAAGTGTGCTCTGGTAATTAGGTGTGACACATTAGATTCCACAAATTGCAATGCTCAAACCATAATTAATTCATCACTTAGTATCCAACTTGTCATCTCTTCCATTAAATATATAAATCTTTTATAGCACAAACCAAAGATTAGCAAAAATAAATGAATCAAGAACCTTAGCTTTCCTTCTTTTTCCAATCTCTATTGGTATGTTCAAGTTCTGTTCAACAAAAACCTACATTCATGATCATTTTTTAAATTACATTGATGGTATCCCTTATATGAAATTGTGTATTATCAGCAATATAGATGGACAATGCATCAATCTATACCATATAAAAATCCCTAAGAAAGGAGGTAATTTTTTCACCTTAGATATTGAAAAAGAAAGGCTTCCCTTATAATATTGTCACATGAATCTCAATATTTGAAGAATTTCATTTCTATATGGCCTAATATAGCAACTAAGGACTATGGTGGTTGGCTAAACATAATACACTAACACATTGATAAAAAAAAATAAAAATGCTAAAAGATCTTTAATATGATTCAACTACTTAGAATTCCCACAAATCTAAACAAAGAATTGTTGGTTGTCATCTCTTTGTTTTATGTTCATGTGCAATGACTTGACATTTCACTAGTTTTTTTTCAACAAGGAGACAATGAAGTTTATAAGAATTTAAACATTCTAGAAGATCTTCTTATCTTTCATGTTATAGTTACCAATAACATCCATGTGAAGATCTTTCTTTAATTAAAACTTCACAATTGCTTTGATCTCATTAACTTTAGACTCTAGTAACTCTTAATGAGTCACTGTAAGTATGAAACTTCCTACCTTATTAAGACTAGAAACTTTGCAAATCAAATAAAGAAAGAAGTTATAAGTCATATAAATATAATTATGACTAGTTTTAGAAATAAAGTTTTCTTAGGATCCTTTGCCATTATAATAAATAATTCTTGTTCCCTATGTACTTTTGAGAACTTCAATAATGCAATTTAATTTTTTCAATATTATGTTCTTGCTTTTATTTAATAAAATCTAGCTTATCCATTACAAGTATGTTAATCCTTCAATAAAATTATTCTTGCTTTCTTTCATCACTCTCTATAACTTTGATCAAAAACATTTCATAGCTATACAAGTTTTAAAACCATTTGTTCTTAACAACTAACTCAATTTTTACTATTATTCCAGTCATAGATGAGAGAAGGAATGGATATTTATAGTCCCATCTTTTCTTAATTTTATTTTGGCCCCATCTTTCTCTTTTTTTCTTATTTTAGCCCTTTTTTTCTTTTTTTTTTTGTATTATAACAAAATTTTGAATTACTATAAACCTCTTTTTTTTTGTATACTTTATTCTCAAGCTTCACAAATATTCTTCAAACTCTTTATCAAAGTATAAGGCAATTGTTTAATTGGATATTATGACCTAAAGCAAGCAGCCAACTAGGTAAGACCTTATAAATGGTTTTTTTTCTGTTTGTTTACTCAACAACTTTTCATATCAAATAACATTGTTTATAAGGGTACAAATATTAATATATTTAGTTCCCATAAATATCTTTATGATATTCCATGCATCTTTTATATTATCATCTTCATGCACTTTAACTCTATTATAGTTGCAGGACACTTAGTTTTGAAAATCCTTAAACAAAGTGTATAGTTTTCCATGGATTCTCTTAATTTTAAATAATTCAAGCTAAGACAGCCAACATTACCTTTGGTTCCATTCTATAAAAGCACTTATGAGAACAAGTCTTTATTTTCGCCTAATTATTAATAGAGTTAGGTGGTACTGTAAAGAACTAATGAAAGATTTTTTGTTAATGAAGAAATAAACACCCTTTTATTTCTTGAAGGGATTGGCAGCACCATACCATATTGATAAATGAATTTGGCAATATACTCCCTCATTGACTCACTATCCTTCTTAAAAAGTTGGTTTACTATACGTCCAACATCTAGCCCCATCTTTGTAAGTGTTAAGGTAGCTTTATCTTATGAACTCATCCTCTTGGTTGTTGGTTGACTATGGGTCCTTGAGATATAAAATAATTAACATTGATGCACTCTAACTCTATTATAGCTGCAGGACATTTAGTTTTAAAAATCCTGAAACAAAATGCATAGTTTTCCATGGATTCTCTTAGATTTTAAATAATTCAAGCTAAGTCAGCCAACATTACCTTTGGTTCTATTCTATAAAAGCACTTATGAGAACAAGCCTCTATTTTCGCCTAATTATTAATATAGTTAGGTGGTACTGTAAAAAACTAGTGAAAGATTTTTGGTTAATGAAGAACTAAACAACCTTTGTTTCTTGAAGGGATTGGCAGCACCATACCATATTGATAAATGAATTTGGCAATATACTCCCTCATTGACTCACTATCCTTCTTAAAAAGTTGATTTACTATACGTCCAACGTCTAGCCCCATCTTTGTAAGTGTTAAGGTAGCTTTATCTTATGAACTCATCATCTTGGTTGTTGGTTGACTATGGATCCTTGAGATATAAAATAATTAACATTGCCTTATTAAAATGTAGCCTATAAGGCATTGTATTGCCCAAACATAGGTTCAATTGTCTACAGGCAAGGTTGTTGCGATATATAATTGGCATGAGGCTATATATATATACCTATGGAGTAGGTGGCATCTCATATGTGACCATGCTCCAATACTATTGAGTTTGTATTGTAGGTGTGTGACATTTAAAATGTGGTTGGGAACTTCCATACATTTCTATTGGAATGCTTGTTGTTGAAAGATACTCTAACATTTAGACAAAAGGAGTGGAAGATCAATTTGACCTCAACTCATTATGAATCTAATTAAGTTGATTGTTCATAGTCTACATGGTTTTATTGAGGACCATAATGTTATTATAGTAAGTTATATTTTTAGTATTCTCCATCTCAAACTAAATGACCTTTAAATTTGTATTAGATAAGTTTATTTGTTAATTAAAAAAAAATCTTTTAAGAAGAGTTATATATGGCTTATTAGAGTTAGTCATATTGGTTATGACCACCTACTACACTATCAATTCCTAAACAGAGTTTAGCCATATGCGTGATGATATA
>Ga0325414_1008526_pt1 | contig 10855 bp, 4 predicted proteins | sample PopdelMetagenome_8_FD_206183 | JGI IMG/M metagenome (GOLD analysis project Ga0325414, IMG submission 206183) | Populus deltoides microbial communities from Bellville, Georgia, United States - Leaf-PdKOR-R3 | ecosystem: Host-associated > Plants > Phyllosphere > Phylloplane/Leaf | place: USA...
TCCCCTGTATCCTACCTCCTTAGGTGTTTTTTAGTCCCATTGGTGCTCCTCTCTCAATTAGATTGCTTGATTTTGTTGAAGCTGGTTGGGATGGATGATTTGTACTTTTGTTTTTTTTTTTTTTTTTGAGATTTGTTTGTCCTGCAGTTGCTGTGACAATGCTTGAACTCCAGCTGATGGTTTGGAATTGTACAACACCAAAACCATCGCGAGATGCGTTACTTCTGAATAAATGTGCTTTCAGACACTCCTTTTAAGTTATTCCCTTGTAGCTTCAGATGCTACTCTCAACCTTTTTCATGGATGAAGAAAGTACATGTGATAATTCAGACAAATCCGTACTGATATCTGAATCTTTTCTTCTAGTTGGATAGAGCGACATCAGTGCATTTGTTTCCAAGCCCTCGCTATTAGCTTATTTCTGTAAGGGGAAGATTTCAGCTGGTTACCCCCAACTTTGCTTACAAATCCTTAGCTGCCGGTATACATGTTATCTTCGATGAATTTTCTCTGTCAGGTAGGTAAGTACGGCCTCACCTCCCCACCTAGGCTATCTGTGGCCAGCATGTGATAGTGGAACCTACCGGCACAAATCCAATTTAGTTGAAGGTAGTAGTTTGGTAATAATTATATTTTAAAATGTTTTTTATTTTAAAATATATTAAAATAATATATATTTTTTTATTTTAAAAAAATTATTTTTAATATTAACACATTAAAAAAATATAAAAACATTAAAAAAATATTAATTTAAAATAAAAAAATAAAAATAAATAATTTTATTTAAAAGCATTTTTAAAATACAAAAACAAATAAACTCTTTTCAAATTTGATACAGCATCAATGAGTCAATTTAGACTTAGCTCCGATAGAGTTTCATGTCAAACCAAGCGAAAATTAATGTAGTTTAATTTGATCGATTTAGTTAGTTAATTTGTGATCCGGTCAATTTAGTTAAAACTCTAGTAATATTAGATTTAATTATTTTTTGTAATTTAAAATAAAAACAAAATCATTCTAACTTTATTTATTTTTTTAAAAAATAATAATATAATTTTAAATTGATAGTATTATTGATTATCTAAGTCTTTCGCCTCATCATCAACTTTCCTAGATTTTATAACTATAGCACATATGGGTCATGAACAACCCTGCAGGCAAGTCATGATAGGTGGTGCAGCTAACCTTACAGGCAGGGGCGGAGCTAGAATTATTTATTAGAGGGTGTCAAAATTAATATAATAAGATATAATATTTGTTTTAATTCATTGTACATGAGTTGTAAAACAAAACCTGTATAATTTAGTTTTATTCAAATAACTTACTACAAACATATAATGACTTTTGTATAAGGTAAAAGGTTTGGAGCAATACCAATCTTCATCCTCCATCCGATTATTATATTAATTGTGAATCTTTCAGTAATTTTTTTTCCTATATAGACAAACAAATAATTTGTAAGAAAATTATCCTTCATCCGATTGCGAAGTCTTGTTTTAACAATCTTCATCGCTGAAAAAGCTCGTTCAGTTGTTGCTGTCGAAACAGGAAGTGTCAAAAAAGCACATCGTTCCGTATCATTAACTTTCTTCCAACAATTAAATCCTTTAACAGTAAACGTGTTTGATCCTGGCTTTCCAGATTGTTTACTTGGAAATAAATAGCAAGGGAAACAAAATGCAGTATTTTTCTCTGAATATTCAAGCCCCGGATAACTTTTGAACCAATAAGACTGAAATCGATGAGGATATTTTTTACCAATCAGCAGATATTAATTCAGACATCAAAGATTGATATGGCCTCAAATTAATGAATATCTTTTGAATTTCATCTTGTTGATTCACCTGGTATTTCTAAATTTGAGGAAAATTGTTTGGATCTCTAATTAAATGAGCAATGTCGATTTTGGTAAGAGATTGCTCACTAATCAACGTAGATTCTTTGTAAACTGAAGCATATTAGGGTTGCTCAACCATAACTTCAACATTACACATTGGAGTTGATTCACTAAGCTGTGAGTCATCAATATTTTTTTTTCAAAAAAAGAATCAATTCTTCTTATTTTGTTCATAGTTCAACCTAAAATCAAAACATATATCGTAAAAAAAAATTGATAATTTTGGTTGCTTTGCTAGAAACAAAACATAAAAAAAAATCCAAATATAACCAAAACAAACCAATAAAATATATCTAATTAATTAGAAAAAAAATCACTATAACAAGAATTCAAAAAATAATTGGTAAAACTAGCAGATTTAAGAAAAAAAAGAGTAAAAATGGTATAATTATAAATAAAAAAACACCATCAAATTATTAACAAACATCTCAAAATAAAATAAAAATAGATTTTAAATTTAAATTACCTTGTTTTGTTTAATGAAAGATAAATTAATTGATGGCTCTGTTTTAATTTTTTTGTAGAAAATTTTGCTTGTAATTTGTATTTTCATTTCTCTGTTTGATCGGCCAGAATTTATATTATGATAAATTGATAGCTCTGTGGTTTTGTTTTTTAAAACACAAAGTAATGTATTTATATTTTTTACTTCCCATGTAGGTGAAGAGTAAATTGAAAATCAAAAGTAAACTCACTGTAATAAATCCCACAATTAAAATGTCTTGAGGGAGTGCCGGGCTCTGCTTGCCCCCCTTTACTTCCGCACCTGCTACCAGTCCTCTTCTTAACTGTCCATGCACTCAGCTGAACCTTCAAAAGTGTACTCCATTTTTTTTACTGCTCATTTACAGGGATTCTGTTCGATTTACTTAATTCTAATGATCGATGATCTGAGGTCAAGAAGTTGAAACATATGCTTCATTTAATAACAGTGAAAGTTTGAAGTCCTGCACATATCATGAACTTGTTGACTGTATTCATATCAAATTTAAGCCCTGGAGGTGGTAGCAATTGTCGTTTCCGAGTGCATTAATAGCAAGCAAACTGTTTCTGAGTAATGCAAAAGCAGATTTGTTATATTTCCTGTATTAAAAATTGTAATCACGTTAATGTATTTGCATAGATTCATCCTTTTTTTTCCTAGCTTTGTGCTAATAATAATAATAATAATAATAATAATAATAATGATTCAAATAAAATGCTCCAAGAAAACCCTTAAAAAGAAATAAAAAACCTAAAAAAATACCCAAAAAAACAGAAGCTCAGGCAAGAATTGAGCTCAAGTTCGGTATACACTTTGTAGGACGTGCTAGGGTTGAGCATGCATCTTGTTATATTTGTGGATTCGAGCCATTACACTTGAACCCAGCATGTTTGGATTTAGACAAGGTGTTTGAATTCATTTTTTACTTTTAATGGGCTCAGGCTTATAAACTAGACTGGAATTTATTTTTTTAATTATATAAAAGCAAAAAGAAAACGTCAGAAATCTAATAACTTAAACAAATAATTGTATTACAACCTGTTTTTTAAATTATTTTTTATTTAAAATAAAATAAATTAATATTTTTTAAATTTTTTTGATGATTTTAATATATTAATATAATAAATAAATAAATAAAATATTATTTTAATATATTTTTAATTAAAAATTATTTTTAAAAAATATCCTAAACCAAAACGAGGAGAGAGTTTTTGGTCAAGCAATAAACAAATATTACGGCATTGAGAACTGTGAAATTTTCTTGGCAGACACGGAATATTGATTTTCCCGTTGCCCATTACTACACGGAGAATTAACAAAGGAGAATTACGGTATAAAAAAATAACAAGACGTTGATTTCATATTGACTTCACCAAACAATGCGCAGCAAAACAAAGCCGGCCGCGTCTCTTGCTTTGAGCTTGCCCTGCATTATCTAATCGAACAAAAGAGAATAGCAATGTCAACGAAAGAGAGATGCTCCCACCTTCAAAGATTCTGGGCGAGGAAGAGTGCTGTTGGTGAGAGCGTGACAAAGCAAGAGATTGCCGAGTTCTGGAGGCAAAAACTTGTCGAGGAACAGGATCACCTGCTTTATGCTATCAAGGCTGCAGCTCGTCTCAGGGCTCACAATCTCTCGGTGAGGATCATTTAGTTTTCATTAATTCCGACTAATCTTCACTTGTTGAATGACTAAAGTATATGACAGCAATAATTAATGAGATGCGCTGTGATTGTCACTCTACTGATGAACATGGTTTTTTTGTTTTTAATAATGCTGCTGATGAATTTCATGATTTTAATTCATGTACAGAAAAATCCCAAAGACACAAGTGAGCAATTAAGTGTTATAAAAGCTTGAATATTAACAAAGAGAATTCTATCCCATTTTGAAAGTTTTGTTATACCGGGATACTAAAATTAATAGATTTGGATATTTATAGAGAAAATTTGAAGCGATAATTAAAATTTAGATATTATATATACATCAATTTTTATTTTCAGAATTAACTTAATTTAATTAATTAATTAATTATGTATAATATCTAGCTTGTATAAGAGGTGTGTTTTTTAAATTCTACACACTTTATAGATGTGTGTCTTTAAATTTCTATGGATATATTCTGAAAAGCTATTATTTTCTTTATAAATATCAGTTTGATATGGACAAAAATTAATTAGAAAAATATTCTTTTTTTTTATAAACTCTTTGTTTATGTTCATCAAAAATAAAATGAAAATTCTTAAGAAATTTATAAAAATTATAGTATATAAGTTTTAAAACTTGTTGTAATCTACAAGTATATTATTACCTTAACCAGGGAGACAATCAATATTTTAAAAGATAGTATCTTCATGTCTCAAAGCTTTCTTTGGTATACCCACATGTCTGTTTTTTCTGTGTTCTTGGGTCCAAACAAACCATAGATCAAGCCTGTATTTTGTAGCAAAAATCAGCGAAACGCAGTGGTTAGTTTTAATATTGAGGTATTTAATTTTCTTTCCTACTAACTTGCTGCTAATTAATCGTACAAAAAAGAAAAGGAATAGGAAATATTAGCAACGAAATGCAGTGGTTAATTCATTGGACTGAGCCAATTGCATTCTCTCAATTTATTGTTACATACAACAGCGTTCCTTGCATCAATCAATTAAAGCTATTTTTGAACGACGTTTATCGGAAATATTCTCTTGTTATGTGTTGAAGTCTCTTTAAATACAAATAAATAAATAATTTTTGTATATGCTGAACTTCAAGTCTAGTAGCTGGTGGCTCGCTTGGGGGGTGTGATATACCCTGTATACGACCAGCATTCAATTGTCTATTTGGCTTTACAATGAAATTTCTGTGAGGAAGCAATCTAAAGGGTAGTGACAATGAGACGAAGAAGTGTTTGAAAACATGATTAAAACTGTATTTTAATATATTTTTAAATAAAAAATATTTTAAATTATAACCGCTATCACACTTTTAAATACCAAATTCTCTTGTACTGATTTTTAGCATCTCAGAGTTTACTCAGCAGCTTTAATGGGCTACTGCTGATCTTGAGGTCCAGGCCCTTGTTACTAGAGGTCTAGATCAGATGAATCACATATAGAGTAGGTTATAATTTCCATTGAAGCTCAACTCGATCTGAAGTTGATGCCCTCTCACAGGGGTGATGTATTTAGGCGTAATAGTCTGACTTGGGTGACAACTTGCAAACCATTGGTGAGAAAACTGAAATTTCTTGTGTGATTGTTTGACCCTTTGAAGTTTTGTGGTGTAGGAGGATGATTACAAGCTCTTTGAAGAATCGCTGAAGGATGATGATGACATTAAAGAGAACAAAAGCACAGAATATGGGAAGAACAGTGAAATGCGTTTGGGAATAAACGACTGGTAAAAGCTGAATTTCTCCAACCACTTGTGGTTTTGAATAAGTTTCAAATTCAGTATGTTCTTAAAGATGAAACTATTTATGTTTTCTTTAATCTTAATTATATATATTTCAATTAACACAAGCAGGTGGACAAAGAGCAAGTATGCACACTTGAACCAACCTGCCATTGAGTCGCTGGATCCTCCCAAAAAAGCAGTCTTTTAGTTATACCACCAAGAATTTCTCTTTTAATCCCACAGTTCCCCTGTGTTCAAGTCCTCAGGGCTATTTTAAGCCCCCGTTGAATTAGTTTCAGTTCATTGAATTGCCTGACTTTCTTGAAGTTGCTGTTCTTTTTCTTTCTGTTATAAGAGAGATGTTTGAACCTCTGACCTCTTCTGAAGAGGCTAACATAGTTGGATTACAATCTTATTGGCATTTTTCTTGTTGGTTGCATGATTTGTACGCTTTGTTGGGGGTGTCTTCGTTCTGACTCAATAGGTGATCCGTACTACGTCGTAGATCAATTTAATTTTTCTTTGATATAAAAAATGATGCTAAGCTTATGTAAGTATTTCTGAAAAAAATAAATCCGAGACTTTGATTGTTCCTAAAAAAAAAGTTATAAAATTATAAGAGATTCAAGTTATTAATATAATTAAGTTTAATAAGCTCGGTTGATTTAAAAACACAAATAAAAAAAAATATAATGACAATAAATAAAATGAAAAAAAATAACAACAAAAAAGGGTAAAAAAACCTGAACCCGAGCCCATCCAGGTTAGCACCCCAAATATGCAACTTGGTCATGATGTTAAGGTAACCTCATCTAAAACAAATTAAATAAAATCATAAAACTTAATTATCAAACAATTCAATGTTGAAGGGTGAAACTAAAAAAAAAAGAATTTTTTTTAAAAAAATGAAAAAAATTCAAGTCAAAATGAAGAATTTTTTTTTTAAAAAATGAAAAAAATTCAAGTCAAAATTGGTTAATCCGCTAACATCTTGAGCATGTGTATAAAGATTGAGATAAATTAATAGACAAGAAAAAAGAAGAAGCACGAATACCAATTTCCAATTAATTAAATATCGAAAGATGAAATTGAAATAAAATATTAAATGTTAAAGGATTTTATTTGATAACGAAGAAAAACTTAAATGAGAATGTGATAACCCCATATAAAGTAAAATGAAAAAAAAAATAAAGCTCAATTTCTAGTAAACAAAATGTAAAATGATGAAATTGAAAAAAAAATATATAGTAAAAAAAAGATCGAAAAAACTCGACCCGAGTCCACCTAGGTTATCATATAAAATCTACAACTTGGTTATGATACAGGGGTAACCTCATCAAAAGCAAATTAAATAAAACTCTATAGCTTAATTATCTTGTAACTCAATGTTAAAGGGCAAGATAACTCATATCATTTTTAAAATAAGTGAAAAACCCAATAGAAAACAAATAAAAAAATAATAGAGCCCAATATCCAATTAAATAAATGTTGAAGGATTAAACCGAAAAAACATGAGCGAATCTCTTAAACATAGGTTAATCTCTGATTTCACAACCCCTAAACTCAAACTAAATCAAGAAGCTTAATCCTCAATTTAATATTGAATGGTGAAATAAAAAAATAATATCAATTTAAAACATTTACCAAAGTAAAAAAATTAACAACCAAAAAAATGAGTATCAAATCTGATAGGAAAAAAATTCAAAAGAGAATAAAATTGCAAAACAAATAGCAATAAAAAGAATGGGGTTCAAATTTGACGTACGAAAAAAATTAAATGAGGATGAAATTAAAAAAGATTCCAATTTAATAAATTATTTCATATAAAACAAATACTAATAAAAAGAATAGGGACCAAATCTTAAAGAAAAACAAATTGAATGGCTCCTTTGAATTTTTGAATGGATAGATGCAAGAAACGAGGACTAGAGAGAAAAGAAAAAAAAAATTAAAAGGCCATTGGTGTCAAATTGAAGGCCCATTAGCCACACCCATTGCTTGATCATAAAAGGGCCTCCACGACGATTCAAACGCTTGAAAACAAACATTGTTTGATTGTTGTGTTTCCCCACACATGCCGCTCGAAGGGTACAAAAGACGACCATGCATGGACATGTTGCATGCACGCGTCTAATATATGTTTTTAATAATATTTATATTTTTTAAATTACCAAATAGCCTTTATGTGAACCTAATTATAAAAAAAAAAACATAATGGAAAGATAAAAATACCCTTGGATGCAAGCATAAGATATTTTTTTATTTTAAAGATAATTCAATTATTTCATCATGCTTGTAAAACTAAAAAGACTAAAAATCTCATGGGTGCTAATTAATTTTTTTTTTTAAGAGTAATTAAGTAATTTTATTGTGAAAAATATAAGAAGTCCGATTCAACCCCAAGTAATTTGATAATACCAATAACCACAAGAAAAGACTATTTTACCCCTCACTTTTCACTTTATTGACTAACATCGTGGAGGACAAAACTATTATTACACCGTGGCAATTATAATGCAATAAATCTTGGTTCATAGTTACTAGTAAATGATTTAGCTTTTTTAGCGCATATATATATATATATATATATATATATATATATATATATTTTGTTGTGGTTTCTAATGTTATTTTTTCTAGCTTTTATTGGAACTTTGGATAAAGCCTAGATTGCATTTAATATTAATTAAAAACTATGAATGTTAGGTTTTTCACTATATTTCAAGACACAAGTTATTGTGAATTAGAACAATGAAATGACTAATTTGTCAGTCTTATAAAAATCATTAAGCCTTTTATTGATGGTAATACAATTTTTTTTTTATTATGGACCAAAAGTCATTTTCGAAATGAACAGGGCATTTTGTTACCATGTTAAAGGGATTTTCATATTTTGATTTTTTAAAGTATAGTAAAATAACTCATTTATCCTTAAACATAATTTTTTCAATTGATGTCAAGGGCTTTTTTTTGTATTTTTAGCATGATTTTTTTTATGATAACCAAGTTGATCGAAGGACACTTTAGTAAATAAATAAATATAATTTTTTATAAAAAAATATGCATTGGGTGTGCATTGCACGAGTCAACATGTTGGTTGAGATTGCGTCATTCAGGCGGCATGTGAGAGGTGGTTCAACGACCAAATAATTGCTTATGGTATGATGTTCATATTGTTTCAGTGGCCCCTGCATTCCTAGGTGGCTCATGTAGTCAATAGACCTCCGATTTGGTGTTAATATTTTTTTTCTCTCTCTCCTCCTTTATTTTCTTGTCTGACCATTCAAATTTTCAAAGCACCCATTTGATTTGTTTTTCCTTCACATTTGGTCCTTATTCCTATAAGATTTGATCCTCATTGCTATATGTTTTATTTAAAATGATTTTTAAAATTAAGTTTTTTACGTTTCCATTCTCCTTTAGTTGTTTTCCTATAAGACTTGATTCTTATTTTTTTAGTTGCTATTTTTTTCACTTTGTAAAATTTTTAAATTGATTTTTTTTAATTTCATCATTTAACATTTAGTTGATTGAGAATTGAAATTCTTGATTGAGCTTAAATTTAGAACTTCACGGGCTGCGAGTTTAGGGGATTAACCTAGGTTTAAGAAACTCACTCGGGTTTGTTTGTTTTTTTCATTTGTTTAATCTCATAGTTTTTTTAGTTTCATCATTCAACATTGTTTTTTGGATATTGGGCTTCGTTAATTTTTTATTTTCTTTCTTTAGGATTTTTCACTGATTTTGAAATTGATATGAATTATCTCGCCCTTTAACATTAGGTTGTTTCATAATTAAGTCTCATAATTTTATTTATTTTGCTTTCAATAGGGTTGCCTCAGTATCACAACCATGTCATAAAATTTGCATGCTAACTCGGATGAGTTCAGGTTGGGGTTTTTTTTTACCTTTTTTTATTGTCAATTTTTTCCTGTTTATTTACTATCATCATATTTTTTTTTTCATGTTATTAAATTAGTCGAATTTATTAAACTATATCGAGTCAATGACCCGAGTTTTATTTTTTATTTTTTATTTTTTTAGAAATGTTTACATTGCCTTATCATTTGTTTTCTTATGTTGAATAAAATCCTAGATTTGTCTACAACATAGTGGATACCAACTATCTTGTAAAAACTAATATGTGACTGAGTATTCACTTTATCACACAACTTATTGAATTGGAATCTATGATTAGATGTTAATGGTGCTATTTGATAATAATAATAATAATAATAATAATAATAAATGGAATGGTAAGTTTTATTCATACTTTTTAAGTGTTTGATTCAAATAAATAAATAAAAACGAGAATAAAGGGTGGGAAATATAATTAAAATTAAATATAGTTTTATTGAGATGAAAGAGGTACGGATAAAAACAAGAAATGAAAATGATTTTATTTTTAAATAATAAATATTATTTCAATTCATTGTAAATTAAATATCATTTTTAAATAATTCTATTTTTTATATTATTATTATTATTACACCATCACAATTCCATTATCTTTATCATTTTTATTTTATCATTATCACCACCTCCCGTGGTGATGACGTTAGTTTTATTAAAATATATCATTACTATTATAATAATTTTAGTATTATTTTTTCATTCTTACTTCCTAGTATTATTTAAAATGTGGTTTTAATTTGTCCATTCTCATTCCATATCGCACTTGTAATGAACATACATGCGAGTATTAGATGCATAGTTATTATATTTAACTCGATATAATGAGTTGATCTGCTATCTGGAATCCCGGTAGGATCTGTAAAAAACAAAACTCGGGTATGTAATTGGCTCGATGAGATCCGCGTGACCTGTTAGATTAATTCATAACCTAGAAGGCTTGATAAAACCCGTAAAAGATCTGCTATTTTTTTTTTTGACTGGACATTTTTTTACAAAGAAAAATAATAATAATGAAGGCATAGCAAGGTATCATTTCTATGATTGGCCGATGAAGGAACAAAGAGGGAACATTTTCTTTATAAACAGAAAAAATAAATGAAGGCATAGCAAGGTAACATTTTTCTACAGCATGCCCATGAACATTGCAACGCTGAATTATGCCCACTGTTTTTCCTAG
>Ga0325414_1008529_pt1 | contig 10853 bp, 5 predicted proteins | sample PopdelMetagenome_8_FD_206183 | JGI IMG/M metagenome (GOLD analysis project Ga0325414, IMG submission 206183) | Populus deltoides microbial communities from Bellville, Georgia, United States - Leaf-PdKOR-R3 | ecosystem: Host-associated > Plants > Phyllosphere > Phylloplane/Leaf | place: USA...
AGAATAATTGAGGTTTTCATGGATGATTTCACAGTATATGGTGATTCTTTTGATAAGTGTCTAGAAAATTTATCTTTGATCTTGAAAAGGTGCATTGAAACTAACCTTGTCTTGAACTATGAAAAATGTTATTTTATGGTAGAACAAGAAATAGTTCTTGGGCATGTTATGTCTTCACGTGGATTAGAGGTTGATAAAGTTAAAATAGACGTTATTTCATCATTGCCTTACCCCTCATGCATGAGGGAAGTTCGTTCTTTTCTAGGCCATGCAGGTTTCTATCGACGCTTTATCAAAGATTACAGCACCCTTGTGCAGACTATTAGCCAAAGAAATGGATTTTGTGTTTGATCAAGCATGTAAAGATGCCATGATGAGCTTAAGAGACGTGTCACATCTGCCCCTATCATCCAACCACCAAATTGGGATGAACCTTTTGAGATAATATGTGATGCGAGTGACTATGCAGTTGGAGCTATGCTTGGGCAAAGAATTGGGAAGAATTTGCATGTTATCGCCTATGCTTCTCGCATGTTGGATGAAGCACAATGCAATTACCATACAACTAAAAAGGAACTTTTTGCAGTGGTGTTTGCTTTTGAAAAATTCAGGTCATATCTACTTGGTACAAAAGTCATTGTTTTTACTGACCACGCGGCTCTCAAGTATCTTTTGAAGAAGAAGGAGTCCAAACCAAGACTGATTAGGTGGATCTTGCTTTTACAAGAATTCGATCTTGAGATCAAAGACAAAAAAGGTGTCGAAAACCATGTGGCTGATCACTTGAGCCGACTAATGACTGAGGATATACAAACCAAAACAATAAGAGAAACATTCCCCGATGAACAATTGTATGTGCTACATTCCTCTAAAAGACCATGGTATGCTGATTGGTGAACTATTTAGTCACCAAAGAATTCCCTCCAGGTTTGTTTACATCCCAAAAGGACAAGTTACGAGCTGATGCTAAGTATTATTTTTGGGATACTCCTTACTTGTGGAAATTTTGTGTGGATCAAGTAGTAAGGAAATGTGTACCACAGGATGAATTTCATTCCATTCTCACCTTTTGTCATTCTCATTCTTGTGGTGGGCATTTTGGAGCAAAAAGAACGGCCCATAAGATACTTGAAAGTGGTTTCTATTGGCCTTCTATTTTTAAAGATGCATATCACTTCTGCAAATCATGTGATAAATGCCAAAGAACAGGTAATATCAATCATAAGAATCAAATGCCTTTAACTAATATTCTTGTAAGTGAAATTTTTTATGTTTAGGGTATTGATTTTATGGGTCCATTTCCTTCTTCTTTTGGCAATCTTTATATCCTTCTTGCTGTTGATTATATGTCCAAGTGGATTAAGGCGAAAGCCATACAAACTAACGATGCTAAGGTTGTTTTAGATTTTGTCAGGACTCACATATTTGACAGGTTTGGAATCCCTAAAGCTATCATTAGTGATCGTGGCACTCATTTTTGTAATCGTTCAATGGAAGTATTGTTACGCAAATATCATATGACTTATCGGACTTCCACAGCATACCATCCTTAAATGAATGGCCAAGCTGAAATTTCAAATCGAGAAATCAAGTTTATTTTGGAGAAGACAGTGCAACCTAACCGACAAGATTGGAGTCTACGACTTGGTGATGCACTTTGGGCTTATCAAACTGCTTACAAATCACCTATAGGAATGTCACCTTATAGGATGATTTATGGAAAAGCATGTCATCTACTGGTGGAGCTTAAACACAAAGCTTTTTTGGCTATTAAAAAATGTAACATGGATTATGATGTTGCTGGGATTGCAAGAAAGTTGCAATTGCAAGAGTTGGAAGAGATTTGAAATGATGCTTACGAGAATGCAAGGATTTACAAAGAAAAAACGAAGAGTTTTCATGACCTAATGCTTACAAGAAAGGAGTTTCATGTTGGAGATAGAGTCCTTCTTTATCATTCGCGTTTGAAACTTTTTCCTGGAAAGTTACGCTCTCTTTGGATGGGATCATTTGTTGTTTCTAATGTTTTTCCTTATGGTTCAGTTGAAATTACAAGTTTATAAACCAACAAAGTACTCAAGGTCAATGGGCATCGCTTGAAACCTTTCTATGAAGGTTGGATAACAGAACTCACCATTTCTATGGAGTTAGCTGAACCAATCTATGAAGAATGAGCATGCAGTATGTTGAGCCAATGATATAAAACAAAAACGCTTAATGGGAGGCAACCCAGCATAAAAAAAAATTCAAATTTGCTTTCTTTTTCCCTTATCTTTTATTTTTCACATTTTATTTTATTTTTATCATTCTCCTATATTCCATTTCTTTTATTTCAACATTGAGGATAATGTTATGTTTTAAGTGTGGGGGTATTGGGAGAATGTTGGTTTTCTAATTTTGGTTTTCTTTGTTATTTTTCAAAAAATAAATTATGTTTGATCTTTTGAACTCCCATTGGTTTTTGAGAATATGAGTATTATGTATGAGAATTAGTTGAGATAGATGAAGATATAAATCAAATGAATGAGTATGCATGCAAGTTTTAATGTTTAATTGGTTTAGGGATTGACTTTGAGAATATGCCATGTTGACTTTATAGTGTTAAACTAATGCAAGCTTTTGAGCCTTCAACATTATATTATTTGATTGTGCATTCTTTCAATGATATGTATCTCTAGAACTTGCTTCATATCTTGTTGAGATTACATTCGCATTACATATATACATGAAGATGATAAAGGCATTAGAAATTATAACCACTTAAGCCAAAAAGCCAACCTAAAGCAAATTATCCTTAGTAAACCCCTTTGGAGCTTGTTTATCTTTTCTTTGCTTTATCCATGTATAAGCCTTAACTTTATATATGATTTTCTTTTCCCCTGGCCAAGGATTAGTAGAGCATATACTTGTGATATCTCATGGAATTATGGTTGGAAATTATGTGAAAAAAAAAAGAAGTGATGCTTGATGAGAATATAGGCAAAGTTATTAAAGGTGAAAAAAAACAATGAAATGAAAAAAAAAAAGAGTGTTCCTTTATATTCTTAAGATTTTATGTTGAAAGAGCTTGAAATCAAAAGAAGTTAAGCATTGGTGATTAAAGATGAAAAATTTATGAGTTTTGATGGAATATCTTGTTTGAAGTATCATTTTTCTGAATGCTCTACTTTCTTTGGTTTGAACCTTTCCTTTTACTTTCTTTTACCTCACTTTAACTTTAGCCCCATTACAACCGGAAAATAAGACCTTTTGATTCATGTAGTACTTGTGATAAGTTGCTAATGGAGATGAGATTGAAAAGCAAGCTTATGGTAGAACATACTCTTTGATTGAATTTGAGAGATTTAAACACATAAACCCTAAACACATGAGTGTTGGAGTGTATATCAATGAGAGGACCTATCACTTTGGCATGGCATAGATTTTATTTAAATCCCGCCGATTGATTGAGTTTTGAAGTTTGCATGTAAACAAATTCATGAAAATTCATGTTTTTTTATCCTTTCTTATTATATTCTTATTTATAATGCTTGTACTTTTGGACATTTATGGGAGATTAAGAGATTGATCATAGTTATTTTCAATTTAATTTTATTTATCATTTCTCGAGGACGAGCAAGAGCTAAGTGTGGGGGTATTTGATATAACCATACTATTCGATAGTTTCACCCACATCTACCTAATATTTTGTACATGTTTTACATATAAAATGCCTTGATATTCTTTGTTTTATGTTTTGAAGGCACTTTTGGATGAAAGATGCAAAAAGGAGTAAATTGGAGGTAATTGGCAGATTTGACGTTCAGTAGATGTTTTGTGCAGAGCGTGAGTTCTAGAGATTGAAATGAAGTGATTCTAGTGGCACTAAAAAGCTAACATCCATACCTTTCTGGAAATGTAATGCAAGAAAAAAAAGAGAAAGATCATAGAAATCATAGCTTTTAAAGTCAAATCTTGCATTCTGACAGTGTTGACCTTTGGCTATTCAAAATTTAATATCTGGAGCTACAGAAGTCTAATTGATGCAAACTAAATTTTTTTGGATTCCTAAATCAAAGAAATATCAACGCTCTAAATTTCAGCCAAAAAAAGATGTCATATGAGGGAGATATGATTTTTCAAAGATGACAACTGAATTCTGTCAGCAAACAGGTTTCGTGAAGAAACGAGTCCAAATTACATTCCGAAGCATCTAAACTGACATCCAAGTTTTTATATCAGTAATTTAGCTCCTCTAAGTCAGAGCTTGAAGATTTCATGCAGGGCTATTTCTCCTTTTTAGGGAAAATAGTTACTGAAATACTTAAATGTAAACTGCGAACTTAAAGAAGGACTATTTTGTAAAATAGAGACTAGGGTTTCTTAGCATATAAAAATAAAGAGAGAAGGGGCTAGCAGCCAGCAGAAAAGAGGGAAAGCAGAAGGAGGCAACAACCAGCAGAGAATAAACACAAATTCTCTCCTCTACAAACCCAAAAGTCATGCTCTCTTCAATCGTTAGAAGTAGTTGTTCAATAGTTATGCAAGGCTAAGCTCTTTTCTTGGTTGCAAGGATGCAAAAACCTTCGGATTTCAAGAACCGTGAGATTTATTCTTCCTTTTATTTTCAATTTATGTTATGAATGAGTATGATTGTTTTTCTATGCATATTTCCTATGATTGTTGTTGATGATTGCTAGAGCGGACTCAAAGTTATTGTTGTGAACAATATATTGCTAAGTTTAATATCAAAACCGGAGTTGTGATATATGAACTTGTGAAGCAACTAAGCTTGATAATTGTGGCGGAACTACATTATTGAACTTATGGAGAATATTTGAACAAAGTGACACAAGCTGTGGATACCTTGTATGTTAATCTTGATGAAATTATCTAGTTCTTAAAGCTGCCATTAAATTGAATCATTAGTGCGGACACTTTGATTGTTTGTTGGTTAGGATTAGTTGTACGGCGGATCCATTAATTAATCAACGTTAAGAAAAGATAAAATTTCAGAATATAAACTGCAATTTTCGTTTCAAGGATCGGTTCTAATTTCCGTAGGTGGATGTGTGCTTGCGACCAAGGTTTGTTTTCTTGATAAATTTTGGTTTCAATTGATTTTGTTTGCTAGTTTAATTTCTTTCAAAGTTTATATCATCACAAATCAAAACCCCCCAATTGCATAACGTATAACATAAAAATTTGAACTAAATCTTCCTTGTGGGATCGACCCCTTACTTGCTCTATACTATTTTGTGTGTTGTGTTTGAAGCTAGGGTAATTAATTTGTGCGACCATGACATCGCAACACTTACTAACTTTTTTGCTATTATTAAAACTATTTGACAAAACTATTATTAGGATGGCAGAGTAAGGATGAATTTTATTGACTCTTGAGACGCATCTTAGTAAATATTCTTATCAAAGTCTACCAGAATACTTCTTGAAATATTCAGGTTTACAAACTCTCGCATTATTATCACTTGATTCTACTCATATACTCATTTAACAAGTATTCTTAAACCTTCATTTTCACACACACACTTTAACATATGATTGTGGGTTGCACATTGAATTATTGCATTATTTATGTTCTTTTGTTAAAGGTAACAACTAAGAGAAAGGGATAGTATATAATTTGCAAAAATAAAAAAAAACAAACAAAAAAATAATGATAATAAAAACGTAGATAAGTTTGGTTTTGTAACCTCCCTAACCTAAGCAATTAAGCCCGAATAGGTGTTTTAACACCTAATACCCTAAATCAACTGACTTGGGAGCTATTGGCTCAACGCTTGTTACATGAGTTGAGGAGAAAAGCTTAAAGGAATCAAACATTGCACTATCTATGTATCAATATCTGCAACCGGAGTTACTAAGCTTGTAGGGGTGTCTCAACACCTAATGCCCTAAGACCAACTGGTCTGGGAGTCATTAGCTGAAAGCTCGTTACATGGGTTAAAGATGCATTGTGTTTTAAGTTATATGTATATATATTAAAAAAAGGGAAAAAAATAAAACAAAGAAGAAAAAGATAATAATCTCAACCCAAAGAAGTTAACCTTAAACATTAGAACAAAAATTTTGTTTTCTTCCAAGTAAAGCCCCATAACTATGTGTTGATATATTAAGCACAAAATGAAGGTTTATTAATAACTTGTTTAAGAGGTATTCAGCAGACATATAAATTTAATGAGAGTTTGTTTATTTGGATAGATTAATGGAAGTTGAATGATGAATGCTTTACTTTGTGGAAATTGCAAAAACAATTTCTATTTTAACGCTTTGATTACTAGGGACTAGTAATAAGTTGGTTGGGGGGTGTGATTAGTACTTAAAAGTGTATTTTTATCAAGGTTTTATATCATCATTTTGCACTTGAAGTATCAATAACTCCTTAACTACAACATGTTTTATAATAACAAGTTTGATACCATAAGATACCTTTAATTTATGGTTAATGTTCATCTTAAATGCAGCCCTATCACATAAATGAAAGGATTGATTGATGAGTTTAAATACTGAAATTGAAAGGACAAAGAGAGGGCCAAACTTAGAAAAAAGATGTTGGTTCAATCCAAACTGGAACACTGTTCGGTCATCGAGTCATATTTGGAGTTGTAGATATTGGATTTAGGTTTGCTTTATATGGATGGAAAGCTAAGACATAGACCTAAAACTTTCATAAGGAGTCCAAATTTAAAAAGGCCTTTTCAAGTCCAAATTGTAGCAACAACGGAGAAGTCCGAATCTGTCCTGCAGCCCAGACACTGTTCAGTGTTCAGACCATATCTCGAGTTATAGAAGTCCAAATGACCTCAATATTTTTTTCCTAGAAAGCTAAGATAATGTCCTAGAACTTTCATGATTTAAGTTTGTTCAAATTCTGACGGTATCAATGACGTTTTGTTCAGACAAAAAGATAAGGATTGTCACCAAGTCAAGATGTGGCCACCCACTCAACAATTAGTCATCAAATCAATAGTTCCAGATTTTGGCCTATAAAAGGAGGTATTTGCCATGCATTTAGGCATCTTGGTTTTCAAATCAAGATCATGCTCTTTCTCTCTCTCTTTTGTAATGCTTAAGTTTTGTTTATATTAATCTCTTGTTTATGCTTTTCATTTGCTTTCCTTTGCTTAGTTAACTTATATCTTATTTATGTTCTTATCTTGTTTATTTATGTTTCTCTTCTTCATTATGTTTTGCTAAGTTTATTATGTAAAGGTGAAAAGGTTACACTAATGGTGTAAGAATAAGTATAGTGTAAACTCAACATGAACTTTTAATGTTTAATACTAACATGTTTTATATTTGTTATCTTGTACTTTGCTTGTTAAATGGTTAATCTATATTTATGTTATATAACCCTTGGTACAACAAATACTTGGCACTTTCATAGCCCAAACCGTATGGTATAACTGACATCTCAAAGCTCTCTTTATTATTAGTATTACTATTATTATTATTACTATAAGTATTACTATTCTTCTTCTTGTTGTTGTTGTTGTTATTTATAATTTATATAGTTAACCTCCCCGTGGTTTGACCCCGGTCCTGTCGGGTTATTTATTTCTTTGACACTCCTACACTTGAGAGAAGACATCAATCTTTTGGCCATGTCAGTAGCTATGGAATCGCCACACAGTGACGACTAGGTCTTGTTAGCCAAACTTGAGTAACGGGTCAAAAGGGCCATAACTTTTGATTCGACCGTTGAATCACGCTCATATTTTTACACGAGTTTCCGTAGGCCATTTTCCTTAGGGTTGCTATGGAATCTCTACTCGGTGACGAGGAGGTCTGGTCGGCCAGACTTGATTAACAGCTTAAAAGGGCTATAACTTTTGATCTCACCATTGGACTGCACTCAAATTTTTACACGAGTTTTCGGAGGCTGTTTTCCTTCGGGTAGCTATGAAATTGCTACTCGGTGATGAGGAGGTCTGGTTGGCCAAACTTGAATAACGTCTCAAAATGGCCATAACTTTTGATCGAACCGTTGGATCGCGCTCAAATGTTTAAATGAGTTATCAAAGGCTGTTTTCCTTGGTATAGCTATGTAATTGCTACTTGGTGATAAGGAGGTCTGGTTGGCCAAACTTGAGTAACGTCTCAAAATGACCATAACTTTTAATCCAACCGTTGGATCGCGCTCAAATGTTTACATGAGTTTCCGAAGGCTGTTTTCATTGGGTTGCTATTAAGACGCTACTCGGTGACGAGCAGGTCTTGTCGGTCAGATTGGAGTAACGGGTTAAAAGGCTCATAACTTTTGATCCGACCGTTGGATAACACTCAAAGTTTTCTTTGGGGTAGCTATGGAATCGCTACTCGGTGACGAGGAGGTCTTGTCGGCCAAGCTTGAGGAACAACTTAAAAATGCCATAACTTTTGGTCCGACTATTGGATCGCGCTCAAATTCTTACATGATTTTCCGGAAGCCATTTTCCTAGGGGTAGCTATTGAATCTCTACTCGATGACGAGGAGGTCTGGTCGACTAGACTTGAGTAACGTTTCAAAAGGGCCATAACTTTTGATCCCACCGTTGGATCGTGCTCAAAATTTTACTCGATATTCCTAAAGTCGTTTTTCTTGGGGTAGATATAGAATCGCTACTTGGTGACAACAAGATCTTGTTGGCCAAGTTTGATTAACAGCTCAAAAAGGCCATAACTTTTGATCCCACCGTTGGATCGCGCTCAAATTTTTACTCGAGTTTTCGGAGGTCGTATTCCTTGGGGTTGCTATGGACTCGCTACATGGTGACGAGAAGCTCTGGTTGACCAAACTTGAGTAACGGCTCGAAAGGGCCATAAATTTTGATCCAACCATTGGATCGCGATCAAATTTTTACACGAGTTTCCGAAGGTTGTTTGCCTTGTGGTTGTTATGGAATAGCTACTTGGTGATGAGGAGGTCTGGTCGGCCAGACTTGAGTAACGAGTCAAAAAAGTCGTAACTTTTGATCTGCCCGTTGGATCACGTTCAAATTTTACATGATTTTCTAGAAATCATTTTCCTTGTTGTAGCTATTGAATTGCTACTCGGTGATGAGGAGGTCTGATCGCCTAGAATTGAGTAACGAGTCAAAAGAGCCATAAATTTTGATCCGACTGTTTGATCATGCTAAACGTTTGATCCGACCGTTGCATCGCGCTAAAATTTTACACGATTTTCTAGATATTGTTTTCCTAGTGGATGCTATAGAATCACAACTCGGTGCTCAGGAGGTCTTGTTAGCCAATCTTGAGTAACGAGTCAAAAAGACCATAACTTTTGATCCGACCGTTGCATCGTGCTAATATTTTTACCCGAGTTTCCGGAGGTCGTATTCCTTGGGGTTGCTATGGAATCAGTACTTGGTGACAAGGAGCTCTGGACGGCCAGACTTGAGTGACGGGTCAAGAGGGCCATAAATTTTGATCTGATCGTTGGATCGCACTCAAATTTTACACGAGTTTCCAGAGGCCATTTCCCTTGGGGGTTGCTATGGAATCGGTACTCAGTGACGAAGAGGTTTGGTCGGCTAGACTTGAGTAATGGCTCCAAATGACCATAACTTTTGATCCGCTCGTTGGATCCCGCTCAAATGTTTTCATGATTTTTTGAAGGTCGTTTTCCTTGCGGTAGCTATGGAATTGCTACTCGAAGACAAGGAGGTCTGGTCGGCCACACATGAGTAACAGGTCAAAAGGGCCATAGTTTTTGATCCCACTGTTGGATCGCACTCAAATTTTTACTCGAGTTTTTGAAGGTCGTATTCCTTGGGGTTGTTATGGACTCGCTACAAGGTGACAAAAAGCTCTGGTCGACCAAACTTGAGTAACGACTCAAAATGGCTATAACTTTTGATCTGACCATTGGATCGCGCGAAACGTTTTACTCGAGTATCTATATGCCCTTTTGCTTACGGTAGCTTTGGAATCACTATTGGATGACGAGGAGCTATGGTCGGCCTGACTTGAGTATCTGACACGACCAAAAGATTGATGTCTTCTCTCAAGTGCAGGAGTGTCGAAGTAATAAATAACCCCGCAAGACCGGGGTCAAACCACAGGGAGGTTAACTATATAAATTATAAATAATAATAATAATAATAATAATAATAATAATAATAATAATAATAATAATAAGAAAAAGAAGAAGAAGAAGAAGAAGAAGAAGAAGTTGAAGAGAGCTTTGAGATGTGATATTGATATAAGGATTAAACAATGATAAAATAATTGTCAAGGTTAGAGGATCCACAAATAGTAATAGTACTAATGATAATAGTAGTAGTAGTAGTGATAATAGTAATAATAATAATAACAACAACAACAACAACAGCAACAACAAAAAGAAGAAGAAGAAGAAGAAGTTGATGAGAACTTTGAGATGGAAGATTAATGTGAGGATTAAACAATGATAAAAGCAATTGTTAAGGTTAGAGGATCCACTAATGGTATTTCAAACAAGTATAGTATAAATTCTTATTACTCAACTGAAAACCACACACATAGGAGGTTCTAATTGAATTCTAAATTGTTAACATGATTACATTAGCTATCTTATTTGAATAATGATAATACTTGTAAATGTTGTCAGATATTCATGATTATAACTTATGTTAACAACAAATCAAGTTCTTTTCATAGCACAGGTATCGGTCATACCCAAGTATTTGTTGTACCAAGGGTTATACAACATAAATCTAGATTAACAATTTAACAAGCAAAGTATAAGATAACAAATATAAAACATGTTAGTATTAAACATTAAAGTCCATGCTGAGTTTATACCATACTTATTCTTACACCATTAGTGTAAGCTTTTTACCTTGACATAATAAACTTACCTAAACATAATGAAAGAGAGAAACATAAATAAA
>Ga0325414_1008530_pt1 | contig 10853 bp, 6 predicted proteins | sample PopdelMetagenome_8_FD_206183 | JGI IMG/M metagenome (GOLD analysis project Ga0325414, IMG submission 206183) | Populus deltoides microbial communities from Bellville, Georgia, United States - Leaf-PdKOR-R3 | ecosystem: Host-associated > Plants > Phyllosphere > Phylloplane/Leaf | place: USA...
TGATACGCAAGGTCAAATTATTTTTTTATATAAAAAATAATATTTAGATATTAAAATAAAATATAAAAAAATTATTAAAAAATAGTCACGATAAGTATATAACAACACTAATTAGAGTTATGCCAACACGAGACACTCTGTCAAACTCACAGTTCATATAATATATGACTAAAATAACCTGATAAAAAATAAAAAGAATTATAAAACCCTTTAAAAAATATGTTAACTTTTTAAACCTATGACCTGAATCATTAGATCTGAAGCATCCAATCTAGAAAAATCATGAAGTTCAATTCCCAATAAATTATATATTAAATAATGAAATAAAAAAATTCCATCAAACAATTTTTTTTTTAAAATAACAATTCAAAAAATATTGATCAAAATCACTACTAGTATTAATAAGTAACATCATCATCATCATCATCATCATCATCATCATCATTGCTAGTATTATTATTATTATTATTATTATTAGTAATAATAGTAGGATTTCAAATTACATTATTTATGTAATCACAAACTATGCAGATAAGATAAAAAATATAAAAAAAAAGAAATAAAAAAATGTGGAATTATAAACTAAATAATTGCTAAGTGGTTGTTGATAGGTTATTAATGTCAACTGATACCCTAGCCAGTAGAGTTTATTAATGTCATTGGTAATGAAAACTTGAAAGAATAGGAATAAAAATACATAAATTCTTTTAGTTATTACTTGATGATCATGCTTTTATTAGAAAAATAACTCAGTAAGAGGATCTGTAAAACTCTCTTCAGTGGTTACACATTTTATCTTTATATCTTTTATTTTTATGATTGTCTAAATATATTTTTAGATAATTAATGAGACCTTGTTTTTTTTTGTCTTGAGAAATGGATCAATTATTATCACAATATAGGGTTACTGAATTAACAATGTTAGGAACCACACCTAGTTTAATAATGAACTTCTTGACCCAAACAACTTTTTTTGTTCCCTCAAATATAGAGGTGTACTTAGCTTTAGTTTATATAATCTACTTTGGTATCTTATTTGAAACTCTTTTAACTTATATCACTATTATTTAGAGTAAAATATAACTAGATTGAATTTTTTATTTTTAATATTTTATTAAAAACTAACATCCAAATAACCATCAAAGGCAAGAAAAATTAGTGATACAAGCCAAACCAAGAAAGAGTAATAAGCATCTACAAATCTAAGAAAGAAAGAAAAAAAAGAAAAAAAAATGAAAGAAAAGGTTTGTGTATACCATCTAATTGATAATAGAGAAATTGATTAATTGATGAAGAAAGAGAGATAACTATAGATAGCTTCTCCATTGTGAAAGTAAAACCCCCAAAGAATGAGGTTTTTTTTTTCCTTTTTTTTTCTCATCCCTTTAACCACTCTCCCTTGCTTACACTTTTTTCTACTCTTTTGATCACTCTCCTCTCAGTTTTTAAGAGCATCCACATCCATGCTTCCAATTTCATAGCTAAATTTGAGCTATAGTAGTTGTTATCATTTTTGTGCTTCGCACCAATAGTCGTGGATTATTAAACACCATCTAGAGGAAGAACCACTAAGAGGTAAGTGATTTTGCTACTTTTAGAAACATTGGTAACTAGCTTCTTTAGTCAAGGCAGTTAGTCTGAATATCTACTTTGGACCTTTAGTTCTAAGTATCACTGTCCTAGCAAGGCTATTGATGTTGAGTTTTCCAAACATACATTCAATAAAAATGATAAATTTAATATTTTTTAGGAGTCTTAAGGATCTTATTATACCAATTTATTGTTGTTTAGGGTTTATACAAAAATTACTTGAAGATCAGATGCTCATTTTGAATTAGAATAATTGCTTTAAAACTGGGTTATCGCAAGCCACAAGCCGTCCAAATGTTCAATCTCTAACAATAATCCATACAAACTACTAGTGAGAAATCTCTTAAACCCTTTTAAGAGAGAGTGATTGCTATGTCTTTGAGTGTTAGCTCTTCTTTTTGTGTTTTTCAGGTATTCTGTAACTTACATAATTTTTCTCTCTATACAAAAAATAAGAAGCATAACATTCTATTTATAGGAAAACATGAAAACTCTGTAAATAACAAAATATCAATTTGTCCCCTGAATAATATCATATATATTATTTTAAGATAATTTTAGAAACTTATTCAATCAAGTCCTTACTTGATTTATTTTTCTAGATCTAAAATCTAATACCCTATATTTATTACATTTTAGTTTTTAAAATTTAAAACTTATTCACAATCAAGCCACACTTGATTAAACATCTCAGTTTAATTGATGACCCATTGTTCTTATATGTGTGACCCATTAGGTTATCTAATAAGTTGGTCCAAATATAAATTATAATCCTAAATAAAATAGGATTAAATAAATTAATTTATTATCAATTCAATATTTAATTGATTTATATTTAAAAATTAAGTACAATGTCTAGGAACGTGCTGTGATAACCTAAATATTATAAACATCATAAGTTGTTTCACTTAACGTTTTAGTGATTAGTTTTTCAATATTTATTATTATTTCATTAATAATGTTATGATTTAGACATTATAGCATAAAGTGTGTCTACTATGTCAAATCATGTTTGTTCTCAATATCATAATTATTGATTTTTTAATAATATTTGAAACTATTTTCAAGTCCCATTCTACCTTATACAAAGATTTACAATTAATATTGTTTGAGAACAAATGAAATATTTTTCTTAATTCACCTAAGGTGATGAATCCTCTCTTAACTACTTAAATACTTTTACACAATTCATGTTATACCCAATATATACCCGTTTGTTACTCTTGATTAGAACATGTAGTAGGATCAAAGTATAATATTTCTTGTATAAGATAATTTAGTAATTTTAAGTTTAAAGATCATTTATACATGAGCCTTTTCATAGATACATCTGATCTCTCCATATAAAATTCTCGTGCAGGTCAGTTTAATGTAATGTCATCTATCAAACACCTATATATGAGTTTTAGGTATCCCTCACACCTCAACTTATAAGAACAACTACTTCCTTTCATATAGGAAAGAACATAATATGTATCAGTCTCAACAACTCTAATTAATATCTAATCTTAATAGAGTATTGATCATGATTGTTTAGGAACAATACTTTGATGCAAAAAGAATCTCATAATTATAATAACTTTATAATTTCTTTTGCAAAAGCATTTTTGTCCTAATGACTTTATCTTTACTCTAGATTTATTAATCAAATACTTGATGAATATCAAATATAAATAAAGCCTTTAATAAATATTAAATATATTAACATAAACAAAGTCAATGACATGTGTAACCAACCGATTAGTTACATGACATATATACTAAAAATCTTTCACTTGCACTAAAATCGATTAGTCATATATCAAATACCATATTGTTATACTTGATGATAATGCTTTTATTAGGAAAATGACTCAGGAAGAGGATCTATAAAACTCTTTTAAGTGGATACACATTTTATCTTTACGTCTTTCCTTTTTTTATGTTTGTGTAAGTACATTTTTGGATAGTTAAATAAGACATTGGTTCCTTTGTTTGTGCAATGAATCTATTATTATCACAGTATAGGGTTACTAGATCACCAATGCTAGGACCACACCTAGTTCAATGATGAACTTGTTAACTCAAACAATATTTTTGGTCCCCTCAAACACAGAGATGTACATAGCTTTAGTTGTATAATCTACTGTGGTCTTTTATTTGAAGTTGTTTTAACTCATATCACTATTATTTAGAGTAAAATATAACAAGACTGAATTTTTTATTTTTAATATTTGATTAAAAACTAGCATCCAAATAACCATGAACTGCTAGTTCATCTCCTACATAAACCAGAAAAGCATTCTTAGTTCTTCTCAAGTACTTAAAAGTGTTTTTTAACTATCTTTTAATGACCTTCACTTGAATTACATATGTATCTATTCATTATTCTCAAAGTATAATATACATCTGGTCTTGTACATAACATCATATACATTACAAGTCCTATATTCAAAGTATATAAACTCATTTCCATCCTATATCTCTTAATTTATGTTTTAGAGAATATATCATTTGAGAAATATATCCTATCAGAAATAGGTAAGTATTCTCTTTTGGATTATTCCATGCTTAACTGTTTTAACATCTTATTTATAAACATGGATTGAGACAATTCAAACAACCTTTTAAATTTTTCTCTACAAATCTTTATTCCTAGTGTATAAGTTGCTTCTCTCATATCCTTTATGAAGAGATTATTGAACAATCAGATCTTTACTAACTAGAGTAAAGAAATATCATTTCCTATTAATAATATATCATATACATATAATATTAGGAAACAACTGAACTCTTACTAACCTTTTTATAAAACAAGGCTTATCCATATTTTTTTATGAAATCAAACTATTTGATTATCTCATCAAAATAGATATTCCAACTCCTTGAAGCCTGCTTAAGTCCATAAATGAATTTTTATATCTTGCATAATTTATTGGCAAATTCCTTAGATCTAAAACTTTCAGGTTTTATAATATACACATCTTCTTGAAGATTCTTATTCAGGAATACAATTTTGACATGTAAAATCTTATAATCATGATATGTAACTATAGCAAATAAAATCCTTATGAATTTTAACATAGTTACCGACAAGAAGATTTCATCAAAGTCAACCTATTTGTCTTTGTTTGTAACCTTTGACAACCAACATAAATTTGTATATTTTTACATCATCATCCATATTAGTCTTTCTTTTAAAGACTCATTTATATCCAACAGGTTTTATCATTTCAGATGGATCAATCAAGGTCTGTACCTGGTTGGTATACATTAAATCTATTTTAGATTTCAAAGCCTTAAGTTATTTCTTTGAATCAATATCAGATATTGGTTCCATATAACTGGTAAGCTCATCAATTATGATGAACTTATCATTCAACTTTCATAAGAAGCTCATATCTCATTGGTACATGACATGTCTTATTAGATCTATGAAATTCTTATATTTATTGAGCTTCAAGCTGAGCATCTAATAATATAGCCTCAAGTTCAGGTTCTATTTGGATGTTAGTTTATAGTTATTGAATTTCTTTAAGTTCTATTTTCCTCCAAATTGTCTTTTCAATAGCAATTGGTAACTTTTCTATGACAAAGGGACAAAGACAATGAAGACAAAAATGTGTTTGGTTTAAGAGACAAAGACAAAGACAAAGACAAAGACAAAGACAAAGACATAAAAATAAATTTGTCTCTAAGATAATTTTGAAGTGAATTTATGTACTTTTAAAATAAAAGGTACATAGAGGATATTTTTTATGAGACAATATTGATAATTTTTTAATCTTAAAATATCTTTGTAAAAAACTCTCAATTCCAAAATCGTTTAATTAATATATGTAATGATAAAAATAAAAATTATTATAATTTTAAAACCAAACTCAAAGGTTGATATGAGAAAAGGCCTGGATCACGGGTCGGGTTGACCCGAGTCAACATAAGAATAAAAGTGATTATTATTATATTTTAAAAATCTAATTTGAGGGTCGACTTGGGGTAATGTTTGAGTCAGGAATGAGGTTGAAAAGTGGTTTTAAAACCCGACTTATGGGTAGTTATAAGGCAAGTACCGGGTCATATATCAAGAGAGTCAACCTGGGCCAATATAAAAATAAAAGTGATTATTATCATGGTTTTAAAACTTGATTAGAGAGTCGACCCGAGACAAGATTTAAGTCACAAGTCGGGAGGGTCAACTCAATTGACCTATTTTTTTAAAAAAAAAAATAACTTTTTTTTACCCAAAAGAAATTCAAGAAAATTCAACGGGTTTTAAATCTGTTTTTTTATCCCGCGTCAACCCGAGTTTTTGACCGGGTCATGTCGAGTCAATTATTTCTCTATTTTTTAAACTCAGACCAACCTAATCCCTAGGCTGACTTGATTTTAGGTTAATTTGTCAGGTTAGTTCTGGTTTTATAGATAAGGTTATTATAATATTATTAAATTTAACAATAAATATAAACTAGAGTAAAAAAAAATATTATCTAATTATTTTTCTAAATATGTAAGTTAAAGTAATATATATTAAAAGTAAAATAGACTTTTTTATATTTTATTTTGTCTTGTACACCATAACCAAACAGGACACAAAGATATTCATTTTATCTTGTAAACCACTATCAAACACAATTTTGTCTCTATCGTCTTTTTGTATCTTGTCTTCTCTGTCTCTATTGTCCTTGTTTCTTTTTGTCCTTGGATAATAACTAAACGCTACCTTTAAGAACAAATTGTTTCTAGGAAGTTAGCATGCTTTAAGACAAATACTTTTACTTAATGGAATGATATAAATAATATCAAATACTTGCTTTCGAATATTCTATAAACTTATATTTATCTAGCTTGCTATTAGGTTTTCAGATATAATACATTTCATATAAACATCACATCTTAAATATTTAAGCATGATAAGATTGGTCTCCTACCATTCCATCTCATATGGAGTCTTATCAACAAATTTTGATAGAACCTTATTTAAAAGGTATGTAGTAATTTGTAGGGTATAACCTTAGAAAAAATATGGATGGTTTGTATAGCTCATCAAGGACTGTACCATATCCAATAGGGTGAAATTTCTTCTTTTAAAAACTTCATTATGTTGTGGGTTCCAAGAGGTATCCATTACGAGAGAATTATATTCTCTTTTAGATAATCTTGAAAATCTTGATTGAAGTATCTTAATACTCTTTCTAGTTTGTTTTTCAACTTTATTTCTGAATTCTTTGAACCTTTTAAATGATTCAGACTTTTATCAAATACACATAACCATATCCAATATGGTCATCAATGGTAAAACATGTATATTCATATATGACACAAATCAATTCATTAGATATTTCACACTTTTAGTAAATGGTGTTTTGATTATCTTACCTAATAAACAAGCTTTACAAGTTTCATATGATTTATAATAGACCAAATATCATTCTTTATGTAACTTAGTGGTTCTTGTTTCATTGATATATCCTAGTCTACAATGCCATAAATAACATGGATATTGATTATCTAATATGTTCTTCTTGCTATTTATATTGAACCTAAGCATTTCAAGATTAAGTATATACAAACTAGTTATATAAGTACCAAATCCATAATAAACATCATTATTTTAAAATGAACAACATTGGTCTTTAATAATAAATTTAAATACAATAAAAAAATAGATATAATGTTTCTAGAAAGTGCTAAAATAAAATAATAGTTATCAAGTTCTAATATCAACCTATTTAGCAAGGTTAATGCAACAAGCTTTACTCCATTACCCATATATAAGTCTATTTTACCTTTATTTAATAAATAAACGTACCTGAAGTATAAGCTTCTTAGCTTAACAATTGCAAGATAATATTTGCAGCTACTTTTATTTTACCTTGTCATTCTTAATGCCCCGAGTAGGCTTCTATGCTTGGACTACGAGACCAAGTCAATGTTTAACTCATGATCCATAAAAAGCCCAATTGACTCAATTTTTTAAAATAGTCAATCATCTTTAGCATATGGGTGTTCACCGATGAACCTTCTATTATCTTGTAGTGGAATAGTTCCTTAAAGGTCTTATACCTCTCAATCCTACTAATCACATCAAAAACCTCTTTAAGATGCATAATTATTATATTATCATGTTGTCTTTGAAGTTCAAGTGACATGCTGACGATTATCATATATATAGCATGCTCATTATTATTAATATGAAGTTAATATCCGGCCCTAACTTCATTATCAACGTTCTCATCAAAGAAAAGATGAATTAGATTTCCAAGAACATATAATATTTTCTCATGTTTAAGAACAATTCTCTCATATGGTACTAATCTCATATGGTACTAATCCAAGAAGTTTGGTTTAGTTAATTTATTAGCATCATGTGTGCTACGCATGGATATTTATTTTTACTCATAGTAATCTATCAACTTATTCATGTAAGGTTTCATGTATAAATATGTATAACCAAACTTGGATAAGGTCTTTAATTATAATTTGATCTCCCACTGTTTTGTTACAAATTAGTAGCCTTCACTATTAAGTCAGGAAATCTCACTTAGATCTCCTAATAGGCTAGGATCTTATTTAATTGATCTGACCTTGAGTAACTCAACAAATTAAATTAAATTAGATAGATAATATAGTTTATCAATCGCATCTCTACGTGACAACTTTTTCTTTAAACATATCATATATGTTTCACCTAACTATTTCCTTTAATCTTATATAATCACATATGACTTATCCAAATTATATAAGTTAGTTAAGTAAAATCCAATTTTATAGCATTACACATATTTAATTAAGGATAACTTTAAGTAGCTCAACAAGTTATCCATGAATAAAACTTTGGTTTATGCATATAAAATCAGAAGGCAACAAATCATGTTCTCAATATGTAATTAATATATTATTGAGAGATTTATTATTTTAATTAAGTCTCATTCCATTGCATTAGTGATACATCATACATAACAATTATATATAAACAGACACTCCTAACATGTCATTCCAATTGGATAATTATGAACATATCTAAAATAATTCTCTCAAGCCATAAAAGGGAATTAGGAGGTCAAAACCTAGGTAGCTATTGTAAATCTTTATAAGTCCTTTGCGAGCACCATGGTTGTATCCTTCACTGTCGTTCTTTCTTCATCTAGGATTACAAAATATATTCTTCTATCTAAATTCATATATTTCTAAATTACATTATATTTACATAATTGAATAACAAATCTCGAGTTACATTATAGGATAATTAGATGAGAAAATAATTTTACAATCTAGGAAAAAAATAGAAAACAAAGCAAGACATGTAAACCCTATTTAATATTACAACCATTCGACTATAAAAAACACAATCATTTTGGTCTTTTAATGTCCATAATCATCTATCATGCATACCAACATATTAATATGCATAAATAAATATATTGCATGCTTTGGTTCTAATAATTGCTTTATATGCAATTTTAAAATAATATTTCTACCACTTAAAAATATTAAATCAAATCAAATTTGATAATTTTCCAAACTCAATAAATTTTATTTAATATAATTTTATTGGAAAACCTTTTTTTTTAATTTAATAAAAACATTAATCATATTCAAATTCTTATTGACATCTTAAACTATTTTAGAATCAATTAAATAAAATGTTTTAGCTTAAAAACTCTTTTTATTTAGAAAAACTATTTTTCTAAAATGTTTTAATTAAAATATTTAATTAAATCCAAATCTGGTTAGGATAACATAAAAAAACAAAATCATGAATTAAATACTTTAATTCAATAATAATCAAATTAGAGAAAAAATAATTCTATAATTAATTTAATTTAGGATTTTATTTTAAAATATAAATTTAATATTTTATATATGAAGGGGAAAATCGTAATTCTGCCTCAAAACCTTAATAATCTACTATAGGGGTAGAATCATAATTCTGCCCCATCATTTTCTTCATGTTGCCAACCTATTACTAGTAGTTGTTATAGCTGCTGAACCAAAATGAGCTGCCTATGCCGGCACAACCTTTAGTAGTGATAGTAATGATGCCATTGCACCACCTATATCACGAGACTCTTGCCTCGCGTTGCTCCACCTACAACGCTACTAGCAACATTGTGGTTGTTGGCATAACCAAGGAAAGCTGGCCATGATTGGTAGTGTTGTAGCCACTAAAAAATAATATTTTTTATTTTACAGCGAGATTCAAAAAATCCAGCCAGATTTTGCCAGAACAGTAGCCAAATAATTTTTTTTGAAAACCATGAGAGATTATTTTAGGAAAAAATAATTTTTGCATATAAAACTAATTTACAATTAACACCAATAACAATCAAAACATTTAATCAATAACTCTAATCATTTAACGATGACTCTAATACTACTGTTGAGTTTCTCAAAATACATATATGCAACAAAAATGTTAAATTTAATTTTTTTTTGGAGTCTCATGGATCTTGTTAGACAGATTTAGAGTTATTTAGGGTTTATACAAAGATTATCTAAAGATCACATGTTTTGTTTTGTTTTTTTTTGTTTTGTTTTTTGCTTCGAATAATTGCTTCAAAGTTGAGTTATTACAAACTACAAGTCCTCTAAATGTCAAGCTTCTAATAGTAATTCACACAAAGCACTAGTGAGAAATCTTCTAAACCTTTTTAGGAGAGAGGGATTGTTATCCCTTTAAGTGCTATCTTTTTTTTTTTGTGTGTTTTTCAGGTGTTATGTAACTTACATAATTTTTCTCTTTGTAATAGAAAATAAAAGGTATATCATTCTATTTATAAGAAAACCTGAAAACCCTATAAATGAAAAAAAATATCATTTTCCCCTGAATAACATCACATATTATTTCAGTATAATTTTAGAAATTTATTCATTCAAGTCTCCACTTGATTTTGTTTTTCTAAATCTGGAATTGTAATTCTATGTATTAATTATATTCTAGTCCCTAATTTTTAAAATTTATTCACAATCAAGTCATACTTGATTAGTCATTTTATTTTAATTTCTGACCAATAGTTTTTGTATGTGTGACCTATTAGGTTCCCTATTAAGTTAAATCAAATATAAATCACAATCCTAAATAAAATAGAATTACAAAAATTAATTTATTATCAATTCATTATTTGATTGATTTATATTTGAAGATCAAGTACAATATCTAATATCGTGTCATGATCCTTAAAATATTAGAAAATTCATAGGTGATTTGACTTAACCTTTAAATGACCAATTTCTCAGTGTAATTATTATTCATTCATCAATAATGTTCTAATTTAGATATTATA
>Ga0325414_1008531_pt1 | contig 10853 bp, 5 predicted proteins | sample PopdelMetagenome_8_FD_206183 | JGI IMG/M metagenome (GOLD analysis project Ga0325414, IMG submission 206183) | Populus deltoides microbial communities from Bellville, Georgia, United States - Leaf-PdKOR-R3 | ecosystem: Host-associated > Plants > Phyllosphere > Phylloplane/Leaf | place: USA...
AGGTACGGGGACCCAGACTCAAGGATTCGGCGGACATCATCTCTCTCAAACCCTGCCACCTCACCATTATCGAAGGTAAGCCCTCAAATTAACGGTCAGAAATTCAGCATTCACTCTATCTCGCTATACACCACCAACAGAGAACCTCTACCCAAGACCCCCCAATTTCTTATTTTGTTTTGCTTAACGAGAATTCAAATTTCTGTTGCAGAGGACTACACAGAAGCTCTTTCCATAGCTCACATTCGCCGTCTCCTCGACATCGTCGCCTGCACCACCTCATTTGGGGCCTCCTCCACTTCTCCGACCAAACCAGCGGGTCGAATCGGAAATTCAAAGGATTCCGGTTCAAAAGAGATCTCTTCGCCCGAGACAAGAGGAGATAACAAGAAAAGCGTGAACAAGAGCGGGAATGATGATTGTACGGACGCGATGGAGAAAGCCGATGCAGAGGTTTCCATGTGTCCGCCACCGCGGCTTGGCCAGTTTTATGACTTCTTTTCTTTCTCGCACCTCACGCCGCCGGTTCAATGTCAGCTTTCATTTTCATTATAATCAAAATAACTAACTACAATTATTCTGAAAAATTCCGAGTTTTTAATATCATTTTTAAAAAAAACTGTTTGCTTTCAGATATCAGGAGATCAAATCGGTCTTTCGTTGAAGATAAAACGGAAGATGATTACTTCCAGATAGACGTGAGAGTTTTTTTTTTTCATAAACTATTTTATTTTTAGTGGTTTTGGTTTCTTAATCAAGGAATATATTTGGAATTGGAAAAATTGCAGGTTAGGGTTTGCAGTGGGAAGCCAATGACAATTGTGGCTTCGCGAAAAGGATTTTATCCAGCTGGAAAACGCCTTCTTCTTTGCCACTCTTTGGTTAGTTTGTTGCAGCAGATTAGCAGAGTTTTTGATGCTGTAAGTTTTGAATCTAAATTGACATGTCGGTTTTTTTTTTAACTATAAAAGTCAGTCTCTGGTGATGTTTGTAAAGCTAAAATTTTTTGTTGTAGGCATACAAAGCTCTTATGAAAGCTTTCACTGAGCATAATAAAGTAAGCCTTAGCTTCTCTCTAGCCCTTGGCTGTTAGTCTAGAAGAGTAGCATGATTGTTAATTGTATATTTTGTGTTCGTTGCTGTTTCAGTTTGGTAATCTTCCTTATGGATTTCGAGCGAACACGTGGATTGTTCCACCGGTTGTTGCTGATAATCCGTCTGGTTTTCCACCACTTCCTGTGGAGGATGAGAATTGGGGAGGTAATGGAGGAGGACAAGGAAGAGATGGGAAACATGATTACAGGCCATGGGCGAAGCAGTTTGCGATTCTGGCAGCAATGCCTTGTAAAACATCAGAAGAGAGGCAAATCCGGGACAGGAAAGCCTTTCTACTTCATAGCTTATTTGTCGACATTTCTGTTTTCAAAGCTGTTGCAGCAATCAAGCATATCGTTGAAAGTAATCAGTGCTTTTTAAGTGATCTTGGGAAATCGGTTTTGCACGAGGAAAGAGTTGGAGATTTAATTATTATTATTATGAGAGATGCGTCTGATGCTAGCACCAAGTTGGATTGTAAAAATGATGGGTGTCTGGTTCTTGGAGTGTCACAGGAAGAGCTTGCTCAGAGAAATTTACTTAAGGGCATAACTGCCGATGAAAGTGCAACTGTTCATGTGAGTGAACTAATTGCTGCATTTGCTCATATTATTTGATTGAAGCAGGTGTATGAGTTGCTGAAGTGGACTTTTGATCTTGTAGGATACTCCCACTTTAGGTGTTGTGGTTGTTCAACATTGTGGCTTCACAGCTGTTGTTAAAGTTTCTTCTGAGGTGAACTGGGAGGGGAATCGTATTCCCCAGGACATTTCCATAGAGGATCAGCCTGAAGGAGGCGCCAATGCCTTAAATGTTAATAGGTAAGTTCATTTTAAATGCTTTTTAGCTCATGAGCGAATATGTAGTTATCCATGAAATAGCACTAATGAACTGCTTATTTGTTGAAATTCTCTTAAATCAGATCACATATTCTCTTAACTTTTCTCCGGTTCCTAATAACACTCGCATTTCAGCATGCAATATGCTCAAACAGACACACTATTTAGAGAAATTATCGCATCGGTGGTTTATAATGTAATACGTTGCTTCATATGGGCATCCTCAGATGTTGATTGTCATTTTCTTTAAATTACTTTGCAGCTTGAGAATGCTATTGCATAATTCATCTACGCCTCAATCATCTAGTACCCCCCAACGACTACAGGGTGGAGATCATGAAAGTTTACGCTCTGCCAGGTCTTTGGTGCGGAAAATACTAGAGGATAGTTTGTTGAAGCTGCAGGAAGAATCCAGTAAATGCACGAAGTCTATCAGATGGGAGCTAGGAGCATGTTGGATTCAACACTTGCAAAATCAGGCTTCAGGGAAAGCTGAGGCTAAGAAAACTGAAGAAACTAAGCCTGATCCTGCTGTCAAGGGGCTTGGAAAGCAAGGTGCATTACTACGGGAAATAAAGAAGAAAACAGATGTCAGAACCAGCAAAACTGAAGAGGGAAAAGATGTTTCTTCTGGTACCAACCTTGACACGAGCAAGAAATCTGATAGCACTAATCAGAAAGAATCGGAGAAAATGGGTGAGAAAATGGAAGTCATGTGGAAAAAGCTGCTTCCCGAAGCAGCATATCTGCGACTTAAAGAATCAGAAACCGGTCTTCATCTGAAGGTTTGTTTGTTACTTTCAAAGAGTCTTGACCTCTCCACATTTTCTTGCTTATACTTGATGCTAAAGATTTCGCATTCATTATCTATAATTAATTCCAGTGATAATTGTTTACTCTATGTTGTAGAGAAGGGAACCCCAGTATTCTGAATTTATTATCTGTCATCTTCAGATTCATATTTGCTGTGGTTGTGTTTTTTTGCAGACACCTGATGAGTTGATTGAAATGGCACATAAATACTATGCTGACATTGCTCTTCCAAAACTGGTTAGTTTTTTTTATAATCGACATTTGTTTTTTAACCCTAAGACGTTTTGGTGTTAATACATATGGTTTGTGTGACTTCAATTTTTTAGGTGGCAGATTTTGGCTCCCTAGAACTTTCCCCAGTTGATGGAAGAACATTGACAGATTTTATGCATACTCGGGGTTTGCAGATGTGCTCTTTGGGGCGTGTGGTAATTTCTCTGTTGTGAAAGTTGTCTTTCTTGTTATTTTCCAATCCAAAAAAGAAATATTTTTGTTAATGCTATCAGAGTTAACTGGGATATATAGCTGGATTTGGAAGATTTATTTTTTTTCCTTTCCTTCTATCACTGTAGGTTGAACTTGCAGACAAGCTCCCTCATGTCCAATCACTCTGTATACATGAAATGATTGTCCGAGCCTTCAAACACATATTACAAGCTGTTGTTGCATCAGTTAACAATGTTGCTGACTTGGCTGCTTGCATTGCATCATGTCTAAATATATTGTTAGGAACACCTTCAACTGAAAATGAAGACTCAGATATTATAAATGATGAGAAACTAAAGTGGAAGTGGGTGGAAACCTTCCTTGCAAAGAGGTTTGGGTGGCGGTGGAAGCATGAGAACTGCCAGGATCTAAGAAAGTTTGCCATTCTTCGTGGGCTGTCCCACAAGGTCTGAAAATCTGACCCTTCTGCTACTGCTTGAGAAGCATCACCATGTGTATAATCCATCTAAGTTTACAAGTCAAGTCATCTTTTGTCAGGTTGGCCTGGAGCTTCTTCCTAGGGACTATGATATGGACAATGCATCTCCTTTCAAGAAGTCTGATATTATAAGCATGGTCCCTGTATACAAGGTAAAGATACTAGTTATTCAGTTTAGAAATTCCCAATTATTTTTGTGGTAGCTGACCATATACTTCTCCTACAGCATGTTGCATGTTCATCTGCGGATGGACGTACACTGCTAGAATCATCCAAAACTTCCTTAGATAAGGGTAAATTGGAGGATGCTGTTAACTATGGAACTAAGGTAAAATTTTACTTTTCTTGTAGAGATGACTTCTTACTTATCAATTTATAAAACCAGTAATGTTAACACATATGTCATATTGAATTTTGAAGGCATTGTCGAAACTCGTGTCAGTCTGTGGCCCTTTCCATCGAATGACTGCAGGAGCATATAGTCTTTTGGCTGTAGTGCTCTACCATACTGGGGATTTTAATCAGGTATGTAGTTTAATATGATCTAGTATTTCTATACATCTATTGCATGTCGTGCAATAAGTATAGCATGTATCTAGTTGTTTGGACTTCGGAGAAACTCGAGCTAGTGGAATTTATAGTTAATTTTGTTTTTGTGTCTATTTTGAAATGATTCGAACAACAATTTTCTCCTTTAATCTGTTTGGGTTCTTTGTTTGTTGTTGTTGATATTACATGTTTAAGAATGAGCACTATTTTGCTCAAATTTGTTATATGTTGAAGATGATTATCTTGTTAGTCAGCTTTGCTACAAGTAGCAAGGATATTTAATTTTATTTTCATAAACAAATTGATTAAGATGACAATAATAATAATAATAATAATAATAATAATAATAATAATAATAGGAGGAGGAGGATACCAATGAACTCTGAAAAATAAGAATTTGTTGATAGTTAAGTTTGTTAAGAAACTAAATGCATGTTTTGTTATCATAGATGCGTCACTTCGGGATGCCTGTCTTGACACAGTATTCTGAGTTCAGATTGAAAAAATGATCTGAGAGTTGCTGTGAGTCCTGAAGAGATTAGATATAAAATAATTTGGAGTGTTTAAAGTACGTAAAAGAACTAGACTGCCATTCCATTTCTGAAGATTTGTTAGAATAATTTATGCTTTTTTGGGGTTGATGAGTTTCCTTTTTGTTATCATGAGGTTGGTTTATTTCGTTGTGCAATTACCAAAAACCAAGAACCTCTGAGTTCTGTCTTTCTGTCTTTTGGTCTGTAATTTTCTATCTATATTTAAATACTGGTGTGGTTTGCCATGTTCTTTATTAGGTATTATTTGTTTTCTGTGAGAGTCGCAATTAGATTAAGGAAGAATTTATTCCCTTTCCTCTTTGCATTGATAATCCCAGCTTCTGTGGGGTAAATTCGAAACAGTAATATAAATAAAGCAGACAATTTGCCTCACATGAATAATATCCAAAAGGAGAAAACAATTCTTGTTCGAAATTCTTTTATATCTTAAGTGCAATATGAATCAGGTTAAGCAGCAGTTTCACATGTGAAGTAAAAGTTGTAAAGGGAGCAGTTCCATACCAAATAGAGCATGCTTACTTATTTTGAAGGCTTACCTTCAATTTTGAGACGTACCATTATATGTATTCATGTATTTCTGCTTGATATAATTTCTGTAGTGATTTTCAGTACTGACCTCCTCCACTTTATTTAGGCTACCATTTATCAACAAAAAGCGTTGGATATTAATGAGAGGGAGCTCGGACTCGATCATCCTGATACAATGAAAAGTTATGGGGATCTAGCTGTCTTCTACTACCGTCTTCAACACACAGAATTAGCCTTGAAGTACGTTTTCATATTTTCCTAACTAAAATAATTTTCCTACATCATTCCGACCCCACAGTGGCTTCCTCTATTTTTTTCGTAGCTTTATATGGTGCTATGGACTACTTACTATATAGTGTTGTGCGATGAGTATAAACTTTTATGAAGTTCTTAGCTTGTCTAATTCAGGCGTTTCTCACTTTATTCACTTAGAGGGCAATAGATAAAATACAAGTTAAAAGGCAAGAGGAACTTTTATCTATTTAAATCATGGAATGAAATAATTTTCGTCAATTCCTCGATTTTGTTATTTCGGGCTTCCATAGTTCCAGACTAGTTGAACTTAACCTTCTGATTGGAGGTTTCTGAAATGCTCTCATGAAAAGCTAAAACACCAGCATTGGGAGTTGAGACAAAAAGCTTAGATTTTCCTGTCCCAAAGGGCGTCTTAGAAGGGAATTTTAGGAAATTTTCACAAACTGATGTGGAAAACAAAGAATCTGAAGCCACCCTTATGATAAGAAAATTACGGTGCTGGAGCGGGGCAGGCAGTTAGTCTATAAGAATCAAATACAGCTCATTCTTTCAGGAGTCATAACCAGCATTTTACTGTTCTAGGTATGTCAATCGTGCGTTGTATCTTTTGCATCTAACATGCGGGCCATCTCATCCAAATACTGCTGCCACATATATCAATGTTGCAATGATGGAAGAAGGATTAGGGAACGTGCATGTTGCTCTTAGATATCTTCATGAGGCTCTCAAGTGTAACCAGAGACTCCTTGGAGCGGATCATATACAGGTAAGTTATTTCCTTCCCCCTTCTCTCTATAAGATAACTTTCACAGTTAGGCTATTCTTCAATCAGAAGTACAAAATAGAAAACAGCAATTACAAACTACTAACTTAGAAATGCATAACCATCCTCTCCATTTTGATGGAGGATGTACTTTACGCACTAGTTTTTGTTGGCAAGTCAGCTAGTATTTATACTAGTTACTTCCTAATATTTTCGCTGAATCCGAGTTTCATGGTTTGGTCAAGAAAATATTTGTTTTCTTTATACATCGGTAGATGCACAAGTTACTTCGCTCTTTCTTCGCAGATTCAGAGACAGCCTTCGCAATTTGAAATAATTAAAACCTAGAGAATGAGACAATGTTAAACTGATTCGGTAGTTGTGCTAAAAATGTTTTAAGGCTTTATTAGAGTTAACAATTCCAATAAAAGTTATTACCATAATTGAACTCATTATTCTCTCAGCTTTGATCTCCTTGGTTGATTTAGATATAGCTTTAGATGCAACCAAACTAAACCATAAAAAATTATAAGGCGGGACTACTGGAAGTGCTGATATTGGAGGGGCAGTCGTGGATCTATGACCAAAACTGGTTTACTTGTTTGAAAAACCAATAAATTTCAAAAGGTAGGATTAATTTAGGCATTGAATATACAAATTCAGAAATCCTGCTTCTTGAAGCTAACCACTCGACCTATGTGTGTCTGCATGTATGCACATGCCCACTTTTTATTGAAGGCAATAGCTTTTATCGTCATGTCCTAACACATTTCTGGCTTCTTCAGACTGCTGCCAGCTACCATGCCATAGCAATTGCTCTATCATTGATGGAAGCTTACTCCTTAAGTGTTCAGCATGAGCAGACCACACTGCAAATACTGCAGGCCAAACTTGGATCTGAGGATCTACGGACACAGGTGCCATGAAGTTTAATATTTCAACAGTGAAATCTCATATATTCCAGTGATTTTTGTTCCTTGGATCTGTAAACTTTGGCTTTTACAGGATGCAGCTGCGTGGCTTGAATATTTTGAGTCAAAGGCTCTGGAACAGCAAGAAGCTGCACGCAACGGTACTCCAAAGCCAGATGCCTCAATTTCCAGTAAAGGTCATTTAAGGTAACAATCAGCAGGCAGGCATTATGTGGTTTACATTGATCCATGTTAGCAAGTTTTTCTTTACCTTGACTTTGTATCTTGAATTCATTGGTATCATGAGTTAACAACAACGAAATGAAATATTTTCTTGTATTGGGTCAGTGTATCAGACCTTTTGGATTATATAACACCGGATGCAGATATGAAAGCAAGAGAAGCTCAAAAGAAAGCTCGTGCAAAGGTCATAAACTCTTGTGCCTGAACGTTTTCACTTATGCTTCTGGTATTAATTTTTTTTCTCTTTGCTGAAATAATGGCTAAATTTTCTTTTCATCATGCAGGTTAAAGGCAAACCAGGCCAGAATGAGGACACAGTCTCAGATGAATACCAAAAGGATGAAATTTTGTCACCCACTTATCCTGTTGCAGAGAACTCAAGTGATAAAGAAAACAAATCTGAAACACAATTCGTAGAGCCTAGGAATGATAAATCTGATTTAGGTCTTCCAGATGAATCATTATTGAAGAGTGATGATATGACACTAGAGGACAACTCAGAAGAGGGATGGCAAGAAGCTGTTCCTAAAGGCCGTTCACCTACAAGTCGCAAATCTTCTGGTTCAAGGAGGCCAAGCCTAGCAAAATTAAATACTAACTTTATGAATGTACCTCAGTCATCAAGATTCCGAGGAAAACCTAGCAATTTTGCATCCCCTAAAACATCGCCAAATGATCCTGCTGCTTCCAATGCAATGACAGTTCCAGTTCCTAAAAAGTTTGTTAGGAGTGCCAGCTTCGGTCCAAAAGTAAATAACTCCGGCGCCTCAACTGGTGGAGCAGAGAAATCAAGTAATGCTAAATCAGCCCCAGCTACCCCTGCCTCAACTGAGCAAGCTGCCAAAGCAGCTCCAATGGCAAGTCCAATCAGTGTTCAGGCAGCTGGAAAAATGTTTTCCTATAAAGAAGTTGCTTTGGCTCCTCCTGGGACAATTGTGAAGGCAGTAGCAGAACAGTTGCCAAAAGGAAACCCTACAAAGGAACCAAGTCCTCAGGGAAGCCATGAGACAGCTGCAACTGATGTCAAATCAGAAGGGGTGACAGCATTAAAAGCTGTGGAGGTAGGAAAACTTCAGAAACCTGAAGGAGAGAGACAGCTTCCAGCTTCAGAGGGAATGAAAAGTCCTGTTGATCAAGAGAGAGAAACAGGAGGGGTTTTGGTGGCGACAGAGAAACTTGAAGAAATAAAATCTGCTGATGAGGATCACATAGATACAGAAGATGGAGGTGCTGAAATTAAAGTAGTTACTGTTAAAGATACTACCGCAGAAGCTGAAAATATTTCAGACTTGGGTCATGAGAATTTGGATACTTCCAAGGATTCAAATACCATGTCTTCCCCGACTGAAGTGCCTGATACAAGAGCATCAGATGGTTTCCCTGCAGCTTGCCCTGATCTGAAACCTCAATCTACTTCAATTGAAAAGGCTGGTTTGTTGGAAAAAGATGCTTCCAGCACAAATGAAAAGGTAGAAAATGAGAATACTCCAGATCTTTCTAATGACAATACAAATGCTAAGCTATTGTCAACTGGAGGAGTAAAGCAAGATGATGCGGAAACTGGTAAGGAGGCGACCAAGAAACTTTCTGCAGCTGCACCACCATTTAATCCATCCACAATTCCAGTTTTCAGCTCAGTTACTGTCCCAGGATTCAAAGATCACGGAGGACTTCTTCCTCCACCTGTGAATATTCCTCCAATGCTTACTGTCAATCCTGTTCGTAGATCACCTCATCAATCAGCTACAGCTCGGGTTCCATATGGTCCGAGGTTGTCTGGTGGCTATAACAAATCTGGAAATCGGGTTCCACGTAACAAGCCGAGCTTCCACAACGGTGAGCATACAGGGGATGGGAATCATTTCAGCCCTCCTAGAATCATGAACCCACATGCAGCTGAATTTGTGCCTTGCCAACCTTGGGTTCCCAATGGCTATCCATTGCAACACAATGGCTATATGGCTACCACAAATGGCATGCCAGTATCTCCAAATGGCTATCCCATTTCCCCAACCAGCATTCCTGTGTCACCAAATGGATATCCAGCATCGTTGAATGGTATTGAAGCGACTCAAAATGGGTTTCCAGCCTCTCTAGTCGGTTCAGAAGAAACACCCACGTCAGTTTCTGTTGATGTTGGTGGTGAAAACAAGAGTGAGGCTGCAGCAGAAAATGGTACTGAAAATTCTGAGATTGAAGTAGGAGTTGAAAACCATTCAAGTGATTATGAACATCAAAAAGATCAAGAAGAAAACGTAAATCCTGAAATAGGAGAGAAGCCTGCAGAGGTCGCGGTGACCAGTGATACTGTTGTAGCAAAAGAAACTTGTGATAGCTTGCCAACTGAGGAGAAACCAAGCAAGTGTTGGGCAGATTACAGCGACAACGAAGCCGAGATCGTTGAGGTTGCAAGTTGAAAAAAGTTGTGAACTTTTCAGAGTTGGAAAGTGATCTGCTTGCAAAGAGGCTGTAGCAATGAAAGAGACAAGAGAAGTAATAAGCAAGCAACAACTGAATGCCCCTGTAATGAGTGGGAAAGAGCATTGTTGCTGAGTCTGACATAGTCATCTATCTCGGGAATGTGTATATTTTCTGATACCGTTTGGTTTTATTGCAACGAGGGAGGAGAATCGGTGAACCAGCATGCAAAAAGACATGCGATGATCATTGAAGGAACCCAGTTACATTTAGTGGCGAGCTCGTGTCATTTATTTTATTTTTTTGGCTAATTTCCCCGTTATATCTTTTTGTTGTTGTGAAATTCAAACACCATAACCTTGGAGGATTTATACTTTCCAAGTTGTATCTTAGGGATGGTACACTATCAAAGGTACGCAGAAATAAAGTCAAAAGTAACTTGCATTGCATTACAATATCTTATGATTGATCTTACGGTTTGTTATGGCATTCAATGATCACAGTAGGATTCCTCGGAAGTGCATTGGATGAACAACTTGAATCAAATGTAATTATTACCGTGCATTTGTACTGTGTAATGTTCCTATCCTGCCTGGTTATGAATTGTTCTAATGCAATGTATGTCTAAAATCTTGCAAACCTAGGCAACATTAACACCAAGTTAGTTTATGAATAAGATATTGAATCATTTGCCAAACATAGTAAAGCTTATATATGTAGTAGTTATGTATTCACGAAGTTACATGGAATCACCATCTTTGGTAAGTGAACAGGGCAGGTTAAACCTAAAGAAACAGTCCCATTATAATTACAAGAAACTCTAAAATGTTATAACACTGTAGATTTTTGCACATAGGACCAAGAAACAATTCAATGTGTACTCATGTGAGAGTTTTTTTTCATTTTGGTCATCATATTTTATTTTAGGCGATTTCATATTTTTGTGGCCCGAATAAAGTC
>Ga0325414_1008533_pt1 | contig 10851 bp, 6 predicted proteins | sample PopdelMetagenome_8_FD_206183 | JGI IMG/M metagenome (GOLD analysis project Ga0325414, IMG submission 206183) | Populus deltoides microbial communities from Bellville, Georgia, United States - Leaf-PdKOR-R3 | ecosystem: Host-associated > Plants > Phyllosphere > Phylloplane/Leaf | place: USA...
TGCTAAGTTTGATATCAAAACCGGAGTTGTGGTATATGAACTTGTGAAGCAACTGAGTTTAATAATTGTGGCGGATCTATGTTATTAATCTTAGGGAGAACATTCAATCAAATCAAACATAGACTGCAGACAGTTATGTTTTCTTGATTAATCAATTTATCTAGTTCTTAAGGCTGCCATTAAATTAAATTACTAATGCAGACACTGTGGTTGTTTGATGGTTAGGATTAGTTATACGGCGAATCCATTAACTAACCAATGTTAAGAAGAGATAAATATTCAGAATATAAATTGATGTTTCGTTTCCATGATCGGTTCTGATTTCTGTAGGTGGATGTGTACTTGTGACCAAGGTTTGTTCTCTTGATAATTTTCTGATTTTATTAAATTTCATTTGATAGTTTTCTGTTTTCTTTTGCTTTAGCCGAGATAACGTCCAAACCCCCCCAAATTGCATATCATCTAGCATAAAAACCTGACTTGAACTTCCTCGTGGGATCAACCCCTTGCTTACTCTATACTATCTTATGTGTTGTGTTTGAAGCTAGGGTAATTAATTTGTGCGACCACGACATCACAACACATATACTCATTTAACAAGTATTCTTAAACCTTCATTTTCACACACACACTTTAACATATGACTGTGAGTTGCACATTGGATTATTACATTATTCATGTTCTTTTGTTAAAGGTAACAACTAAGGGAAATGGATAGTATATAATATTAAAAAAATAAAAACAAAAACAAATTGATAATAAAATAAATAAATAAAAAAAGTAGATAAGTTTGGTTTCGTAGCCTCCTTGACTTAAGCAATTAAGCCCGAAGGGGTGTTTTAACACCTAGTACCCTAAAGTCAACTGACTTGGGAGCTATTGACCTAGTGCTTGTCACATGGGTTGAGGAGAAAGTTTAAGAGAATCAAACATTGCACTATCTACATTTTAGTATCTGCAACCCGAGTTACTAAGCTCGAAGGGGTGTCTCAACACCTGATGCCCTAAGACCAACTGATCTGGAAGTCATTAGCCTAAAAGCTCGTTATATGGGTTAATGATGCATTGTATTTTAAGTTTTATATATATATATACAAAAAAAAAAGAAAAGAAAAGATAATAATTCCGACCCAAGGAAGTTAACCTTAGAAAAACAATGGAACAGAATATTGTTTTCTTTCAATAAAAGCTCCATCATCTATGTTTTCATACATTGAGCGCATAAAAAGAAGGTTTATTAATATCTTGTTTAAGAAGTATGAAGCAGATATATAAATTTAATGAGAGTTTGTTTATTTGGATAGATTAATGGAAGTTAAATGATGAATGCCTTGCTTTGTGGAACTTGCAAATTATTTGTCTATTTTAACGCTTTGATTACTAAGGACTAGTATTAAGCTGGTTGGGGGGGTGTGATTAGTACTTAAAAGTGCATTCTCATTAAGGCTTTATATCATCATATTGCACTAAAGTATCATTAAATTCCCTAACTAAAGCATGTTTTATAATAACAAGTCTGATAATATAAGATATCTTTAATTTATGGTAAATGCTTATTTTTAATATAGGTATATCTCACAATTCAAAGGATTGATTGATGTAATTAACTATTGAAAGTGAAGAGACAAAAAGATGACTAAACTTAGAGAAGAGATGCTGGTTCAATTCAAATTGGAACACCATTCGGTTATTGGGTTATAACTAGAGCTGTAGACCTTGGATTTAGGTGTCGCGAGGGCGCGAGCGCCGCGACGTCGTCTGGCGACGGTGGAGGCTACTTTTCGTGCCTCCTGTTGTGAGGTGTTGTGTGTTGGAAAGGGTTTTGGATTTAATCATAAAATTATGATTAATTTTTAGGAGTCGCCACTTATATTATGGTCACTAGGAACCTATGGTCTGCGAGAGTCTAGGTAAGGGACTGGTTGTGTAAGGGGAAGACGCATCACCCCCAGTGCACCCTACCTAAGGTAAGCTGCATTGTTGTTTGATTGTTTTTTTCTAAGTCGGGTTCTATTTGTTGGTCTTTTCTAAGGTTCAAGGCAGATCTCTCTTCACGAGAGAGTCTCTACCTTATCGGGTTAAATCCTAACCGTTCTAAATTCTGAATGACATTTATTTACACCTTGTATATAATACCTGAGGGTGTACTTTATCATGTAATTTTACACCCCACAAATATTAAAGTCTACATCTGGATCCTAGAAAAAAAAAGATTGAAAAAACATTTTTGACATTTTGGCCAAACCCTAATGGATGATTATAAACTGCTTATGATATTCATTTTTTAGATTTTCAAAGCGTGAAAAAGATGCAATCTTTTAATGAAAACATGCTTAGAAAATTTTTAGGATTTGGCCGTATGAAAACAAAATATTTTTGTTTTGTTTTGTTTTTTTTTGAAATATTAAAAAAACCGGGTATTTTAATACCGGATTTGTATTTTACAGTGTAAATATACAACTCGATGTTATGCAAAATTGGTAGAAAATATTTAAGAAAATCACAATTTTTTGAAATGATTTTTGAAATTTTTTAGGGAATGTTTTTCGTTTTTTTTAAAGAAATACATAATATAATATATTAATTAAATATTATTAAAGCATGTGGGCTGGGCCGGCCCAAACAACTGGGCCAGGCATAAAACCAGAAAACAGTGGGCTGATATCGGCCCAAAAAGGTTGGGCTGATATCGGCCCAACAGATCCTTTTTTTTCTTTGTTTTTGGGCCAGGTCGAACCCAAATGGTTCGGCCCACGCCCGCATGGTTGCTGGCCCGATCCAGCAACCATGCAAAGTAATTACGCTGCATGCAGAACGAGAGTTCGTTCTACATGCAGCAACAAAAGGGGCCGTGCTACCTGACGCATGAGTGCCTAAATGGAGGCCTAACTGGTCGAGACGGGGAGCGGCTGACGTGAAGACGGTGGCTGAGGCTGTGGCAGAGATGGTGGCCGGTGGTAGAGCAGGATGAAAGAAGGAGAAGAAAATCTGCAGCGGGAGAGGGACCGGCGGTCGTGGTGGCTGTTCAGCCACTAGTGAGGATTTGGGTTTGCAGGGAGGCTGCGTTGCCCTCTTTTGGTGGAGGAGGAAGGCTTCTGTGGGGTCTTCAGGGGCTGAAGAGATCGTGAAGAGAGAAGGAAGAGAGCAACGTTGGCTGGAAAAGAAAACAGAGGAGTAAGCTGATTTTTAGCGATTTTTGTACCCAAATTTCTCCTCCCTCAGGCCATGAAATGCAGCCCTATTTATAGGTGGTGGAAGAGGGCAATCTTGTCTTCACAAGGGAAAAATTTTCAACCTTTGATTTGAATGGAAGAATTCAGACCGTTCGTTCAAAGTGTGCACCTCGAACTGCCAAATTTGACAGTCCAAGGCTGCCCGAGGTGGCCACTTTAGGCCGGTCATCGAAGTAGTTTTGATGTTTATAGGCCTGAACGGATAATGCTCGGGGATAGAGAGGTTTCAGGTGGCCATTTTGGTGCACGAGTTGTCAATTTTGGAGGCCAAACGAGGCATTAAATGCGCCTGCAAATCTACTACCCTGACAGCTTCATGGGGAAGATGATGAACACGTCGCCTGGTTTTTTTTTTAACGCAAAACGGCGTTGTTTTAGGTTAAAATTAGGGATTTTCACCGATTTTCAATTTAGTCCTGCAGCTTTCAATCATTTCAATTGAACTCCTAATTGACCCTAAACTTTTGATTTAATGCAATTAGGCCCTTGCTGAAACTTCAATTTCAGCCTCGTATTTACGTGCCTTTTACATTATGGTCCTTGGTCTCGGATTTATGCAATTTCACCCCTAATTGACCATTAAACTTTCAATTTCTTCAATTTGACCCCCGGATTTTGTCAATTAAGCCCCCCAATTTTGGCGCCTTTTGGAGATTAGTCCTTGGCTGCGAATTTTGTCAATTTAACCCCTATTTGACCCCAAAACTTCAATTTTCTTGCAATTTAGCCCCTAATTTCAATCAATTAACTTGGTAAAAATTAAATTTGATCTCTTAAAATTCCAATCTTCTCAATTAAGCCCAAATTAGGCACCCAAACTTAAGTTTTCACCAATTAAGCCCCAAATAAAATTAATTTGACCCATTTAAAGTGTAATTAAGTCTTTGCACTTAATTAAATCCTTCAATTGAACCCAAATTAATTCTTAAACATAATTAAAATTTAATTTGGCCCATGAGAATCAAATTGGCCTATTAAAAATTTAATTATGTCATTGGACTTAATTTTTATGCAAATTGGTCCAATAATCATTTAATTTAACCTTAAATTTGCATTTTGTTTCCTCCATTTTTGGGCATAATGAGGTACAATTAGGCCTTGAATTTCCTTAAAAAATTGCAACTTGATTTTTGCCTATTTTTGCAGTCTTTCTTGATATGTTTTCTCCACATTGCCAGCCTTTATTTTGTTTTTTTTTAATTTTTATTTTGAAAAAGAAATTGATTTTTGGGAATAACCCAGAATTGGGTTATGACATTAGGTATGCTTTATATGTATGGAAAGCTAAGACATAGACCTAAAACTTTCATGGAGTCCAAGAATCAATTCTGCTGTTTTCAAGTTCAAATCTTAGCAACAACGAAGAAGTCGGAATCTGTCCTGTAGTTCAGACACTGTTCGGTTTTTAGCTCATATCTTGAGTTCTAAAAGTCCAAATGAGCTCTATTTTTTTTTTTGGAAAGCTGAGACAATTGCCCACAACTTTCATAAGTTCAAGGGGCTCTAAATCTGATGTTATCAATGACATTTTGGCTAGCCAACAATATCAATAACCAGCAGCCAACAATGTCAAAAACCAGCCACCAAATCAATGGTTGGCCACCAACTATTTTCTTAGTCAACCAATCAATAGTTCTAAATTTTAGCCTATAAAAGGAAGCATTTGCCATGTATTTAGTCATCTTATTTTTCAGATCAAAATCATCTTCTTGCTGTCTCTTTTTATATTTTTGTAATGCTTAAGTTTTGCTTTCATTAATCTCTTGTTTATGCTTTTTTCATTTCCTTTCCTATACTTATTAACTTATATCATGTTTATGTTCTTATATTGTTTATTTATGTTTTTCTTCTTCATTATTTTTAGCTAAGTTAATTATGTTGAGGTGAAAAGGTTTCACTAGTGGTGTTAGAATATGTATAATATAAACTCAACATGGACTTTAATGTTTATATGCAAGAAAGATTGTTATTAACATGTTTTATCTTTTTATCTTACTAATTCTTAATACCTTGCTTGTTAAATGGTTAATCTAGATTTGTGTTGTATAACACTTGGCACATCAAATGCTTGATCTTTAATATTCTTCAGCTGACATCGTTATTATGATATAAACTTGATTTGTTGTTAACATAAGCTAGCAACATCAAATGCCTGATGATATTTATAAGTATGGTGTTACTTAAATAAGATGATTAATATGATCATGTTAATAATTTATAATAAGCTAATAACGATAAATCATCTGATTGGAATTTCCTTTGTGTGTGGTTTCCAGTTGAGTAATAAAAAGAGTTTATATTATATTTATTTAAAATATCATTAGTGGATCCTCTAACCTTGACATTTGTTTTGTCACTTAATATGTGTGACCAAACTCTCATGCAAGTGCAGAAAAAAGAAAGAAAAAAACAAAAAAACAAGAAGAAACAAAAGTAGATAAGATAAAAGTGAAAAAAAAAGAAAAATAAAATAAAATTTATACAGTAATTTACCTCCTTGGCAACGGCGCCAAAAACTTGACACGATCAAAGAGTTGATGTCTTATCCCAAGTGCAGGAGTGTCAAAGTAATAAATAACTCGGCAAGACGAGGGTTGATCCACAGGGAGGTCAACTATATATATATATATATAACAAAGAGTTAAAGAGATCCAATAATTATGATAAAAACAATAATAAAAACAGATGTCAATGTTAGAGGATCCACTAATAGTATTAGAAATAAGTCTAGTATAAACTCTTTTTATTACTCAACTAGAAACCACACAAAGGAGGTTCCAATCGGATGATTTATCCTTAATAGTTCATTATATATTTTTAACATGATCATATTAATTATCTTATTTTAGCAACACCATACTTTTAAATATTGTCAGGAATTCATGATGTTAACTTATGTTAATAACAAATCAAGTTCCTCTCATAACAACGATGTCGGCCAAAGACTATGAAAAATCAAACATTTATTGTACCAAGTGTTATACAACACAAATCTAGATTAATCATTTAACAAGCAAGGTATTAAGAATTTATAAGATAAAAAGATAAGACATATTAATAACAAACTTTCTTGGATATAAACATTGAAGTCCATGTGGATTTTATATTATACATATTCTAACACTATTATTGAAACCTTTTTACCTTGACATAATTAACTTAGCTAGACATAATGAAGAAGAAAAACATAAATAAACAAGATAAGAACATAATTATGATATAAGTTAACTAAGAGTAGTAAAGGAAATGAAAAGCATAAACAAAAGATTAATGAAAAAATAACATGAAATAAAACTTGAACATTACAAAGAGAGAGCAAGCAAGAAAATGATCTTGATTTGAAAACCAAGATGCCTAAATGAATGGCAAATGCCTCCTTTCATAGACTAAAATTCAGAACTATTCATTTGGTAATTGGTTATTGATGTAGTGGCCAACTATTGATTTAGTGGACTTGGTGGACAACAACATTCAAGCATTTTGGTTGGATGAAATGACAGTGATGCAATCAGAATTTGGCAGAGTGTTCTTCATGAAAGTTGTTGGAAACATTTTAGAGCATTTGGATCACTACAGATCGAGATATGGCTAAAAGACTGGGTAGTGCTTTTTGTGGACGTGGTGGATAGCCCTCAAGCTTTTGTTTGGATGAAATTTTATAGCTAACATCAGCACTTGAGCAGGTGGTCCGTATGAAAGTTGTTGGAAATTATCTTATCTTTCCACCCACCAAATTTGACGTCATTTTGCCTTCTAGAACTCCGGATATGGTTAAAATGTTGAGCAGTGTGTTGGGCTGGATTGCAGGAGAGATTCTGACTTCTCTTTTATGGCCAAGCTTTGAATTTGAAAATGGCAGATTTGGGTCTTCAACTCTTCATGAACATTGTAGGCCTATTTCTTAGCTTTCTAGCCATATAAACCAAACTGAAATCCAAGATCTACAGCTCCATATATGACCCAATAACTGAACATTGTTCCAAGTTGAATTGAATCAGCATCTCTTTTCTAAGCTTAACCTTTTCTTTGTCCTTTCAGTTTCAATAGTTAATCACATCAATCAATCATTTGAATTGTGAGATATTCCTGCATTTAAAATGAGCATTTACCATAAATTAAAGCTATCTTATATTATCAGACTTGTTATTATCAAACATGCTCTAGTTAAGGAGTTATTGATACTTGAAGTGCAAAATGATGATATAAAACCTTGATAAAAATGCACTTTTAAGTACTAATCACCCCCCAACTAGCTTATTACTAGTCTCTAGTAATCAAAGCGTTAAAATAGAAAAACAATTTGCAAGTTCCGCAAAGCAAGGCATTTATCATTCAATTTCCATTAATCTATCTAAATAAAAAAAGATATTAATAAAACTTATTTTTATGTGCTCAATGTATGAAAACATAGATAATGGAGCTTTTATTGGAAGAAAACAATATTTTGTTCTAATATTTTTCTAATGTTAACTTCCTTGGGTTGGGATTAGTATCTTCTTTTACACACACATAAACACACACACATAGAGAACTTAAAACACAATGCATCTTTAACCCATGTAACGAGCTTTCGGTTAATGACTCCCAGACCAGTTGATCTTAGGGCATTAGATGTTGAGACACCCCTACGAGCTTAGTAACTATGGTTGCAGATAGTAAAATATAGATAATGCAATGTTTGATTCCCTTAAGCTTTTCTCCTCAACCCATGTAACAAGCACTAGTCCAATAGCTCTCAAGTCAGTTAACTTTAGGGTATTAGGTGTTAAAACACTCATTCGGGCTTAATTGCTTAGGTTAGGGAGGCTACGAAACCAAACTTATCTACATTTTTATTTATTTATCATTTTGTTTTTGTTTTATCCCTTTCCCTTAGTTGTTACCTTTAACAAAAGAACAAAAATAATATAATAATTCAAAGTGCAACCTACAAGCATATGTTAAAGTGTGTGTGTGTGTGAAAATGAAGGTTTATAAATATTTGTTAAATGAATATATGAGCAGAATCAAGTGATAACAATGTGAGAGTTTGTAAATCTGAATATTTCAAGAAGTGTAATGATAGACCTTGTTATGAATGTTTACTAAGATGTGTCTCAAGAGTCAACACTTATTACTCTGCCATCTTAATAATAACAGTTTTGCAAATGGTTTATGAAATAAATAACATAGTTAGTTAATTTTTTTTAATATCAACTACTACCCTTTCCCCCCAACCAAAATGAGACATTGTCCTCAATATTTTAAGGTAGAAAGGTAGAGTATAGAAGACATCACCTGAAACAGCGACTACTGACAAACCTGAAACACACTTAAACAAAAATAAGAAATAGCAAAACAAAAAAAATAAAAAAATAATGCTATTAATAAAACCAAAAGACACAAGGTTTTACAAACTAAGGCTTAAATCCAATCTAAGCTTTTTACGGCCTTCCTTGGTTGACCAATCTATTCGACTCATGAAGGAATCAATTACAGGGATGAAAGCTTGCAGTTGATCAATCAGTTGTTCAACAGTAGCAACATAGATTATGATTTGTCGTGCCGAAGATGTAAGAAAATTCTGTTCCACAACATGATCAAGAAAAGACAACAAATGATCATAAAAACCATTAACATTTAGCAAACCTATAGGTTTATGGTGAATGTTCAGTTAGGCCCAAGAGGAAATATCAAATATCTCTTCTAATGTGCCTAGACCACAGGGCAATGAAGGCATCAGCATGAGTAAACATTGTATCAATTCGTTTAGACATTATGGAGACCTGTAGTTCTTCTCCAACTATTTTTCCAATGAGATCAACTTGGGTAAAGCTTTTGGAATGACACCCAAAACTTAACTGCCTCCTAAAAATACAGCTGTTGACACACTCCCCATTTACCCAAGGTTGCCTCCCCCATATACTAAATGAATCTTTCTCTCAGCTAGTACCTGACCAAGATGATGTGTTGATTCTAAAAACTCTTTTTCTTTCCTAGGACTAGATCCACCAGAAACACAAACATTTTTTATTTGATGACCTAAGAAACCTGCCATTGCTACACACTTCTATATTTGTTGAATGTATGGGTTGAGTAGAAATGAAGGGAAGGAAAAGAAGATTTTATAGATGAGAAATTCAAAATGCAATCATATCACCTATATGTAGGCTAGCTGAAGTCTCTCTCTCTCTCTCTCTCTCTCTGTTTTTTTTTTAAAAAACATGTATATGTATAAGTAGTTGTGTGGCTCACATATTCCCTTGGTTTTACGTCTAAGAACGGCTTAAACACCCTCTATGGGTCGAGTATAGGCTTCCCATCCAGATATGACCCCATGACTGAACATTTTCGGTGCCTTTCTTGTCCTTGATTGTGATATCAAATTCTTGAAGTAACAAAATCCACCATACCAATCTAGCCTTAGAATCCTTTTTAGAAAGAAGATATTTTAATGCTGCATGATCACTAAAAACAACAACAGGTGAGCCAACAAGATAAGATCAAAAATTTTCACATGCAAATACTATTGCAAGTAATTCCTTTTCAATGGTAGTGTAATTCATTTGAGCACTATTTAAAGTTTTACTTGCATAGTAAATCATATAAGGTTTCTTATCTTTTATTTGTCCTAAAACAGCACTCACGTCATAATCACTAGCATCACACATTATTTCAAAAGGTAATGACCAATCAGCAGGTTGAATGACAGGAGCAGAAGTAAATGATTAGTACTTAAAAGTGCATTTTTATCAAGGTTTTATATCATCATTTTGCACTTGAAGTATCAATAACTCCTTAACTAAAACATGTTTTATAATAACAAGTCTGATACTATAAGATACCTTAAATTTATGGTAAATGTTCATCTTAAATGCAGGCTTATCACATAAATCAAAGGATTGATTGATGAGTTTAACTACTAAAATTAAAAAGACAAAGAGAGGGTTAAGCTTAGAAAAGAGATGTTGGTTCAATCCAAACTGGAATATTGTTCAGTCATGGGGTCATATCTGGAGCTGTAGATCTTGGATTTTAATTTGGTTTATATGGATAGAATTCTAAGACATAGGCCTAAAACATTCATAAGAAATGCAAGACTCAATTCTACTGTTTGGAAGTCCAAATCTTAGCAACAACAGAGAAGTCGGAATCTGTCCTGTAGCCCAAAAATTGTTCAGTGTTCAGCCCATATCTCGAGTTCTAGAAGTCCAAATGCATCGATTCTTTTTTTAGTGGAAAGCTGAGACAATTTCCTAGAACTTTCATGACAAAAATATGTTCAAATTCTGATGTTAGCGATGACGTTTTGTTCAGACATGAAGATAAGGATTGTTACCAAGTCAAGATATGGCCACCCACTCAATAATTAATCATCAAATCAATAGTTTTGAATTTTGGCCTATAAAAGGAGGCATTTGCCATGCATTTAGGCATCTTGGTTTTCAGATCAAGATCATGTTCTTACTCTCTCTCTTTATATTTTTGTAATGCCTAAGTTTTGTTTTTATTAATCTCTTGTTTATGCTTTTCATTTCCTTTCATTTACTTAGTTAACTTATATCTTATTTATTTTCTTATCTTGTTTATTTATGTTTCTCTTCTTCATTATGTTTAGCTAAGTTTATTATGTCAAGGT
>Ga0325414_1008535_pt1 | contig 10849 bp, 4 predicted proteins | sample PopdelMetagenome_8_FD_206183 | JGI IMG/M metagenome (GOLD analysis project Ga0325414, IMG submission 206183) | Populus deltoides microbial communities from Bellville, Georgia, United States - Leaf-PdKOR-R3 | ecosystem: Host-associated > Plants > Phyllosphere > Phylloplane/Leaf | place: USA...
TAAAATTCATGAAAATCAAGCACCATAATTATATATTTTCAGGAATTTTAATATCACAAACTTTTACATGTCCTCTATATATATATATATATATATATATATATATATATATAGGATTTGAAAGTTCTAATAGTGGCATGTAAAAGTACTATTAAAAATTTATATAATTAAAATCAACAAAATTATCAATCAATATATATATATAGATAGGATTTGAAAGTTCCAATGTTCTTAATTAATATAGCAGTATTTCATTGATAATTTTGTTGGTTTTAATTATATAAATTTAAATATATATATATATTCACCTTACACATTTAAAATTAAATATAAGAAATCAAATAAAGAGAAAGTGTTAGCTAGCTGCTGTGTTTTTCATAGAGCAAAACCAACGTAAGTTTTGTTAAACTTGTAAATGTTAATTTCATAATCATTTAGTGGAAGGGACTTTAATTTTATCCCTATAAACTCATCAAATGCTTCACTTTTATCTTTATAACTTTAATTTCTAGAATTTCTAAAAAGTTTCAATGTTACTTTCTAACCATTAAATGACCTTTTTTTTAAATCTGGTTTTTGTTTTTTTCTTTATGATTCCTAATTGTTTTTGTAAGATATCATTGTATGTGGATTTGAGAGTAGGGAAGGAGATAAATTAAGGGTAAAAAAGTGACCCGGAGAAGAAATAGAATTGATTGCTTTATTTAAATGCAGGCTTAAGTAAATTAAAGAGATGTTCGGAGTTATAGTTATTTTTTAAAGTGTTTTATTTGAAAATGTATTAAAATAATATTTTTTTTATTTTAAAAAAATTATTTTTGACATCAGCACATTAAAATGATTTAAAAATATCAAAAAATATTAATTTGAATTAAATAAAAATAAAAAATTTTAATTTTTTTTGAAAATATTTTTAAAATATAAAAATAAACAAAACCTAATATAGTTATCGTATGATGCAGTTATATACTAAAGGTTAGGATCTGAGAGGAAAGGATTTTAGTAGTGGGAGTTTGATTAAACAAGACTTTAAGACGATATTGACTTTGATATTTGTTTTCTACTTATGAAGAGGGCAACTTTGTATTTTTGAAGGACTCTCTGATCCAAGTTATATCATATGGGACCATCCTCAAATTTTCTATTTAGGGACCATAAAATTGCTCCTGGTTTAGGGTATTTTAGGCAATTAGCACCCATAATTAAATTAAATGTTTTGGTAAAATATCACGACTCCAAAAAATTTGGGTGAAATAATATAATTTGAATTTGTCACCTTTCTTAAATATAATATTTAAAAATATTATCGCACCCGAACATCGCGGCGGTCCTAAAAATAATCTTGATTATGGAAAAAGAATAGATTTATGGCATCTTGTTCTTTTAGAGGAAAATATCTTGTTTAAGGAGTCGCCACCTAGTATTATGGTTACTAGGAACCTAACCAGTTAACAGAGATTTTATGGTACGGGACTGGTTACGTAAAAGAGAAGATATTATCACTCCTTAAACGTTCTGCCTGAGGCAAACTGCATTGCTGGTTTTATCTTAAATTGCTAAAAGTTTATTAGTTTATGCTATGATGATTTGCTTATAATATTTCTAACTCTAGTGTCAATGAATATTCGATTATGGATACTTCCAACTATGACGTTGGTAAGTATTATGTAATCGAAAACAAAAATGAATCGTGTTGCTGACTCTAGCTCTTTAAATAAACCAATAAAAATAAATTTAAATATATGCATGCATATTTTTTATTTTTTTATTTTTGTTATTTTTTGGGCTGGGCCCAGCTCAACCCACATGGGCTGGGCTTGACTCAGCCAGCCCGGCCTGGTCACTGGCCCAAGCTAGTGACCAGGCTGGGTTGAGCAACATGCGTGCGCTAACGCACGCGTGTTGCTTCATTGTGCAATTGAATTAAAATTCACTTGCACAGAGCCAATGCTAATTAAATTTACAAATGGCAAGAAGCAAAGGTTTGCTTACCTGGTGCTGGAGACCGAAGACGCTTGCAGTGCTGATGGATCCTCGCCTATGGTTTCCCTTTATCTTTCTTATGTGCTCACTTTGTTTGCGTTTCCTCTTCATTTTTCTCAGCGACTTTTGAAACCAAGAAGATGATGGAGAGGCCGGCCTGCTGTGAATTGGTTGTTGATTCTAGGTTTTTCTGCAGGGACAAAAACAATGGCGAAAACCAATACCCCTTGCTGTGTTGCTCCTTGATTTTTCTTTTTTTTCGGTGTTTTTTCTTTGCTTTGTTTTGTGCTCTGTTTGGTTTCTATCTGTCCCCCTGGTTTTTTCATGTCCCTCTCCCCTGTTTTCTTTTTTTCGTCTCTCTCTGTTTTTCTCTCCATCTTCATCCTGGGATTTTTTTCTCCTTCCCCCCTGCAGTTCTCTGTTTTTCTTTCCTGCCGTCCACCCCCGCGAGGTTGCCTTTACCCGGCTTTTATAAGGTCAGAGACGGCCCCGGTAGTGGTAACAGCTGGCAGTAATGGCATGGGGAGCCCCATTTAATGGAGAAACATCTCTGCCTTTAATGGCGGAGCCGTTGCAGAGGAAGAAGACGAGCAAACGGTCGCTTGCAAAACGACTCTGTTTTCCAATTCTAAAGGCTGCTTTCCATTTGGTCCTTGGAATTCTTGTAATTGTGCAATCAAGCCCCTGTTTAAAATGTAATTGGATCCTTTCATTTCCGCGTCATTTTCAAGCTAGTCCTTGGATTTGAATTTTTGCAATTTGGACCCCAATTAAATCCCAAACTTTGATATTGCTTCAATTAAATCCCTGATTTCATTAATTTAATTAAATTCAAAGTCCAATTAAGTAAAAAACTTATCAATTCTCCAATTAAACCCTTAATTGGATTAAATTAATTCCAAGCTTAATTAGATTAATTCCAAAGTTTAATTAAACCCCAAAACTTCCAATCTTGCTATCCTTAACCCAGATTTTAATTCAGTCTTCATTTATTTCATTTTACTTGTTTTTTTTCATTATCATTATTTTTTTCATCAATTTTTTATCATTTTCAGTAAATAAAAATAATTAAAATAAAATGGTCAAAAATTGAATTATGACAAACATCATGTTTATAAAACATTATATTAATTAAATATTATTTTTCAGAACCATAATTTTATTATATATTGAGGTTTTTAACGACAACTTCACTACATGTTACAGTTATAAAATATAACATCCAATTAAATGTTTAAAATCTAGTAGCTGAATTTTTATACCCCAACCAAAACCCAATACCCAAATATCCCTCGTCATTCTATATGTTTAAAGTGTTCTTGTGAGATTTATGATAAATTACTTTTTATTTTGATGTCGAATAAAATTTAGAAAGATTTGTGAGTTTTCCAGAGAGAGGGGGCTGGGTCGTCAATTTACCCAAAAATCCCTAGTTTACCTTATTACGAAGAGAGGCTAGAAACTTGGAATTCGCGGATCAATCTGTAACCCACCTTAATCAAATTAGAGTTAAATAGTAGAACTTAAAACAAGAGAATACCCAATTTCAACTCATGCCCAAGCACCTACCTAACTCGATTGTCAGGTTCTCTCATTTACATGCAGGGGTGACCCGTTCATGTTAACGAAATTTACCGTCTGCTTTTCTATGATCGGGCAACTAACAAACTAGATCTTTAAGGTTGCTATAAATCATCAATCTAGAGACAAAAGTTATAGAACCTGTATATGTGTTTGCTGGATCCTTGCCTCCTATGTACATAAAAACTAGAAAGATCCCATGTTTTCCCAGCTTAATTATTGGCAGGGAGCATACAATTTCAATAAGCTGAGGGACATCTAGTTGGTGCTAATTAATGTCATGAAATGAAGAGCAACAGCAATACCGTGGTCAGTTCAACTTCCAAGTAAGAAAAACTATATTACCATTGCAGGTATAAACAAGAATAATGGAATGTAATTTGAAGAGGTGTAGTTTAATTGGTCAAGTTTTAGGTTTGCTTTTTAGAGATTATCAGTTCGAGTCCTATAAATCTCAGGATCACTTAAAACTTACATGATCATTAACATCAAGACCTGTAGGATTAGTTGAGGTGTACGTAAGCTGCTCAAACATTCATATTAATAATAATAAAAAAATAACGGTATGTTGATGTTGTCATAAGAGCCGAGACTGAGTTTAACGATCCCTTTGGCAATGGCTCAAAGTCTCTATTTAATAAAAGTATCTAAAAATAAATAAGATATATTTGTGAATTATTATTTATGAAATGAAGATTGCCTTCACTTAAATAATAAAATATCCAAGTATTACAATAATTAAGATCAAACATAAAAGAGAGGTTATAATTCTGAATAATCTGTATATTATGAGTGTTTAGTTTTAACTTAAATACAAGTAAAATATATATAGGTTAAATTGAAAGTATTATTCTATCTTCAATAAATAAAATTACATAAATATTATTTAATAGCAAGTACAAAATTAAGATTGATTGAGGCTTGACTCATTAGACATACATAAAAAAAAATAATAATAAAATATTTATTAAGTAATTTTAAAGGCCCGTTTATAATTTTGTTCAATTTCCCATTCATCTTAAATCAACTCTAGTTGTCATTGAACAATGAACTCATGACAGGATTAAAACCCTCTCATCGTAACAATGAATAAGGGGGAGAGATCAGAATGAATCGTATTTTGGCAGACATCATTTTAAACGAGGAGGCTTGAAAAATGTAAACTCTGTATTTTGGCAGACATCATTTTCAATGTTGAATCATCTCATCTCGAACTCTAACAAGTTATTGTAAAACTTCGTAATTATCTTCATGAACAAACGAATGGAACCAAACAAAAAGGACTCCAACATTCTTTGAGAAAAATCACTAAAAATAAGAGTAATTACGGGCACATAACATAATCATCCGCATCAGATGATTCACTCCGACTGTAAGGATCAAGGCTGTGATGGCATGGAGAAGGTCCTGAAGGCGGCACTGGACCTCGCGCAAGCCGGTTATCAAGCATGTAATAATAACCTGCATCCCTAACCGATCTTGTGCATCTTCCTGTGGAGACCAATATTGCCAGGACAATAACGAAGAGAAGAAAAACAAATCTCACGCCCGCCCGCAAAGAAGACATGATCACCTTTTTTCTCTGTTCTTGCTCAATTGCTCTCTGGTTAGTTACTCTTGGTGTCTTATAAATTGAAAGCGTACAGAATGTAAAATAGAGAGAGATTTGGAGAGGAAGAGATAGCGGGTGAATTAGAATGCCGTTTTTGTTGGACTAAAAGGGATGGTTGGAAAGTTAATTAATTTAAAAGTGAAGAAATGAAGGGAAGAGTGGGCTATATAATTTGCATCTTTGAATATTAACTTGCCGAGTGAAAGTCATGAGTCGAAACCAAAGCACTAGCAGCCATTTTAGAAACAAGGGAATAGTTGATTCTGATATTCCGTAGCTTTCATTTTATACAGCGTGCTATGGTTACAGGAGTGCTCTTCAAAGTTAGTTTTCCACCCTGGTTTCTGTTTTCAAGAGAGAGAGTTGAAATTGAATATATTTATAATATGGTGTGTTTTGCTACATGAGTGTCTGGATCCCTTAATTTCAATATTCTCCTCAACGTGATTAAAGAGCATGATTATCTTTATACAGCCTGAAATGTTTTTGTTTTTTTTTGTTTTCAAATTATTATTTTAATATATTTTTAAGTAAAAATTCAAGCGTTTTCGTAATAGCATGAGAACCTAATACCATGAACCTCCTGTGTCTCTCGTGTGAATGGTTCTCAACTTCTCATCAATTCCCTGCCCACTTCAATTAGCTTATGATTAATTTGGTACTTTTGAATGAGTGATTTTCTTCATTCAGCATGGTCGGTTGCCTTGGTTATCGAAGAAACGCCTTCGAATCTTCTATTGAAGCCACCACCGCTCATCGTGGACTGAAAGTATTTGCAACTTATTATATGGGCTTATTAAGGATACAGGCCCATATTTACTAGGACACAGTAACTAAACCCTATATTGATTTGTTAATGACTCCAGTACTCATGTTTTGATGATATAATTACTTGATTATATGCAACCATAACCATATTATTAAACTGCAAGATTTTATCTTTTCAAATGTGCAAGAATGTGAAGGATGAAGACTTCTCATGTATTTATCAATCAATCTTTTTTATTTTTTGGGAAAATAAGAGCCAAAGTTTAAAACACGACGATGACGAGGGGTTCACGAAGTGGAAACTGGATATGTTTTTGATAAGCGCCGAAAGTTAAGCCCATCACAGACACAAAATTGGACCAGAGTTGTAACCTTCAATTGGGTTTTTAAAAATAATTCAGAAATGGAAATAGAGAGAGTGTGAGAGAGAGAGAGAAAATATTGGTTTTGAAAAAACACAATAAGTGTTCTTGTGGAGATGAATTTTGCTTCTTAACCCAATTGATGCTGCATAGGTGGAGGGTTGATGTGCATGTTACTTTGAAGTGCTTCAGGCAAATACACAATTAATGTCTCGGATCATTTTTAGTTCTTCATTAATTTTACATCAGTTATGTCCAACTTCAAGGTTTATTTTGTTGTTTTATTCAAAGAAAAGGCACATTTATTTATTTATTATGGTGGTTGTACTGAACATTGTTTTATTTATTTTAAGTAGCCTGGATTGTCTCAGGCGGATTGTTAAAATGTCTGTAACTGAAACCAGTAATCCTGGAATATCGTTTGAGTCGATGATAATAAAACCTCCTTCACATCCTACATATGACTTGAAGGGTGTTATCAAGCTAGCCCTGGCTGAAGATGCCGGGGATCGAGGTTTTGATTCATCCCTTTTTAAATTTTCATTTTTTTAGTCGACCTTTGTTCTCCTCACAGAAAGTTTTTTTGAATGAGTTCGATGTTGTGTGTGTTCTAGAATGTCTGTCTCGTTTGCTTAGTTGAATCCTCAGTTCGTTCGTTCTGATCCATTTAGTTTTGACATTTATGTTATGTTGTTGAGAAACTCCTAAAGATGGGTCCTCGATTCCTTGTATAAAGATACTTCTGAAGCAACATTTGTGGTTTAATGCAGGAGATGTGACTTGTTTGGCTACTGTTCCTTTTGACATGGAAGTTGAAGCCCATTTCTTGGCAAAGGAGGATGGCATCATTGCTGGAATTTCACTCGCAGAGATGATATTTCATGAGGTTGATCCCTCGCTAAAGGTATCGATGCAATCACTCTGTGTTTCTTTTATTGGTGTGGTTTGCACCGTTGATCATTTTTGACATAGACCTTACATTAGGTGGAGTGGTCTCGAAAAGATGGAGATTGTGTTCGGAAAGGACTGCAGTTTGGAAAGTCTCTGGTGAACCACTGGAAATTAAGAAAAGTTACTTCGTGGTATTTGAAGTGCTCGTTGACGAGTTTTTATCATATTCTTGTTTCTCTTTTAATGCAGGACGGGCACACAACATTGTTGTTGCTGAAGGAGTAGTGCTAAATTTATGTAGCAGATGAGCGGAATAGCATCTCTGACTAAGGTTTCTTTATTTCATAGAATTTGGAAATAGAATCAAGTAATTTAGTGTAGTTACTTGCATCATCATCTTTAATTTAATAAGGATTTGTGGCTATATTAGAGTACGTAACAAGAGATGGAAATCATCAAAATGTTTTGCAGCCTGTCTAAATCCAAGTGTCATGGGTTAGAAGTGTAAAAGGACAGTGATGATCAATGCAAGCGGCCCAAAAACTCTCAAACAAATGATTTTGTAGTAAGAATCACTCTACTCATGCTGTTACTGCTGCATGTTTCAAATTACAGGTTATATTTTGTTAACATGACCACGTGCTGTTTCAGATGGATGTATGAATAGAACATCTGAACATGGTTGGTAACATATTGTAATGGATTTCAATGTAGATCAAATGAAGTGTTTTTGGTCCCGTGGCTGGGTTACAGAACAGGGGGTAACTATTCCCCTTTCCCTTAATCTTTCTCCTTGAATTATATGTGGGATTTGATACTAGATCTCCCAACACCATGACAATGGATTTACCAACTTATCAAGCCAGCACACATGAACAAGTCGTGATTCTTTTAACCAGTGAATTTCATATGAAATCCAAAGTGGGTTTTGCTTATGCAGTTAATTGAATTTCAATCTTGCAGACCTGGAAAATTGGCTCATTATGTTTGTTGCCTTGTGCAAAAGTGCTTATATTGTTCATGTATCTTGCAGACAATGGTTGACGCTGCACACCCAGCCGTGCATTTTAGATACACGAAAAACTGCTCCAGGTTTACATTTGGTTGATAAGTGGGCGGTATGGTTCACTTCCTCGCTTGTGCTCCATAGCAATAATCTTTCCATTGGCTTTGTGTATAGATTTTTCTTGAATTGTAGCATTCTCTTGTTTTAGGTGCTAATTGGTGGAGGTCGGAATCACAGAATGGGTTTATTTGATATGGTTACGAAAAGAGATAATCATATGTCAATAGCTGGAGGTATCATAAACCCCATCAAATCTGTTGATCGGTATTTAGAGCAATGAAACCTTCATATGGAGGTTGAGGTAGTTTTTTCACATTTTAAATTTTTCTAGCAGATTTTAAAGGATCAGAAATAGTTTGATAGTGGGGTGGAAATTAATCTGCAAAACTTTTTGTGCGTGCATGCCTTGCTGAATCTTGTTAGTCTTGATTTTTTTTTCCTAAAGGTCGATACAAGGACTCTTGAGGAACTAGATGAGGTGCTACGTTATACATCTCAAACAAAGTCATCCTTTACCCGTGTAATGCCAGATAAAATGGTTGTACCACTACCAAACGGGGATGTTGATGTATCTATGCTCAAAGATGCTGTGGAGATGATCAATGGGAGATTTGAGACTGAGGTAGCACTTACTATCAGCTATGCTTTATTTCCCTACTCAATATGTGGTATTTTAGTTTAATCTGAGGAATTTCAGTTATATCTAATTTCCTGGGGGGCACTTCTATTAAATTTGACATGTCTTGTGAGGACACAACTCGTGTCTATCTTTGTTCAACAGTCATGTAGAAATCTGTGCAAAACTTCCCATTATTTACATGATAGATATACACGACTGTGAGGTTGTTGTGTACTTTTGTCAATAAATTAGCATCTGGTTATAATGTGTAATAATCGTTTTGCTTTTTATGGACACCATGAATGATCAAGTACGCTGTATTTATATAACTAGACAATACAAATTCAGAGATGCTCACATATATAGTCGTGTCTCACGAACAGAATTCCAGGAACTGCTATCTAGAAGTCCTTATCTGTGTGAAACAATACTCTTTCTCATGTCCCGCAACCAAAATACAGTTTATCGTGATGTCCTCTATGGAAATGTGCTCTCTCTGCTTGATTTATGATCCCCTGAATAGACAGAATATAGTGGTTGCAATTGAATACAAATATGTGTTCAAACTATTTGAAACTGAATAGATACCTTTCATCCCTGTTTTGCATTTTTTTAAATAAAATAACCCCGTGAAGCAACATGAAACTTGCCATCTGAAATGTTCTGCAAGTCTAGTTGTCATCTGTAGAAGACTGTTCGACTCTCTTCTCTTATACTTATCACAGCCTTTGCCTAGCTGTCTAGGATCTATTCCATCAGCTTGTGGTGCCAGTCTCTCTTCTTTATCCTGCCTTGCAAATCTATTTAACTGCATATTGCCATGTTATCTTCAACGCTTTGCTTTGTTGCCTACTGTGATATACTCCATTATTGGATCTGAGCATGTGTCATGCATACAAGTTTCGTATTTACACGGGATATGGAGCTTATTTTGCGTTCTTGTTGAGGCTAACACTGATAAAACTGTTTCACGGTAACAGGCATCTGGCAATGTTACTCTTGAAAGTTGAAACGGTGCACAAAATTGGACAGGCCGTCTTAATCAACGCCGTGTCAGTGTATTTCTGTGATCCCATTTACTGCAACTGCATCGCTGCATCCTCGTCCTAATTTTCATTGCAGCTCCCATTCTCTTACACATTCATCCCGAAGACGTAAATTATTCATACAAATAACATGCATGCCGCCGAATACTTGATCAAGTTGAATTGGTACAGGTCCTTTTTTTTATTTTTGGGTTTTTTTTTTTAATCTAGTAAGGTCGTAAAGTAACAAGACAATAATCTTCATCTCCCATCAACACCCCAACAGAAAATTCATCATAAATTTAAAATCCGAAAATAAGATTAATACTAAATATATCCCAGAGACCCATCGTTATATGCAAGACTCGTATTATTGTGTGACAAAAATTGTCATAAAGCCTTCATCAAAAACAAGAAAATACCACTGGTATTACCATGGATTGTCATGATGAACCCAAGTTTTCATACAGCAAAATATTGCTTCTTAAGAATTATAAGATATTGCATGTATTTGAAATGGTGCACATTTTGGGCCCTGCTACTATGCGGGTCACACAGCCAAACATTTTCTTCTTCGTCTTTTCTCTTCTTCTTCTTCTTCTTCTATTTTTTTGTTGTATTTTTTTCCCTTTCAAGGAGCAGTGCGTATCAAAAGCAAGCAAATAGGGTCGGCTTGTCCCATCAGTATCTAAAAAGGTAGAACACGGTCACTCATTCTGAGGCCCAGTAGGGCATGGATTTTGAAGGAGACCATACCCCTGCAAACCATAGCTGCTGGAATTATCTTGAGTACTTCTCTCATTTGAAATATTCTATCCTTTAACATTTTAACTTTTAACCAGGGTGCAATTATAACATAAGAATTTGGAATATATATATATATATATATATATATATATATATATATATAAAATTTGTAATTAAAAGCACCATTTGAATTTG
>Ga0325414_1008540_pt1 | contig 10845 bp, 8 predicted proteins | sample PopdelMetagenome_8_FD_206183 | JGI IMG/M metagenome (GOLD analysis project Ga0325414, IMG submission 206183) | Populus deltoides microbial communities from Bellville, Georgia, United States - Leaf-PdKOR-R3 | ecosystem: Host-associated > Plants > Phyllosphere > Phylloplane/Leaf | place: USA...
AAATAATAATAAAGGAATAAGGAGTTAGTAAAGAGAAAGAGAAGTAGTGGGGTCAATAAATTGATAAAAGAAATGGTGGGGTCAATGTGAAAATAGAAGTAAATATGGGGGCAAATAAGGAAAGAACGTAAATATAAAAAACAAGAAATCTCTAGAAATCCTTGGAGCAATGGTCGGCCAACGAGAGGAAGAAAGAGGAGAAAAGAAAAAATTGAGAGGAAACCTTGTAAATTCATCCTTTGAATCCAAAGAAAAGTGAGAGTAAGTGAACACAGAGTGCTTCAAGTAAGATTTAGGAAGAAAACTTAGAAAAATTTACTAGTGGGAAGGGAAGGGTTAGAAGAAGGAAGGAAAGAGAAAAGGAAAACAAGGTTGTTCTCAATCTCTTGACTCATTATTTTGTAACAAAAGGTAACAAGCTCTATTATTAAGTCACTTGAATTTGTTTGTGTTTTTCTTGAATAATTAAGATTTTAGAATACGGTTTAAGAAGATGTTAAATAATGATAGGTGGATGGAAATAATGGAAAAAAATACATGGGAAACGAATTTATACTTGTTGAACTTAGAAATCAAAACTGAACAGGTTGTCTCTCAACTTCTCTGCTAAGTTTTGGACCCTAAAATGACAAAATTTGAGATACTTTTCTTTATGAAAGTTATAGACCCATGTTATAGTGTTCCAAATAAATAAATCACGCATAACACCAAGCTTTATAACTTTGGTTATGCTCAAAATACTAAACAGTGTTTAGACAGTAACAGTCCAATGTTCGTTGATGAGCAATTTTGACTGTCTTGGGGGCAGAATTGGGTTCTCCTTCTTACATAGAACTTGTAGCCTCGTGTCTTATCTTTCCAATAAGACCAATTTTTCTTGAAATGGAGTTCTATAACTTCAGATATAGTTAAAAATCTGAGGAGATTTCGAACAGTAACAGTTCAATTTCTAGACAATAACAATTGGACAGTAGCAGTCCAATGTTCATTTATGAGCAATTTTGACTGGGGCAGAACTGGGTTCTCCTTCCTATATAGAACTTGTAGCTTTGTGTCTTAGCTTTCCAATGAGACCAATCTCGCTTGAAATGGAGTTCTATAACTCCAGATATAGTTAAAAATCTAAGGAGAGGTTGGACAATAAGAGTTCAATTTCTAGACAGTAACAGTTAGACAGTAACAATCAAATGTTCATTGATGAGCAATTTTAACTGTCTTGGGGGTAGAACTGGGTTCTCCTTCCTACATAGAACTTATAGTCTCATGTCTTATCTTTCCAACAAGACCAATCTTGCTTGAAATGAAGTTCTATAACTTCAGATATAGTTAAAAATATGAGGAGAGGTCGGACAATAAGAGTTCAATTTCTAGACAGTAATAGTTGGAACAGTCCAATGTTCATTGATGAGCAATTTTAATTGTTTTGGGAGTAGAACTAGGTTCTCCTTCCTACATAGAACTTGTAGCCTCATGTCTTAGCTTTCTAACGAGACCAATCTCGCTTGGAATGGAGTTCTATAACTCCAGATATAGTTAAAAATCTGAGTTGAGGTCAGACAGTAACAGTTCAATTTCTATAGAGTAACAGTTGGATAATCCGTTATGTTGAGCCACCTAAAACTTGTAAATTGGTAACTTATGTTTGGAAATTTTTTTATTACAAAATGTTGAATTATGAAGGTAGTATGTATATGTGTGCATGTATGGTCAAGACTTGAAATTTAAATTAGTGTAACTATTGGTATAGATGAAATTGTGGAAAATAAACGGGAGCAGGGAACGACTAGCAAAGCACAGTTTTCAGGTAGGTGTTTGACACTTAGATTTCTAATTTAAAGTCTTGTGTAATTCTTTAACTTAGTCCCTAATATGATGTATTTCAAATTTTTGTATTTATATGTAGTGTATGAATGATGAATGGATTAGTGTCCTGGTTTGGAACTGGTACCCTATGAATGGGCTAATGGTTGGACCAGTGTTCTGGTTTGGAACTAGTACTATGCTAAAGGGCAATCAATAGAATTAATTATTATTGGACAAGATAGGTGTGTAGGCATGTGAGAAACTATAGAAAGTGATGGTAAATGAATTAAAAAGCAAATTGTTAGTGTAATGAAAAATATACTAGATCATCTTAATTAATTTAATTATGTTTATGCAAAATTACTATGCAGGTTCATCTCAGCAGCGTAACCCTTAGTTGATGCTTGGATGTGCCCTCCGTATAGTCACTTAAGTTAATAGGAAGATGGAAGAATTTTCCTTTTGGGCTGTATATAACAATACATCTAAATTGTATGTATAAAGTTATGTAGTGTTATTTTTGTTAAAATTATAAGTAGTAAATTAAAATTTAAAATCTTTATTATGCTAACATATGAATGCAATTACGATGGTTAATTAATGGTTACCTCTTAAATCCTAGGATTCTTCTCATTTTTATAACTTGCTAATTGTGTGAATTTTATCTTAAAAGTTTACAGTTTGAGACTTGGAATGATTGGATTGTGTATGAACAACGAATACAGGATGTGCACAAATGATTTGTTGATAACTTGGGACCTCCCGACATAGGAGAAACGCTGTTGAAATTTCGGTAAAAAAAATTACCATGTTTCTTTTTTTTATGGTTGATGCATTGGTTTCGATATAAGGGATGTTACATTGGTATCAAAACGAGGTTAGGGTTCAGGATATTGAAATGAAAACCTTATGATTGTTGGATTATTTCAGGATGGTACAAATAAGAAAAGGTATGGCTACTGATCCCTCTTTAGTCAGAAGGAGAGATCAGGATGTTGGATTTGCTGATAGGCAACGGGAGGATCCTTTAGAGGGTACTGCTTTGTATGTACCGCCAGCATCTCATCAGCCAAGTATTGAGGAGTCATCTAGACTCCAAGTTGGGTTGGTTCTATTCAAGCTGGGGATTTACCACCTTAGAGAGTCGAACTAAAAGAATAAAGAATAGCACCAGCAGTAGCCCCTACTCCTGTTAAGGACCCCGTCTTAATTGCCCAGATAGTTAGAGTAGTGATCGAGTCTATGCCTAATATAGTAGCTCCAACAACCTCAGTAGCACCAACAGTTTCATTACCACTGACAACTCCGGCTGTTCGTATTGCTATTGATTCTGACATTGTAATTGTTCTAGTACGGACTGTAAAGAGTATGAGGGAGTTGGGATGTTAGCCCTTTTTGGGCAAACAGGATGCAGAGATTGCAGGTAGATGGATGCGAAGAGTAGAGAACACTATGACTCAAATGAAAGTACCCGAGGATTGGCGGGTGAATTGTTCTACACAGTTGCTGATGGATAGAGCCCAGTCATGGTGAGAAGTGATACGGTCCAGGAGGGATACTAGGACATGGACTTGAAGTGAATTCATGAGACAGTTTGAGATGCAATTTTTCTCTTCTTATTAGTGTAGGATCAAAGAGCAGGAGTTCCTGGTGTTGAAACTAGGGGACATATCAGTACTAGAGTATGAGAGGAGGTTCCATGATCTCTCCCTATTTGCTTCACAGTTCATCTCTACTGAACAACATATGATTGATAGACTACATGATGGATTACGTCAGGAGTTGAGATTGGGATTGATTGTTTTATGGTTTGAGTCTACTAGGGAGCTTATAGAGGCAGCTCAAGCTTTAGAAGTATGAATAACAAAGGGCCACTAGGGCTAGACAGTATTGGGTAAGAGGAAGGATGTTAATGTTTCCTCAGGTAGACCTCCTTATTTTAAAAAGATGAAGCCTCAATTCAGTCAATTTAGGAGAAAATAAGGGATAATAGTTGGGACTGTTCAAAGTTCTAGTATTGGACCTACTGGAGGACAGCAGGGCAGTAGGAGTGGATTCGGATCGGGAGGGATGTCAGAGCAGAGGCCAATTATTTATCCTCTATGTATCCGGTGTGGATAGAAGCATCCTGGAAACTGTTCCACCACACCAAGGCAGTGTTATGTATGTCGATGAGAGCATAGATGGAGGAATTGCCCATATTTGGGTAAGGGATGTTATTACTGCCATGGGCATGGAAATGTTAGAAAGGATTGCCCTCGGAAGTTAGAGTTTATTCAAACACAGCGGCAGATACAGAGCCAGCAACGGTCGGTTACAGTGGATCGACCGACTAGACAAACTTAGTCCGGGGCCAGTGGTAACAGAGGCCGTGTCAGGGCACAAGGGGATCGGACCCAGGGTAGGGTGTTTATTATGACGCAAGAAAAGGCTCGAGTTACCCCTAATATGGTTGCAGGTACCTTGTTGTTAAATCATCTACCTATGTATGTGTTATTTGATCCTAGAGCTACCCATTCATTTGTTGCACATAACGCAGTAGGAAAATTAGGAAGGAGTCCAAGTAGAGTTGGGAAAGGGTTTATCATTAGTACTCCTTTAGGGAAACATGTAGACGTTGATATAATATATATGGGTATTAAACTTGAAGTCATGGGGTGTGAGACGCATGTAGATTTGATTCCTTTGGGGATACATGATTTTGATATTATATTAGGAATGGATTGGTTGGGTAAGTATAAGGCCCAAATGAACTGTTTTACAAAAATAGTAACACTTTCTGGAGTTATGGGTGAGAGAGTAATATTTCGAGGAGAAAGAAATGTCATACCCAATTGTCTTGTTTTCGCTATGACGGCATAAAAAATGATGAGGAAAGGATGTGAGGTTTACCTAGCCTTGGTGGTGGATGTCCATAAAAGAAAACGTGAGTTGGCAATCATCCCCGTAGTAAGAGAGTTCTCGGATGTGTTTCTGGAAGAATTACCAGGATTACCCCCAGAAAGAGAAGTAGAGGTTTCAATTGTTACACTACCAGGAACATCCCCTATAGCCCAAGTTCCATATATAATGGCGCCGACGGAGCTGGCTGAACGAAAAATATAGTTGTGGGAATTATTAGAAAAGGGTTTCATACCTCCAAGTAATTCACCTTGGGGAGCCACTGTGTTTTTTGTAAAAAAGAAAGATGGAAATTTTCGACTCTAAATTGATTACAGACAGTTGAATAAGGTGATGATAAAAAATAAATATCCACTTCCACAAATAGATGATTTATTTGATCAACTTAAGGGAGTTAGGGTATTTTCAAAGATAGATTTGAGATCGGGGTATTACTAATTAAGAATAAAAGAACAAGACGTAGCAAAGATCATTTTCAGAACCTGTTATGGACATTATGAGTTTTTGGTGATGCCTTTTAGGTTGACAAATGCTCCGGCAATATTTATGGATTTGAAGAATCGAGTATTTTGACCTTACTTGGATAAGTTTGTGGTGGTTTTTTATAGATGACATACTGGTGTATTTCAATATATATTTGGAACATGAACAACATTTGAGGGAGGTTTTGCAAATTTTGAGAGAACATTGGTTGTATGCCAAATTGAGTAAATGTGAATTTTGGTTAAAAGAGGTGACTTTCTTAGGGCATGTTATATCGGCTGATGGGATGTTTGTTGATCCAGGAAAAGTAGAGGCAGTGTTAAAATGGGAGAGGCCCACTAATGTGACTGAAATTCATAGTTTCCTTGGTTTGGCAATTTATTATAGAAGATTTATTGAGGTATTTTCTACTATAGCAACCCGATTGACTTGGAAGGAAACAAGGAGGGAATGGACACCCGAATGTGAAAAGATTTTTCAAGAACTAAATCAAAACTGGACAAGTTGTCTCTCAACTTCTCTGCTAAGTTTTGGACCCTAAAATGATAAAATTTGAGATACTTTTCTTTATCAAAGTTATAGACCCATGTTATAGTGTTCTAAAGAAACAAATCACGCATAACACCAAGCTTTATAGCTTCGGTTATACTCAAAATACTAAACAGTGTTTAGACAGTAACAGTTCAATATTCGTTGATGAGTAATTTTGACTGTCTTGGGGGCAAAATTGGGCTCTCCTTCCTATATAGAACTTATAGCCTTGTATCTTATCTTTCCAACAAGACCAATTTTTCTTGAAATGGAGTTCTATAACTTCAGATATAGTTAAAAATCTAAGGAGAGGTCGAGGTCAAACAGTAACAGTTTAATTTCTAGACAGTAACAGTCCAATGTTCATTGATGAGCAATTTTGACTAGGGCAGAACTGGGTTCTTCTTCCTACATAGAAATTGTAGCCTCGTGTCTTAGCTTTCCAACAAGACCAATCTCGCTTGGAATGGAGTTCTATAACTCCAGATATAGTTAAAAATCTGAGTTGAGGTCGGACAGTAACAGTTCAATTTCTAGACAGTAACAGTTGGACAATCCGTTATGTTGAGCCACTTAAAACTTGTAAATTGGTAACTTATGTTTGGAATTGTTTTTTATTACAAAATGTTGAATTATGAAGGTTATATGTATATGTGTGCATGTATGGTCAAGACTTGAAATTTAAATTAGTGTAACTATTGGTACAGGTGAAATTGTGGAAAATAGACGGGAGCAGGGAACGACTAGCAAAGCACAGTTTTCAGGTAGGTGTTTGACATTTAGATTTATAATTTAAAGTCTTGTGTAATTCTTTAACTTAGTCCCTAATATGATGTAGTTCAAATTTTTGAATTTTATGTAGTGTATGAATAATGAATAAACCAGTGTCCTGGTTTGGAACTGGTACCCTGTGAACGGGCTGATGGTTGGACCAGTGTTCTAGTTTGGAACTTTTTTTTTTGATTCGAGAAAACCCCACCTCCCGGAAAGCGTATTTTGTGGGCCCAGGTGAGCGAGTAAAACCCTGGGTGTCCCAGGCTCTTACAAGAGGTGCACGCTCTAGTTTGGAACTTGTATCATGCGAAAAGGTAATCAATAGAATTAGTTATTATTGGACAAGATTGGCGTGTAAGCATGTGGGAAACTATAGAAATTGATGGTAAATTAATTAAAAAGCAAATTGTTAGGGTAATGAAAAATATACTAGATCATCTTAATTAATTTAATTATGTTTATACAAATTACTATGCAGGTTCATCTCAACAGCATAACTCTTAGTTGATGCTTGGGTGTTCCCTCCGTATAGTCACTTAAGTTAATAGGAAGATGGAAGAATTTTCCTTTTGGGTTGTATATAACAATACTACTAAATTGTATGTATAAAGTTATGTAGTGTTATTTTTGTTAAAATTGTAAGTAGTAAATTGAAATTTAAAATCTTTATTATGCTAACGTATGAATGCATTTACAATGGTTAATTAATGGTTACCTCTTAAATCCTAGGATTCTTCTCATTTTTATAACTTGCTAATTGTGTGAATTTTATCTTAAAAGTTTACAGTTTGAGACTTGGAATGATTGGATTGTGTATGAACAATGAATATAGGATGTGCACAAATAATTTATTGATAACTTGGGACCTCCCGACATAGGGGAAACCCTGCCGAAATTTTGGTAGAAAAAAAAAATTACCATGTTTCTTTTTTTATGGTTAATGCATTGGTTTCAATACGGGGGATGTTACAAGGTCTGTCAGTTTATGGATGCTCCTACTGAGAGTCATTGAGCTGTTGTTAAATGTATCTTGCGCTACTTGAAAGGTACGTCAGATTATGGCATCCATCTTTCTCGTGGCTCCTCTTTATCACTTTATGGGTTCACTAACGCCGATTGGGCAGGGAGTGTTGATGATCGAAAATATACTAATGAATATATTTTTTTTCTTGGTACCACCCCTGTTTCATGGAAATCTAGGAAGCAACACAATGTTGCTCGCTCCTCCACTGAAGTAAAGTATAAAGCTTTGGCTAATGGTACTGCTGAGGTTCTTTGGTTACGCTATCTTCTGACAGATCTGTGTTTTTCCCCTAATTATATTACTACTATCTGGTGTGATAATTTGGGTGTTACTTATCTGTCTGCTAATCTGATTTTTCATACTTGAACAAAACATGTTGAAGTTGATTATCACTTTGTTCGTGATTGGGTGGCAAAAAAGGAGATTCAGATTCGTTTCATCTCCTCCAAAGATCAATTAGCAGATGTTCTTACTAAGTCACTCTCTTACTCTACATTTGCTCTTTTACGTTCCAAGCTTCATGTGGATAACCCACTTTTAGCTTGAAGGGGTATATTATGGAATGTGTAAGAATAGCAAATATTAGGGGCAAGGAAAAAAACCAAAAAATCGATTAAAGAGAAAACTGGAAAACAAATAACCAAAAAAACCGAATCATGAAAAAAAATGGATTAAACCGATTAGAATTTAAAAAAAACAATCGGTTCGGTTCGGTTTTGATTTTATAAGCCTAGAACTGAAAAAACTTAATCGAACCCAAACTGAAAAAAAAACCTAGCCAAACTGGAAAAAACCAAGCCAAATCGGTTTGAATTGGTTTTTTTTCTAAAATAACTTAACCGAAACCAGTTGGTTTGAACCGGTTCTGGTTTGATTTCAGTTTTTTTAAAAAAAAAACAAAACCGGTTTCGTTACTTTTTTTGATAAAAACCAAACCGAAATGAAAATGATCACCCCTAGGAAATATTGTATTATTAATGTATTGACTTATCGTGTGTAGTATGCTACACCGTAACACATGTACTGCCCTAATTATATAAATAGCAGAGGTGGTTATCTCATTAGGTCAAGCCTCTCAATTATCACAAACCTTGTTCAACTCTTCACTAGTCCAAGTCAAAGAGTACAATTGCTACCTGATAAGTCCACTCCAAGTTTTTTACATCACTTGAAGATGTTTTCTCTTCAAGACTTTCTCTTAATGACAATACCTCATCAATACCAATAGTTTTTCTCAAACTCTCAAGAGTTTACAAATATGATTTTGTTATTACAGAATTATTCTCTCAATATAGTGTATTTTACATTTGCAAATCTAAGCATCTTTATATCTCATTAGATAGCACTTAATGGATTAAAAAGTGTTGAAGTGTTGTGAAAATGAGAATATATACTCTTGTACAAGATTATGAAGGTTTTAATGTACAAATATGAGTATGATTAAGGATTGATGATTTTGAAGTGTTTTTGCTCTAAAAATAGCTTGTATATGATATATGTTCGGATTCACTACTTAATTCTGCAATTAGACAAGCTATATATATATATATATATATGTTTCTACTAAAAACTAGTCATTTGCAACCATTATTATTTATTTGACAGCTAAAATGGTTGACGGATTTAGATTGGCCAAGACAATCGCTTAATCGATTCCTGAAGAATTCCTAAGTATTCATCATGGATGAACAAACGATCAACCGAATCATTTGGTGTTATCAAATGGTTGATCGGTTCATGTAGAATTTCAGTTTTGACAATTTTAATCCTTGTGAATTCTAAAAACTAATTTTTCAATTCTTTAAAATGCATGCAAAGTGAAGTGTGTGAATTCATTTTGATGTGCTATCTAGTAGAATATGAAAATTTATATTGAGCACTAAAAATGAATGCTTAAACTAAGTCTTCATTTTACTTCCTTCTTGGACTTCTATTATGCTTGTTGATGTGTTCTTCATATCAAACTTGTTTAAAGTTTGTTCTCAACCAAGCATGTTATTAGTCTAGTTTTTATAATATTATTATCATCAAAATATATATATAAAAACATAAATGGATGACCTACAGTCAATAATATGAAGCTTAATAAACCAATTTATAACCTCCAAACATTCATCATTTGGTCAAAAACACAAAATTAACCTAATAAAGAAAATTTACTTATCCCTGATTAACTTTTTATGATGAGATGAAAACTCGAAAACACTTCAATAGAACTTCTCTCATCAAGAGAAACTCAATAACACCAAGATCAGGTTTTTTTAGTTGCTGAAATGTAGCTAGACAACCACTTTCTTTCTCCTCTCTGATTTTTAAAAAACTTGCTTTGATTTTATCAAGTTTCAAATATTAAAATATAAAATAAATAAAATTTAGAATTAAAATGTGAAATCCTTAAAAAGCAAAGACCAAAACTAGAAAAAGAAAAGAAATCCAAATATAATAATGTAGGACATCTTTTTACATCTCAAATATAATGTAGCTCACGACCCGAAACAAACAATCAAGGTTATATATAACCGTGCAAACATAACATGAAATGATAATATTTAAAAAAAAAAAAACAATTTTGATTTTGAAGAGAGCAGAGAGAGTTCTGAATTACAAACGAAATTGTATTAGAGCTATGTCCTTCTATTAACATGGAAAACACTTGACTAAAGCATGTGGTTAAGCTCTGGTTCGTGTGTGCGTGTGGGTGTCTGCCTCTACACGTAGAGAGTTGCTTGTGCGAGATACTAGACGTTGACAAGGAGATGTCATGGATTGTCGAAGCGCTGGTTGCTGGAAAAGGAAAAGGTGCAAGGGCAAATCGCATTTCAGTCAATTTCTCCCCGCCATTGGGGCTAGAATCCCTGCTCAAATCCATAAATATTCGGCCATGCCTCCAAGTTTATCAAATAGTTTGTTCAATTGAAAATTGGCTTGCACAAAATTGTAGAGGCAGGGAGTCAGGGACCATGCACTGGCCCTTGATTTAACAACTGCCAAGACAAAAGGGCACGAAATTAAACTCCCAGTTCATGGAAATTATCAGTGCAGGCCGACAACTTGGAATGCTGTAACATCAAAAACAAAACAATGTGAAGAAAAATCTAAACACATCCTCCCCCCTATAAAATTCTCTAGGCGAACGTTCTTATGTTGGTGCCATTTGAACACCCCTCCCCCCTCTCTCTCTCAGGGATAAAGGTGAAACTTCTATTGGCCTCCTTTTTAACGTCCAAGACCATGCCCAAGTTCCTGTCATCTGAAGGGAGCAGGGAGCAGGATTGGACGCAACAATAGTTAAATCAAACTAGATTACACTTAGCTTGCAGACACCTTCT
>Ga0325414_1008541_pt1 | contig 10844 bp, 5 predicted proteins | sample PopdelMetagenome_8_FD_206183 | JGI IMG/M metagenome (GOLD analysis project Ga0325414, IMG submission 206183) | Populus deltoides microbial communities from Bellville, Georgia, United States - Leaf-PdKOR-R3 | ecosystem: Host-associated > Plants > Phyllosphere > Phylloplane/Leaf | place: USA...
AAAAAAGCAACATACATATTAAGAATTGCGACATAAAGTTAGGAATTGCGCACATCAACTGAAAATAAGCATTCCGCTTGGTATCTTGCAGCCGACTCGTTATTCCCGTCACCTTGCAAGGAGAACTGTGCCCCGATCACTTCTCGCTGACAATAATTTTACACGCATTTCAGCTCTGTATACATATAAAAGGTGCTGCTAATGCATAAGAACTAATTACCATACGAGGCCCTGCGAATTCTGCCGAGCAAGATGCACATTTCACACTCATAAATATGTTAGTGCCCCTAGCCAATTCCTTCGGCAAATGCTGGGGTATAATTGCCAAAGGCCAAAAGTTCAGCTGCTCTGGCAAAATAACCAATTAGATAAGGCATTGTAGTAGCATATTAATAAACATGAATAAATCTGAATTACAAAATAGCATTGTCATAATAGTGGAGACGAAAAGAAATACCTCCTATTATAATAGAAGAGAAGCACTTTAAACTTCATCTTCTTGTTCAATATTTCATATTTTTATTTTTATTTTCCTATAAATATAATTAATTGATTTCACTGAAGAATTTTTCCACCAAGATCACGAGAGGGGGGGCTTGATTCAACATATTATTGCATGTGAGTCAAGTTCATGATTTTTTTTACAGCATTTATTATTTAGATTATAGTTATTAAACCTAGTTTAACTCATATGAGTTAACCCCAATTAATAAAAAAAAATATTTAAAATTTTAATATCACACATAAAAATATTCAGAAACAACACATGTGAATATAAGTTATAAAAAAAATATTAAGTGTAATATAATTAATTTATATTAAAAGGTTAATGTAGGTCATAAAAAATAAATATTAAATGTAGTATATTTATCTTACATAAAAAATCCAAAAAACAATCTGTATTGAAATAGATTATATATAATTATTTTATACTGAAAAATTAAAAAAATAATCTATGTAAATGTGAATTATAAAAAAAATATAAGATTAAGTGGTTATAAATTAATTTTATATCTTTTAAATTTATTAAAAAAAATAAAACCTCCCTTAACTTGCGGCGGATAACCTGAATTTCAAGTTTATTTACGGGTCATTCAAATTTGACGAGTCCGATTATAAGCAAAAGTTTTTGTAATTTAAAATCTGCCAACATCCTGGACTTTAAGTCAACCCATCGGCCGAACTAGGTGTTATTAGTATGATACGACTTGCTCGTCTTTTCCTGCTGGCATTGGCTTTCAATCCTCTCTATCCGCTACCTGGATAAACATATAACATTAGCATTTTCAAAGCCCTTCAAAACCCTCCATCCATGAATATGAATAACGATGCACATTTAAGCAGAGGATGTCAACAAATTGCCTTCGAGATATTCTTTCATATTCGGAGAGATATTCTAATAGACGGAGCTAATTACCAAAAGAGACAAAAATTTATGGAGGAAAAAATGTGGCTTTCAACCAATGGGGCCACTGGCCATCATCATCACATGGCACTGATGGCCCTCATGCCCCAATCACTGCCTCACATGTACGTGCTGATTACTCTTCACTCTCCTTTCATGGCACTCTAAACACTAAACAACCCCTCAAACACGTCCTTAAAAAGAGCCTCTTCCTCGCTAGTCACACCACAACTAGCTAGTTTAGTTACAATGTTTTCCTCCACTGGTTCTTTTTTTTCTCCGTCCCTCTTTAGTTTTCTTCTTGTTTTGCTCCTATCTTTCTATCAAGTAAACTCGTCTTCTACACCCACCAAAATTGGCAAAGGCTACCGTCTCATTTCCATCGAAGAGACCCCTGATGGAGGCATTGTAGGCATCCTCCAAGTCAAGCAAAATAACAAAATCTACGGTCCTGATATACCCCTCTTGCAGCTCTATGTCAAGTAAGCTCTTTTACCGTCGTTTTCATGTTTGTCACGTCCAGGGCTCCCAGAGCACCTTACTCTAAAGACTAACGTTATTAAACTTGCGCAGGCATGAAACACAGGATCGTTTAAGGGTCCATATTACTGATGCTAAGAAGCAGAGATGGGAAGTGCCATACAATCTGTTACCAAGAGAGAAAGCACAAGCATTGAAGCAAACAATAGGGAGATCAAGAAAGAACCCAATAACTGTTCAGGAATACTCAGGCTCTGAGCTAATTTTTAGCTACATAGCAGACCCTTTTAGTTTTGCAGTGAAGAGAAAATCAAATGGGCAGACCCTTTTCAATTCAAGCTCTGACGGTTCAGAGTCATTTGGTGAAATGGTGTTTAAAGATCAGTACTTGGAGATATCAACACAGTTGCCTAAAGATGCTTCATTGTACGGTCTTGGAGAGAACACACAGCCGCATGGTATTAAGCTGTACCCTGGAGATCCATACACCTTGTATACAACTGATATCTCCGCCATTAATCTTAATGCTGATCTATATGGGTCCCATCCGGTATACATGGATCTCAGGAAGGTGAAGGGCAAAGCTTATGCTCATGCTGTTCTGTTGTTGAACAGCAATGGCATGGATGTGTTCTATAGAGGGACTTCTTTGACATACAAGATTATTGGGGGTGTTTTTGACTTCTACTTCTTTTCTGGACCCACTCCTCTTGCTGTTGTTGATCAGTACACCGCTTTAATTGGAAGACCAGCTCCAATGCCTTACTGGGCTTTTGGTATGATCCTATTCTCCACTCCTGTTCTCTTTGTTTCAATGCATCATCTCCTTATCTGCTTATTTCCTTTTTTAGTTTTATTGATATAATAAGGTAGAGGTTCATATTTAAAAGGGAAAATATGGCCTCTAATGTTGACCGACTCGTGTGCTACTGATAGTAGGGTGTATGGTTTGGTCGATATATGTGCTGGTTGTGTGTCTGTGTTTATGGTCCTGTGATTGTTTTTATCCATTTTGTCTTCTTTTTGTGACTTTATAATGGAATTTACCTTTCCGGTAGCTTGTGTTCACCGTGGGAAGTCTAGAATACCAACATCCACGCGGCGTCAATGGACACTTGCGGATGTCGGTATCATTGAAAACTTATTTCCAACACAGGTGTTTACTGGCTCTTGGTGTAAATCTTGATGCCACTAATTTAGATGACATTATGCATATCTTGTTCGGAAATCTTATAGTGAGCATGTTGTGTGTAAACATAGCTACAATTAGTTTAATTGATTAATAATTAGATTTGCCAATCTCTTTGATGATTTAGATATTTATTGTGAGATCTGTGATGCGGTTGTCTGTCGGTGTTGTGTTTTGAATGATTCTGACATCCTTAGGTTGAAAATACCTAAAAAGTATAATTTCATATTTTTTAAGTTAAAAATCACTCTGAAACACACGTAATCCATAAGACCAAACAGCGTCATTTGATTGGCGTGGCACGTGGAGAAAGGTTGGTTGACGGTATGATTTGTCGATGTGCTGCGTAACATACGGGTGGATGCTCGTGTTATTGCTGGATAGGGATTTTTAGTGTTTCTTTTTTCTTTTCTTTTCTTTTTTAATTTAGGTTGGTGGTGGCGGCCCAATAGCTGTTTCTATTGCGATTCTAAATGCTCTCACCTCCCAAATTTATTTCGTAATTCTCTAGAAACAACTTTTTCAGTGTAAATGATCTTTCTTTCTTTTCTTGATCTGTAATTAAAACGATCTTTTCGCTCTTGGTCCACGTTACGTATAAAGACAGGGTCATACCACACGGGTCTTTATTCTATATCTCACCGTTGAGATTTTCTGCTATCTAGCTTAACTTTGCAAGCCAAAAATCTTGATACCACTGGACCCCATAACGCGCTACTACTATTCAATCCTTGCGCGTCATGCGGCCCTCCAAAAGCTTATCTTCCCCACATGAAGTGGAAAATCTTGATTCAGACTTACAATCGTTATCACATTGCTGTGATAATTATATCGATGTGTCCCACATGAAGCTGATACCTTGACCAGCATTCCCGCAGCATCCATATGATGGACCTGTAGTTTGCACCCACCGATGCCATGTCCTGCTAGGGTGAGACCCTGAGGCTGTCCTTAGGTGGTGGGGAATGTGGATTGTTCTCTTGTTTTTCCCTTCGCTGTTGAGACTGTTGTGTCGGTAGCTGACAGATCGAAACCTAAGAAAGGAATGGGATTTCTGTTTAGCTACGTTATCACAGGAGAATCTAAAATTACCACCATTGTAGAATTTTTCATGTTATTCTGTGGCTTTTAACCTGCACTCCTGCTTAACTTCCTAGGCCATTTTCCATCTTAAAATGACTCTCGAGAAGAGGATGGACATTTGATGAAAAGAATTATTGATATGCCAATGGAGTAGTTAATTGTTTTTAGAACAAGGATAGGCTGTAGTTTTATGGTGATGGCTCCACGAGTAAGGCTTGCCAGTATAGGGAGCCAACTCTCTCTTCTTAGGTTAAATGTGTGAAACCAATTTATCAAACTGGATACATTTGTTATGTTTAAGCTGCTGAATTTGCTTCATGTTGTAGCCGTCTTATGTTAAAGCATACTGTAGTTAAAGACGGACAGAAAAAATCTTGAATCGCTAGTACATTAATGGAAAATGGTATATGATGATTGAAAAGCTTTTGGTTGTCAGTTTATCTTTATCTCTTGAACGATAGTAGTGTTGTGACTAGGATGGGTAACTATATCTTGAAGCTATTTCTTTGTCTGTACGGATTACAAATGCAGAGCGTAAACACACCATTCGTTCAAGCATGGATCTTAGTGCTTCCTGATTTATTATCATGCTTTTCTAGCTATTGAAGCTTCAAATTCAATTTAGATTTCTTTTTGGTTGTTTAATACGGCTGCCTTCATATATCAAAAAATTCACAATGTAAACACTGGGAAAAATCATTCTGATAAACATGTGATTCTGATGCCAACAGGTTTCCACCAATGCAGATGGGGTTACCATAACCTGTCTGTGGTTGAAGATGTTGTCGAGAACTACAAAAAGGCTCGGATCCCACTTGATGTCATTTGGAATGATGACGATCACATGGATGGCCACAAGGACTTCACCCTTAACCTTGTCAACTATCCTCGTCCAAAACTTTTGGCTTTCCTAGAGAAAATACACAGCATTGGCATGAAGTATATTGTAATTATTGATCCTGGAATTGGTGTTAATTCTAGTTACGGTGTGTACCAAAGAGGCATTGCCAATGATGTATTTATCAAGTATGAGGGTGAGCCCTACTTAGCTCAAGTTTGGCCAGGAGCTGTCAACTTTCCTGACTTTCTCAACCCAAAAACAGTAGACTGGTGGGGTGATGAAGTTCGTCGGTTCCATGAACTTGTCCCTGTTGATGGTCTTTGGATTGACATGAATGAAGCTTCAAATTTTTGTTCTGGACTGTGCAAAATCCCAAAGGGCAAGCAGTGTCCAAGTGGAACTGGACCTGGTTGGGTCTGCTGCTTGGATTGCAAAAACATAACAAAAACAAGATGGGATGATCCACCTTACAAGATAAATGCTTCAGGATTGCAGGTTCCAATAGGGTACAAAACCATAGCAACCAGTGCTGTTCACTACAATGGTGTTTTGGAGTATGATGCTCATAGCCTCTATGGATTCTCTCAGGCCATTGCTACTCACAAGGCCCTTCAAGGTCTTGAAGGCAAGAGGCCATTTATATTATCACGCTCCACTTATGTTGGATCAGGCAAATATGCTGCTCACTGGACCGGTGATAATAAAGGCACTTGGGAGGATTTGAAATATTCCATTTCTACTATGATAAATTTCGGTATTTTTGGGGTACCAATGGTTGGTTCAGATATATGTGGGTTTTATCCTGCACCCACTGAAGAGCTTTGCAACAGGTGGATTGAGGTGGGCGCTTTCTATCCCTTCTCAAGGGATCATGCGAACTTCTATTCCCCAAGGCAGGAGCTTTATCAATGGGATTCAGTGGCTGAGTCTGCTAGAAATGCACTTGGTATGAGGTACAAGATTCTTCCATATCTCTACACACTGAGCTATGAGGCTCATACCACAGGAGCCCCAATTGCCAGACCACTTTTCTTCTCCTTCCCAGATTACACTGAGTGTTACGGGTTGAGCACCCAGTTCTTGCTCGGAAGTAGCCTCATGATATCTCCGGTGCTTGAGCAAGGGAAATCACAGGTTAAAGCACTCTTTCCTCCTGGTAGTTGGTACAACTTATTCGATATGACGCAGGCCATTACATCGGAAGGAGGGCAGTATGTCACTCTTGATGCACCCTTGCATGTTGTTAATGTGCATTTGCATCAGAACACAATCCTACCCATGCAGCAGGGTGGAATGATCTCTAAGGAAGCCAGAATGACACCTTTTGCCCTTGTAGTGACCTTCCCTGCAGGGGCTAGTGATGGAAAAGCTGCAGGGAAACTTTTCCTTGATGACGATGAGCTCCCGGAAATGAAACTGGCAAGCGGATCGGCAACATATGTCGATTTCTATGCAACTGTAAGTCAAGGAACTGTGAAATTGTGGTCAGAAGTTCAGGAAAGCAAGTTTGCTTTAGATAAGGGTTGGAAAATCAGTAAGGTAGCAGTGTTGGGATTAGGTAGAAGCGGGGCACCATCAGCACTGGAGTTTGATGGGAAGCCGGTGACCGCTGCTTCAAACATCGAGTTGACCTCATTGGAGCAGAAATATCTTGAGGACCTCCAAGCTGGCAGTGAAAAGAAGAGTAGTGTGATGGTAGAAGTTAATGGCTTGGAAATTCCTGTTGGCAAAAACTTTGCCATGTCCTGGAAAATGGGGATCAGCGGTTGAGCTTTGAGAAGGCTCATTACTTCTATTTCAGATTATGTATTGAGATTGTTGATGCATTTGATGTTTGTTGTCAGGGTTCTTACGGAGAAGAGATGAGCTAAAATATGTTCATCCTTTTCTATCCAAAGCAATTAAAGAGTCTCTAGATTTCACTGCTTTCTTAATAAGCGCATTCTCATTGATATTGTAGTTTAAAATGCAGCTGTGCAATGTCAAGTTCCTGGAGTAATTCTATAACATTATGAAGTATTCTTGTGCTATCATGTTCAATTGGTCATGCCTTCCTCTTGAAATAGGCGGGGGGCCAGATTCTGTGGATAGAATTTCAACCACGCAAAACTCTATATAGCCGTATCCTTCCGTTTGCACAAATTCTCGTTCAAGAGTATCTTGGGTATGCACAGAGGGGTAAAAGGGAAATCTTCCTCGGATTCGGGGCATGAGCCCATGACCGGGATTAGAAAAATTACACCAAGTTTTAACGTTTGCAGCAGGTCTGCAATGTGAGGCCTCTGAAGATTAACCTGTGAGTTTATGATTTCGAACTTCCAACTTCTAAGGGTTTAAATTGAGAGCGCACTCCAACGTTAACTTAGGCTTGTTGGTTTCTTAGATTCGTTAAATTTATTAGAAAACGGTACTGCCACTATTCTTGGTGGGGGACTGCTCGCCGCGCTTCGTGCTCTGTAAGCATAGATTAGCCCATCCGTGTTAAATTCCAGTTTATTATGCACTCGAAAAATTTAAGAACACAAATCGTTGGTAAAAGTCAAAATTACCCATTTTATATTTCAATATTCCTTTATTATTTTAATGGAGGAATAATAAATGGAGGCTGGTATGGAAATTAAGAGAGTAGGGGGATGCATTACCATCCATTATCATCTCTTGATATTTTTTTTACACTCTTAACACTTCATCCTCGAATCTTACTTCCTTCAAATTTATATTCCTGATTTCAACTTAATACCAAACACAACTCTAATCTTAACAAGAATCAAATCCAGAGTTCTATGACCTGTCCCCCCCGCTCCTCGGAAAAACACACCGGCCTCGCCATAACTTTCTCCGGCAACTCAAATGGCAAAACGACGTGATTACATCTCGTCTTCGTGTATCCATCTTTTTATTGAAAATGTAACTATGAAATAAATATTGATAGTATCACTGAAAGCCCTGTAAAATATTGATAGACATCACTATCTCCATGGCAAAATGATACCATAAAAAATAAGATGAGAATTGTGATTTATTGTATTAAAAAAAAGTCAGACAAAACCCTTTATGATTATGGTAGATAAGGGATGCCTAATGTAGGGCTTTTTCTGTGCATAACTCAAACCATCGAGTTTAGCACCATCGTCTTAAATCAATTGAAAAATGAGTCATGCGCACAGCCAGGCATCTTGATAGAAGAGTTCGGCTATCGAAGGAATGTTAGCTTGTTCCAACAAATAAGAGACATCTATTACAATCCAGTCAAAGAACACTGAAACCTTATTCTAAGAAATAAATGACAAAAAAAAAAGAGGAAATCAAAGAAAATATCATTACGTTCAAGGTTTTCTTTGCCAGCAAGAGATCAAGAGAGGGAGAGGGAAAGAGTTTTTGAACGAATCGGGTATTAATTCTAAAAAAAACCACATAAAAAACAAAAAAATATATATGCAACATTTATCTCATTGTATGTATAAGATACATATAAAAATTAAAAAATCAATGGAGTGGCTATTAAAAAAATAAAAATAACAAATAAAAAAGGCTATTGAGTTTAGAGGTGAATCTAGGTGCGTGCGACTTGCAACTAGCCTCGAGTTTATATTCCTTGTAATTAAAAAAACATATAGACCACGCATCATCTGAAAATATGATGCACTGTCCATTTTTCTTCGTGATATATGAAATTCTTGGCAGTTATATCACCAGCAAAATTATTAAAAAAACTCATTTTCCTGTTTTTTTTAATATAAAAATCACATGTAAAAAATCCTTCTAAGCTCAAAAATCATTTATAAACAAACAACCAATAACAAAATTTAATTTTAATTTTAAACTTTTAGATGTAAAAATTCAAACCAACATTTCTTTCGATTCCAGAAATAAAAAGATTTAATTTTCCTCTCTATGAATTAATCACTACTACCCTAACACCTCTCCTCTCTTCAGATGGCGAAAGTTGTGAGTTAAGACAATCCAAAGCCCTCCCGTGCTTTAGGAGAAGTGGTCATATTAATCTCTTAAATTTTAGGTGGTAAAATTAGTCTTCAGCATGGTGGGTAATATGCTTGACTTTCTCCCCTCTGCTTTAATACTAACAACTATTTACTAGTCCAGAAAAAAAGGGGAAAAAAAAACAGTAAGTACATCATGCTAAATGCGGAGGATTGATGTAAAGCTACAATGTTGTGATGCTCAAATAAATACGATAAAAGAAAAAAAACTATTAGTAAAATTGTGAGAAATAAAATCTTATCCCAGTTCTCACCTATATAGAAATAACATTATTTTTGTTTTTTTAAGTAAAAATCGAGGCCAAAATCCAAAACTAAGAAATCAGACTCATCTGGGAAGAGTATCTAACATGTAACATCAAGTAATAACAAAGAAGATAAACCATCAAGCGAGAACTAAGAAGAGAATGGGTTCCTCTGACTTGTGAATGGTAAAAAGTAGCACCGTACATAGGTTGTCTTCCCGGCATGAATGGCGGAATGCAAACCTCCCTTGTGCTTGAGATTTGGAAAAAAATTGTCGTTGAAATGCTTTCCAAAACATGATACACTTCAAAAGCTACAACGGTCTCTGATGTCCTGTTATAGCGATAAGACAGGGTGGTTGTGTAATAAAGATGTCGATGGCGACTTAATCAAAGGTGAAACAGTAGAATGTCTAGCACGATTTCTTTTATCGGAACACAAGGATCTGCTTTATCCAAAAATATCCAAAAACTAAAGTTCATGTCTAATTCGTGGGCATGCGATGCACCGCGTGCCATTTTTTTATTGGTAAAAAATAATGATATGTAAAAAATACAAGTGTGTTTTAAAAATAAAATAAAAAAATATATATCTCACATAGCTAGGTAGAGAAATAAATGAAGAACTTGAAAAATCATAAATAAAATATTTCAAGATAATCCAGGGTATTTAAAAAAATCATAAAAAATGCATGGGAAAAAAAGCTTCATCATCGATAATATAGATGTTAAATTCATAAAAATAATCATATACAAAGCAAAGATAAAAATAGAATCTAATTTTAAATTATATGAATGATGAGTAATAAAATTAAAAAAAAAACATAAGTTTTTTTTTAAATAAACCAGACAAACATGGACAAACCTTCTAAACACAAGTTAAGGTCTTAAACTCACAACCCATTAAATCTTAGACTCGGGTTGAATAAAAAAACTCAATTCTTAGTTGATTCCATATTGATTAGCTAGAGTATATCCGACAATGAACAATATATAAAAAACCCGAGAAAACCTTGTTTATTTTTAAAATCAATAAAAAATCTTAAATAAATAAAATAAATAAAAACATCAGACTCTAATTTAACATATGTTGCAAAACTTCAAAAAACATAACTTAAAAAAATAAAAAGAAAAGAAAATGAAAAATATGTGCAAACCTTTCAAACCTTGGTTAATTTTTAAAAATCAAAACCTGTGAAATCATAGACTTGGACATGGTTAAAAAGTTCAATTCCTAGCTAATCTATTCTCAAGTGATGGAATTAAAAAATATATTAATTTTAAAAACTTACCAAATAAACAAAAATAGTAATAAAAAAATGAGAATGAAATTTTACAAGAAAAAACACTTAGGGTGGGTGAAATTTAAAAAAATAAAAATTTATCTTGTATAAAACAAATAGCAATCAAGATGATGAGAACATAATCCAAAAGATAAAAGATTAATGGGTGATAAAATTGAAAAAAAAATCATTTATAAATTGTTTTAAAAATAATATTTAAAACATTAAAGAATGGAACTGGAATAAAAAAATTAATTTAAATAATTAGTCAAAAAAACCCAACAAAAAATGATAAATAAAAAAACTCGAGATAACTA
>Ga0325414_1008542_pt1 | contig 10843 bp, 7 predicted proteins | sample PopdelMetagenome_8_FD_206183 | JGI IMG/M metagenome (GOLD analysis project Ga0325414, IMG submission 206183) | Populus deltoides microbial communities from Bellville, Georgia, United States - Leaf-PdKOR-R3 | ecosystem: Host-associated > Plants > Phyllosphere > Phylloplane/Leaf | place: USA...
ACTAGGTTGGGCCATGGCCCAAACACTACTAGGCCCATAGTCTATTAAAACTCTTAAAAATCCATTAATCCAATATACCAGCAAAACCTTGATAAACTCTCACCGTTACCCTTTTTATATGGTTTTGTTGTGTATAGTGTTTTTGAGAATATAATAATAATTATTTTTTAAAATATATATTAAAATAATATTTTTTTATTTTTAAAAAATTATTTTAACATCAGTATATTAAAATAATAATAAAAACACTAAAAAATATTAATTTCAAGTAAAAAAATAAAAAAATTTCAAACTTTTTTTAAAATATTTTTAAAATACAAAAACAAAACCTAAATAATCAAATAAGTTAAGAACATACTTGATTTGCTAAACAATATTTTCCCTCTTCAGCAGCTTGAGATTTGGGTATATAAGTAAAGATTAAGTAATAATGGAATTTAAATTAAATTAAAATGATATAAAAAAATCAAAACAAATTTAATTCATACCAGTACATTAAAAAAAATCAAGATAAATTTAATTTAAAGTAAAATAAATTTTAAAAAATTAAAATTTTTTAAACATACATATAAAATACAAAAACAAACAAGTTATTACAATGCTACCCAGCTGGAATGCACTCGTGTTCATTTCAATACTCGGAATTTACTAAGCTCCGCAGCTGTAATGCACTCATAATAATAAATTGATTTGTAGGCAATAATTAACTCACTACAACACCAAAAAAAACAACTGTTTGCTCTGTTTAGTCTTTGCAAAAGTTAGGGGTTTACCCAAATTCTACGAACCCATCCACAAACCATTTTGAGTAAAAAAGAAAAAAGAAAAAAAAGAGGCAAACAATGGTCAAAGATGCTCCGCAGCTGTAATTCACTCATAATAAGAAATTAATTATTTATAAAATTATATCAATCTTCTGATTCAAATCACGAATTTAATAGATTAATTAAGGCTCCTTTAGAGTAAAAATAAAATAAGGGCAAACAATGGTCAAAGATGTGGGTCCAAGCCAAAGAAGTGCACCGGCTAAGCTCCTTTATTGAAATGGGTGCATTTAGTGCTCTCGTAAAAGCACATAAATTCCACCAAAAAGAACTTTTAAAATTAAAATAAATTTCAATGGTCAAAGATAAGGGTCCATGCCAAAGACAATAATTCAAACACATAGAAAACATATGCTTACAAAATTAAATATTAATCTAAAAATAAATATTTGTTTAATATAACTATTTAAAAAAACAAACAAAAATCAATAATGCAATCCATTTCTCAAATAATCTAATATTAAATGATAAAACAAAAATAAAAATAAAAAACAAAAAAAATATATCATAAAGATGGATAAACTTGTCAAACCTATGAATCAGGTAAGCCGGGCTAGTACGTCAAACCAGTGAACTGAGTTATGGACTCCACTAGGATTATAAAAAAATTGTAATCTATTTTTTTATTTAACTATACAAATAACAAAAATAGATGATTATAAAATCAAATACAATCCCAATAATGAGATGTTTTTTAGATTACGATAACCTCATAAAAGACAAAATGAAACCAATTATGAAACTAAATTCCCAATTAATTTAGTATCTAAGGATGAAAAAAAACTAATTAAAAAAAATTAAACTTGCTAGACCCGCGAACCAAGTCAATCAATCAAACCTGTGAATAGACCCACGAACTTTATAGAGTTTAATAACATAACTTTTTTCTGAAACTTTTTTTTTTAACTATATGAGAAGAAAATATACAATAAAAAAATTTAAGTTTAATTAAAAAAAAGACACTCCACCAAACTCGTAAACTAGGGCAAGTGGGGTTACCTTAGCAAACCCGCAAACCATGCTACCTTATAGAAATATAAGGTAAAAAGAAACAAATTATGAAGCCAAATTCTTAATCATCTCAATATTAAAAGATAAAACCAACAAAAAAAATTAAAAAAAAATCATGACACAAATTCAAAAACATAATAAAAAAAAGAAGCAAAACACTGTGAGTTACTATTGTCATTCACGGTGCAATGCGTGTGGATGAACAATGGTTTCCACACACCTTTTAATTTTTGTTATTTTATAAAATTTAATAACATGACTTTTTTCTAAAACTATTTTTTAATCACATGAGAAAAAAAATAGACTATACAAAAAGTTAGGTTCAATTAAAAAAATAACCCATCGAACTTGTAAACCATAACAACCTAGTTTACCTTAGCAAACCACATTAACCTCATATAAAAAAATAAAAATAAAAAAATTACGAAGCTAAATTCTTAACGATATCAATTTTAATAGATGAAATCAACAAAAATAGATTTGAAATAAATCATAACAAAAATTCAAAACAAAAAAAACAAAAGAAAGAAGAAAGCAAAACACTGTAGATTTCTATTGTAATCTACAGTACAATTAGGAGAACAATGGTTTCCCTCATATCATTTAAGTTCTGTTACTTTATAAAGTTTAATAACATTGTTTTTCTCTAGAACTATTTTCTTAACAATATGAGAAAAAATAGAATAAGAAAGTCAAGTTCAATTAAAAACTAACTAAATCTATAAATTGAGACAACTTGTGTTACTTCGATAAACCCGCAAACCATGCTAACCTCACTGAAAGAAAAAATAAAAGGAAAAAAAATTACAAAACTAAATTCTTAACCATCTCAATATTTAAAAATAAAATTAGAAAAAACAATTTTTTTAAAAAATCATAACAAAAAATCAAAAGAAATGAAAAAAACCATATATAAAAAAATAAAAAGAAGCAAATTACAAAGCTAAATTCTTAACAATGTCAATTTGAAAGATGAAATCAATAAAAATAGATTTGAAAAAAAAAATCATAACAAAAATTCAAAAAAAAAAACAAAAGGAAAAAGAAAGCAAAACATTAGTGCAATTGGCAGAATAATAGTTTCTCTCGTATCCTTTAATTTTTATTACTTCATAAAGTTTAATAATATAGTTTTTTTTAAATTATTTTTTTAATAATATAAAAAAATAGAATAAAAAAATTAACTTCAATTAAAAACCCATCAAATCTATAAATTGAGACAACCTGTGTTGTCTTGATAAACCCGCAAATTATACTAACATCATGATAGAAAAATAAAAAGAAAAAATATTAAAAAAACTAAATTTTCAACCATTTCAATATTAAAAAATAAAATCAACAAAAATATTTTTAAAAAAATCATAAAAAATATGAAAAAAACCATATATATAAAAAACCAATGTAAAAAAACATTGTAACAGTACAATACTTTTCCCATGTCATTTAGGTTTTCCTTGTAATAATGGGTGACTCTGTACATTTACTTGTACAAAAGCAAAGGGACCCTCGCAGGTCCATGTGTTTCATCGTGTCAATGAAGTCTGCTGATTAGTCAAAAAGTCTTAAAGGAAAAGGACATATATACATAATACTTTTGTAGAATACGATGGATCTGTTACCAAAGACTGCCGACACCCTTGAAAAGATGCTTTCTTTATTGTTACATTTTTTCAAGAGATTATCAGTTATAGGATGTTAAGAATAATTTTTATAAAATAAAAAAATATATTATTTTAATTTACTTTAAACTAAAAAATATTTTAAAAAATAATTACTCCTCTTTCCCTGGTTCAAGCAATTTTGAATGGCACATGCATTCAATCATCGAATCCAAATGATAGCTTGGAAGATGCTGGCTTGTGTTATGTGCGCGAGTTGATCTCAAGATGTTTCTTCCAAGATTATGATGATTTACCTTTTTTTTTCTCAAGCTTTAAAAAGCACGATCTTGCATTATCATTGGCTCAAAATAAGTGTTCTCGACTCCATTTCATTTTTTCATCAAACTAATCCAAAGTCCCCAAATGAGTCCGACCATGTGTGGTCAATATTCCATGGGAGAAGCTACAACACAATTGCACTACTTGTAAATTTATTCTTTTTTACTTTTCGTCCCTTAATTTTGAGATCAAGAAGACTCAAACGACTTCTCCTCTCCACTCAGAAAGCGGAACTCCACTCTTATCTCAATCATTTCTTCCCATCAAACACTTCTCCCCTCACTCAAAAAGAAAATGGCAGATGCTTTTACAGCCGAGATTGCAAAATCCCTTCTAGGGAAGTTAGGCTCTTTTGCTGGTCAAGAATTTTGTTTGGCATGGGGACTTGAAGCTGACATTGCTCGTCTTGAAAAGAGAGTGAAAGCCATCAACGCAGTGCTGTCCGATGCTGAGCAGAAACAATCAAAGAATGACAAGATTCGGCTCTGGCTCAACGATCTCACAGAAGTCTTGTATGATGCCGAGGACGTGCTGGACGAAATCGAGTGCGAAACTTTGCGAAGGCAGGTGGTGAAAACTAGAGGGAGCCCCAGCAGAAAGGTACGGCGCTTCTTTTCAAGCTCTAATAAGATTGCATTCCGTTTAAGAATGGGTCATAAGATGAAGAGCATCATAGAAAGACTAGCTGAGATTTCATCTCTGGAGTCTGAGTTCCACCTCAGCGAGCAGCCTATTGATTGTAGGCATGCCTTGCCTGAGGAAGCAGGGATGGACCGATCCTTTGACAGCTTTTCCGGTCTTATCGGAAGAGACAAAGACAAAGAACACATCAGCAACCTTTTAGCAGCACCTGTTAAGGTTGGTGATGCACATCCCCTTGTCCTTCCGATAGTAGGAATGGGAGGCTTGGGGAAGACATCTCTTGCCAAATCGGTGTGTGATGCTGAAAATGTAAAAAGTCATTTTGAACGGAAGATGGAGGCATGTGTTTCAGATGATTTTTCCTTGAAACATGTGATACAAAGGATTATTAAATCTGCAACTGGGGAAAGATGTGCGGATTTGGATGAAGGTGAACTTAAAAAAAAACTTGAAGATATTATGAAGGGTAAGAAATACTTGCTTCTTTTGGATGATGTATGGAATGAAGATGCTGAAAAATGGTTGTTGTTGAAGCCTTTGTTATCAAAAGGTGCTGATGGAAGTAAGATTATAGTGACTACCCGTAGTCGACGTGTTGCTGAGATTATGGGTACTGTTGCTGCGCACGACCTAAGTCTTCTTGGTCAAGAGGACTGTCTGTCGTTGTTTTACAAGTGTGCATTCAAGGAAGGGCAAAAGGAGTTGTATCCAAATTTGGTTGGAATTGGGAAACAAATAGTGGACAAATGCAAGCATGTTCCTCTGGCAGTGATTAACTTGGGGACTCAACTGTATGGTAAGACTGATGAAACAGAGTGGAAATCGGTGAGAGACAGTGAGAAGTGGGAAGAAGAGGGAGATGGCATTTTACCTGCCTTGAAAATAAGCTATCAAAGACTGCCGGCTCACTTGAAAAGATGCTTTCTTTATTGTTCCGTTTTTCCAAAAGATTACTCGTTCGTAGATCTCGAATTGGTGCAATTTTGGATGGCACAAGGGCTCATTCTTCAATCATCAAATCCAAATGAGAACTTGGAAGATGTTGGCTTGCGTTATGTGCGCGAGTTGATATCAAGATGTTTCTTCCAAGATTACGTGGATAGGATTGCTGGAGCTAGCTTTAAGATGCATGATTTAATGCATGATCTTGCATCATCATTGGCTCAAAATGAGATTTCAATCATAAGCTCTCAAAACCATCAAATTTCCAAAACGACTCGTCATATGTCAGTTCTTGACTCTGATTCATTTTTTCATCAAACTCTCCCCAAGTTCGCAAACAACTTCCATCAAGTGCGGTCAATAGTCTTTGATGATAGTATAGTGGGGCCTCCATGCAAAACAGACTTTGAGAAATGGTTGTTAGAATTTAAGCATTTGCGGTCTTTGGAATTATTAGATGATTCTGGATTTGAGGCTTTTCCGGAGAGGATTGGCACCTTGAAACATTTGAGATATCTTGATTTTCGGAACAACACAAAAATAAAAAGACTCCCAAAATCTATTTTCAAATTGCAAAACTTGCAAATTCTGGTTACAGGTGACGGATTAGAAGAGCTGCCCAAAGATGTGAGGCACATGATCAGCCTTAAATTTTTAAATCTAGTTACTCAACAGAAGCGGTTGCCAGAAGGAGGGATTGGGTGTTTGGAGCGTCTTCAAACTTTATTCATTGATGAGTGTAAAAATCTAGAAAATTTGTGTGAAGATATGCAAGGCCTTAAAAGTCTTCGAAAATTGGTATTGTTGGATGTGATAGCTTGATTTCTCTGCCAAGAAGCATAAAATGCCTAACTACTCTGGAAGTATTATTTATTATCAACTGTGAAAAGCTTGATTTGATAACAAAAGAAGAGAAAGAGGAAAAAATTCAACCTCTTTCTCTTTCCCTTCGTATTGTAATGTTTGAAGAGTTACCAGCAACTCTTGCCTTACCAGAACAGCTTCTACAAGGATCTGCAGAATCTTTACAAATATTTATCATCAAAAAGTGTCCAAACATTAGAGAAATGCCGGAGTGCATCGGCAATTTAAAGAAACTTCAAAATCTTGAGATCACTCGTTGTCCAAGGTTGAGTAAAAGGTGTCAAAGGGGAACAGGAGAAGATTGGTCTAAGATCAAACATATCCCTAAAATCAAGGTTGACAATGATTACAGTGGTGAAGAAACATCTGATTAGGTACGGGTTATAAATATTTAAATATATCATATTAAGTTTTGCATTTTTATCCATTCTTCAATTCCTTTTTTTTTTTCCTTTTAAATTCTTTTCAATGTTTATTTGACAAAACCTCTTGTGTTTTGGAGGTGCAGGTTCAAGTGGAACTCCATCAGATTTAACCAGAGCAAAAGAACAAGACAAGGCATGTCATGTCATGTCATGATAAAATGCAAAGTTAACTAATTCATTCAGTAATTTAAATTTCTTTGAACTTAATACATCATTATTAAATTATATGTTTGTCTAATTTCTTCAGGTTTACTAATGTGAGGGTCCTGTCGGCTGAGATCTTCTGCGACAGTTAGTCTCTTGCAAAGATCAGCTGAAGGCTCGGAGTGTCTGCTTTGTGTAATTTCCTTGGCTAGCTGTGTGTGATGACTTGTCATGAATAAATTGATAAACATTTGGTTGTTGTGAATTATTTAAATAATTATGCTAATTGTTTCTAATAATACAATATTAGCTTTGAAAAAAAACATTTGGTTGTTGCTAATTATTTAAACAATATTAGCTTTGAAAAAAAAAAAAGACTGACAAAACCTCTTGTGTTTTGGAGAGGCAGGTTCAAGTGGAACTCCGTAAGCAAGAGAAGAAGACAAGGTATGTCATGATAAAAAAACTTATTAAATCTGCAACTACTGGGGAAAGATGTGCAGATTTGGATGAGGGTGAACTTAAGAAAAAACTTGAAGAAATTCTGAATGGTAGGAAATACTTGCTTCTTATGGATGATGTTTGGAATGAAGATGCTCAAAAATGGTTGTTGTTGAAGCTTTTGTTATCGAAAGGGGCTGCTGGAAGTAAGCTTATAGTAACTACCCGTAGTCAACGTGTTGCTGAGATTATGGGTACTGTTGCTGCGTACAACCTAAGTCTTCTTGGTCAAGAGGACTGTCTGTCGTTGTTTTACAAGTGTGCATTCAAGGAAGGGCAAATGGAGTTGTATCCAAATTTGGTTGGAATTGTGGAAGAAATAGTGGAAAAATGCAAGCAAGTTCCTCTGGCAGTGATTAACATGGGGACTCAACTGTATGGTAAAACTGATGAAAAAGAGTGGTAATCGGTGAGAGATAGTGAGCAGTGAGAAGAAGAGGGAGATGGTATTTTACCTGCCTTGAAAGTAAGCTATCGAAGACTGCCGACTCACTTGAAAAGATGCTTTCTATATTGTTCGGTTTTTCCAAAAGATTACCCATTTGCAGATCTCTTTTTGGTGCAATTTTGGATGGCACATGGGCTCATTCTTCAATCATCAAATCCAAATGAGAACTTGGAAGAAGTTGGCTTGCGTTATGTGCGCGAGTTTATGTCAAGATGTTTCTTCCAAGATTATGAGGATGAGATGTTTGCAGCTTCCTTTAAAATGCATGATTTAATGCATGATCTTGCATCATCATTGACTCAAAATGAGTTTTCTATCATAAGCTATCAAAACCATCAATTTTCCAAAACGACCCGTCATTTGTCAGTTCTTGACTCTTAACTCTTTTTTTCATCAAACTCTCCCCGAGTTTTCAAATGACTTAGATCATGTGCGGTCAATAGTCTTTGCAGATAGTATAGTGGGGCCTACATGCAAGACAGAGTTTGAGAAATGTTTGTCAGAATTTAAGCATTTGCGGTCTTTGGAATTATTGGATACTTTTGGATTTGAGGCTTTTCCAGAGAAGATGGGGGCCTTAAAACATTTGAGATATCTCAATTTTTGGTGGAACACAAAAATAAAAAGACTCCCAAAATCTATTTTCAAATTGCAAAATTTGCAAGCTCTGGTTTTAAGTCAAGACGGATTAGAAGAGCTGCCCAAAGATGTGAGGTACATGATTAGCCTTAGATTTTTATATCTAGTTACTCAGCAGAAGCGATTGCCAGAAGGTGGGATTGGGTGCTTGGAGTGTCTTCAAACTTTATTCATTGCTCATTGTGAAAATCTAGAAAATTTGTGCGAAGATATGCAAGGTCTTAAAGGTTTTCGAAAATTAGTTATTGGAGGATGTGATAGCTTGATTTCTCTGCCACGAAGTATAAAATACTTAATTACTCTGGAAGAATTTTATATTATTGATTGTGAAAAGCTTGATTTGCAACAATAAAAGAAAAAAAAAATCAACCTCCTTCCCTTCCTCTTCGTATTGTAATATTTGGAAACTTACTAGCCTCTCTTGCGTTACCAGAACAGCTTCTTCGAGAATCTACAGAATCCTTACAAACATTTATCATTATAGACTGTCCAAACATTGAAAAAATGCCAGAGTGCATCGGCAATTTAAAAAAACTTCAAAAACTTGAGATCACTTGTTGTCCAAGGTTGAGCAAAAGGTGCCAAGAGGGAAAAGGAGAAGATTGGCCTAAGAACAAACATATCTCTAAAATCGAGGTTGATGATGATACCAGTGGTGAAGAAACATCTCTTTAGGTACTGTTTACGATGATTTAAATTTATGATATTTAGTTTCACATTTTTATCCATTCTTCAATTCCTCTTTTTTTTTTCGCTTAAATTCTTTTCCCCGAAAACAAAATGCAATTGTTATTTGACAAAAACCTCGTGTTTTCAAGGGGCAGGTTCAAGTGGAACTCCATCAGATTTAACCAGAGCAAAAGAACAAGACAAGGCATGTCATGATAAAATGCAAAGTTAACTAATTCATTCAGCAATTTAAATTTCTTTGACTTAGTACATCATTATTAAATTCTATGTTTGTCTAATTTCTTCAGGCTTTCTTCAGATCAGCTAGTCACTTACGAAGATCAGCTTAAGGCTCGGAGTGTCTACTTTGTGTAATTTCCTTGGCTAGCTGTGTGTGATGATTTGCCATTAATAAATTGATAAACATTGGGTTATTCTGAATTGTTGGCTTGCCTCTTTATCTTATTTGAAATATTGTGTGTAATCATTTCAATAATTATGCTTAACATATAAATTCGTCCTTCTACACAAACTAAAAAGCTGAAGTTGGGAGGAGAAGGAGCAAGCTACTTGTTTCTAATAATACAACAGTCATCACGAATTTCCATCTTACTGCAATGTCTCATTCAAGAGTTTCAAAGATCTTAACGAAGAGACATCCATTTCCGTACCCTTTCTTATCTGAATAATGCATGGGAACATGCTGTTGCTCTAATTAAACTCTAAATTAAAGGTCTGCATGACTAGCTACCATGCCGAGTAGATTTTCTATTCCAAAAAGAAAATCACAGAAACTTCCCTTAGAGGCAGAAGTTTGCTGCTGCTACCTGCATATTGCAACATCCTGATATATAGGTGTAGAGCCTGAAAGCTGCACTATAAATATAATCTGGTTCACTCGTCGATCGAGAATCAGACTCCTTCCCTAACAAATTCATCTCTCCAATACACGCCTTCCTCCGCTCTTCTTGCACAATCTCCACCGTCGGTAAAAACCTCCCCTCGCTCTTTCTCTAAGCTAATTACCTAACCATGTTTTAATCATTTTCACTTTTGCTGACAGCTTGCATCAACTGTCGCGGATTACAAATTCTCTCTTCATAACCCACCGGTAAACTCTGATTCCTACTAACAGAAATTACCGTAGTTTTGAAACCCGATCCAGCCTAGCGGGTTAATGTAAAGCTGAAATTGGATTGGTTTTAAAAAAAATAGGGAAAGTAAAAATTCAGGGTGACCCAGCAACCCAGTAAGATCCAGTCAAAAACCCGATTGTAATCCGTTTACTTTTTTTTTTAAATCAAAACAACATCATTTTAATTTTTTTAAAAAAAATTGACCCGGACGACCTGGTGACCCGGTTAAAACCCGGAACCCAGGTCTTGGACCGGGCCGAGTTTAAAAACTATGGAAATTACTCAAGGTAAATGAAGTTAATTTTATTATTATTATTTTTAATTTATGTGTTAATTTGTAATTTAGTGAATAAATTAAAGTTTTGATTTTGACTGAATCTAATTAATTAAATCGGCAAAGAGGGTTTTGAAATTATGTAGAAAATGAAGGATTTTATGTGAAAGCTGGGCAATTATTTTTTATTTGCTTGTGCACGTTTGTTTATTTTCGATTTCGAAGAATTTATGTCTGTTTCGTAGGCTAATTTTTTGGGTTAGGTATAATGAAGGCAGTTCCTAGTAGTTTCAACGATATAAAATAAGTTCTTGAAAGCAATTTGGGTTGATGTTTAACGGAGATTTATGTTTCGGTTCTGTATTTTCTTTGTTTTTCTTTTCT
>Ga0325414_1008547_pt1 | contig 10841 bp, 9 predicted proteins | sample PopdelMetagenome_8_FD_206183 | JGI IMG/M metagenome (GOLD analysis project Ga0325414, IMG submission 206183) | Populus deltoides microbial communities from Bellville, Georgia, United States - Leaf-PdKOR-R3 | ecosystem: Host-associated > Plants > Phyllosphere > Phylloplane/Leaf | place: USA...
AAACAATAAATTCACAATAAGATATTAATTAAAAAACTAAAACTCGTGGGGGATTCATTGTACAAAATGCATTGTAAATCCCCTCACTTGGCACCATAAATAGACTGTTCACGGTGCCATTTTGTTCCCCCTTTTCCTTTTTATTTAGCCCTTGTTAGACTAAATTGTTCCTTTTGACAAGGGGAGCTAACATTAGGGGGTTTTTATTTTACCTTGAAGTTGCAAAGAAAAACAGATCTGATCTTGGAAAGATTTTTTGTTTCAGATTGATTTTGGGTTTTGAGATGATTTTTCAGGTTTTTGAGGCTATAGATGGGTTGATCATGTTGCCTATAATGTTTTAGGTTGTAAATTTGGTTTTTGGGTCGAGAAAACAATCAACCCTATTTTTTCAGCCACCACAATAGCTAGAAACTTGACAATATAGACGATAATCGTCTAAGTATTTTGTTTTAAAAATAAAGGTGGGTGACATGTCGTTTGCCTTTAGCTACAAAAACATAAAGGGCCCTAACGAAATGGGTTAGGTGGGCTGGCTTGGTTTGCTAGGCCTAGCAACTACTGACTTCTTTTAAAAAAAATATTTTTTTTTATTTTTTTAAATTAATGCTTTTAAAAAAAAATTCATTTATATCTAAATTAATATCCATTCTCTCTTTTATTTTGTTTAAAGAGAATCTTTTAAATGACATTTGTTTTTTTTTTATTCTTTTATATGTGTTTAATTTTTTGAATAGGTGTTTTTGATTTATCTATATTTTTTTTATCTTTTTTAAAAATGAACTTTATTTTTAAAATAAAAAATATTTATTTCCATATAATATTTCTAATATGTGTAGTCTTGCAAGATTTTTTTTTATTTTATTCAATCAATTTAATATGTGTGTCTATTTCTATTATTATTTTGTATAAAAAACTTATTTTAATTAACAAATTTAGCAAATGCATATAGGTAAATATCCCGTTTTACAATATTAAATATCTTAATATATATCTATTTTTTTATTTTTCCAGTTTTATTTGTAGTTATTGTTTATGACTTTCATTTATTACATATATTTATGGACTTATTTGATTACATTTATTTATAAATTTTTTAATTTTAATTTTTTTAATTATAAAAACATGAAAGAAAAACTTGTTTATATAATATTTTTTTTTAAAAAAATATTCGACCCGCGTAAAATAAAAAATTGGCGTGCATAGTGAAAATTCGTTCGAGTCGGGTCAACTTGCACGCGAGAATAAAAGTTTTTTGTTTTATTTTTGCAAAGAAGAGGCTGCTTAACAAAAACTTAGCAGTGGGAAAAGGAGCGGGAGGGAGGGTAGGTGCTGCCATCTCTCTGGCTGGCTCCGAGTCTAAACATGTCATTTCAGACAAGGAATAGGGAGAGGGGCGTAAATGCGCCGACCGAAATTATAAAGAAAAGAAAGAAACCAATCCTCTCACTACACTACACAACCGCGGTCTAAGTAATTTGTCGGGATGCGTGCAAAATCAAACTGCTCTCCTCTCTCCTCTCTCACCTTTTCTTTTCTTTTCCTCCCTTACTGTTTCAAGCTCAGACTTAGATCACTCACTGTCACACGCGCATTCTCTCTCTACTAAAATGCTTTTGTGCTCATGGTTAGGGTTGCATTCTTTCTCTTCATTTCTTTAATTTTCCATAGAAGCAGCAGCAGCAGCAGCAGCAGCTCTCTAATGTCACACCCACTGGCTCTCTTTCTTGAGAGAGCCCTTGCTTCTAGATTTCTCTCTTGCACTCAAGCTTGTTTGTGAAATTTCTTGTGATACTGAACTGGGTTTCTGTTTTCTTTTAGATTTTAGATCAAGAGAGATAGGGATAGTCTAAAGCTTGTGTTTTTTTCTCTCCTCCTGGTTTTGGTTTTGTTTTTGGTTCTAGCTCAAAAGCAGGAGTTGGGTTTTTTCTTGAAAGATTCTTGAAACTGATAACGGAGAGGTTTCTCATAAAATTACACACACAGCTTCTGTCTTGTTATAGCATTACATATTTATATTAGTTTTAACCTCTGCAAAAGAAGATAAAAAAACCACCCCTTCTGGCCTTTACTTGCCTCTCTACAAACCGTTTTTTCTTTTCTTTTTCTTTTTTTAAAGCTCGAATCATACTCGTCTTTCCTTTCTCATCTTTTGTATCTTGCGAAGAGTAAGAGACGGACATTACTAGGACCAAAGAATCTTAACTGATAAGCTCCTCAGGAAAGAAAGCGGACACCTTTATTTATATCTGTGTTTGATTATTTAATTGGTGGTGGAAATGGCGATGGCGGTGGCCCCTCAGCACAGAGAGAGCAGTAGTAGTGGGAGCTTAAACAAGCACCTTACTGATAATGGAAAGTATGTTCGGTACACATCAGAGCAAGTGGAGGCTCTTGAAAGAGTTTACGCCGAGTGCCCTAAGCCAAGCTCTTTGCGCAGGCAACAGTTGATCAGAGAGTGTCCCATTTTGGCTAATATTGAGCCCAAGCAGATCAAAGTCTGGTTTCAAAATCGCAGGTTAAGATAAAAGAAAATAAATTTACTCATAATCATTTTGTTTGTTTGTTTTTATTGAAGTTTTTTGGGCGATCAGGTCTTAAGGGACTGGATTAATGACATTTTTGAAGAAAAGGTTTACACTTTGACATTAAATGCGTTGATATTTTTTGTATAAATATTTAAGTTCACATGAATGAGTACTGGCGTCGCTTTCTTTTATTTATTTTTAGGTGGGAGAAAGGCTAGATCCTTACTGCATTTGGGTTTAATTTCCTGAATTTTGTTTGTTTTGCTAGTCTCTTCCTTTTTCTATTAATGCAAGCTTTCCTGTATTGGGTCATGATTTCACACCGGGTTTATGTACTTTCTATTCATAGGAAATGCATTAGTGTACGTGGTTTACTCCAATATGGGTTTTTGATTAGTTGAATTTGGGATGTACAAAAAGAGAATCACAGTGTAAAATTCTTTTGGGGATGAAGGGGTTTCTTGGGCACTGAGAGAAGGTGGTGTTTGGGGGTGCAGGTGTCGAGAGAAGCAGAGAAAAGAGTCCTCAAGACTCCAGACTGTGAACAGGAAATTGACTGCAATGAATAAGCTGTTGATGGAAGAGAATGATCGCCTGCAAAAACAGGTGTCACAGCTGGTGTGTGAAAATGGTTTCATGCAGCAACAACTACAAACTGTAAGTTTCTGATCATGGTCTTCTATTTATAATCCATATTCCAAATTGGGAAGTACTGTGGGTGATCTTGGGATATAAATTTGGCATGATGACCCAGAGTAACTCAAGCATGTACTTCTGGGTGATTCCTACCGTGACAGTTTTGCCAAGTGCTGTGGATGTTGCAGATTAGAAGGTGCATTTGATGTGTGTTGATTACATTGATTCTGTCATAATTGTTGCAGTCTGAGGCCCTAGCATTGAAGTCTAAACAAAGTCAGCTTCTAGGGAAAGGAAAAAAATAGTATTTACATTTCATTTATTAACATCATGTTTTTGTCTTAATTCAAGCTAGTGGTTTTATACTTATTATGTTCGTCTATTTTCTTGCTGCACTTTCTTCTGTGTTTGGTCATGCTTCACTTTGATAATTAGTTATAGCACCAATAGTATGTTTTACTGTTTTATAAATGATAGCTCTAATTGAGATCTTTGGATTCAGCACTTGTGTAATTTTCTTTCTTTTCTTCATGTTTGGACATGGGTCACATAATTTGATATTTTGTACAGGCACCTGCAGCAGCTGATGCGAGCTGTGACTCCGCGGTTACCACTCCACAGCATTCACTCAGAGATGCCAATAACCCTGCTGGGTAAATCATTCACCAGGATCTGTTTTCCATCATGTTTTTCATTTTGTTTGGCTGGATGTATGTCTGTTGCTGTACATCATGTTTCTTTTTTCCTTGTTTTCTTTTGGCAGACTCCTCTCATTGGCAGAGGAGACCTTGGCAGAGTTCCTTTCAAAGGCTACAGGAACTGCTGTCGATTGGGTCCAGATGCCTGGGATGAAGGTTGTTTTCATTAATTATTTTCTTATATGCATCAATTCCACCAGTAGTTTGGTTGATAGTTTTTCTGTAAGCACTTTTTTCCCCATCTGAATGAGTCATTTAAATTCATTGGCAGCCTGGTCCGGATTCGGTTGGGATCTTTGCCATTTCACAAAGGTGCAGTGGAGTGGCAGCTAGAGCCTGCGGTCTTGTAAGTTTAGAACCTACAAAGGTATGCACACTCATATTTGTAAATAATTTAAGATGTTTCTTGTCATTTATTACTGACTGCTTGTTTTAATGTGGTAAATATGTGCTGTTTGATTTATTTTTTTTCAAAATATGACAGCTTGCTGAGATCCTTAAAGATCGTCAATCTTGGTTCCGGGATTGTCGGAACCTTGAAGTTTTCACTGTGTTTCCTGCTGGAAACGGTGGAACAATTGAACTATTATACAGTCAGGTAATCAGAAATGGATAAAGGCGGGATTTACTTGTCTATTTTTTTTTCTAGACTTCTATGCTCCTTACCAGAGCAGCTAAAAGTTGAAGTTGGTTCAGATATATGCTCCGACAACTCTAGCTCCTGCGCGGGATTTCTGGACTCTGAGATACACTATAAATTTAGAGAATGGCAGTCTTGTGGTATGTATGCCTTCTATAGTTCAACTGATTCTTATGGACTAATTGATGTTATTCAGCATTAGTGTCAAGATGTTGCACTTGTATTTTTAAATTGTAGTGGCCTTATGAGATGTTGCACTTGTATCTTATGTTAAGGTGTGTGAGAGATCTCTTTCTGGTTCTGGTGCTGGACCAAATGCAGCTGCAGCTGCTCAGTTTGTGAGGGCTGAAATGCTTCCTAGTGGCTATTTGATAAGGCCATGTGAAGGAGGAGGGTCAATTATCCACATCGTGGATCACCTGAATCTTCAGGTGCAGTTTTTGACAATTGGCATTAAGTGTCTCTTAATAAGTCAGAGTTAATCTCTTTCATATTTTTTACAGGCATGGAGTGTGCCTGAGGTGCTGCGACCACTTTATGAATCATCAAAAGCAGTGGCACAAAAAGTGACAATCACGGTGAGTAGGTTCTTGATGTGACCCTCTTTCATAAAGCTGTATTATAAGGGATCAACTATCTTTGCCCTTTTTACCTCTATTATGAGAGGACTTTCCCTCGGTCAGTTCATTATCTATCTATTTTGGCATGGGCTGCTGCATGTAATAATTTGCATCTGTTTTACATTATTGTTTGATATGGTTGAGATGCCTTTTATGCTTGTGAAATTGCAGGCTATTCTTCTGCAAGTTGAAAATTAGGAACCTTTTCTTTCTTTCTTTCTTTTTTTTTTCTAAGGTGGGCATGTGCTTCTACCTTGTTATGACATTATTTTGGCATGTTTACAAGTTTGGAATCCTTGAAATAAAATGATTTCCATGTTGAGTATTATTTATTGGTCCGCTGCATATGGTGTTATGGCTTTCATGGATAAGACAAGTTTCAACACTACTGTACTGATTACCTGGTTTCTTTCAAGGCGCTGCGCCATGTCAGGCAAATAGCTCATGAAACCAGTGGTGAGGTGGTGTATGGTTTGGGCAGGCAGCCAGCTGTGCTGAGAACCTTTAGCCAAAGATTAAGCAGGTAGTTATATGACCCTGTCTGTCAATTTAAGTGGTCTTCTTGCAAAGACATTCATGTGGGCCAACCTAATGTATATTTAAGCATTTGAGGTGTGTGTGTATATGATTTAATTGTGTATTTCTGTTCTGTCAACTTGTCATAGAGGCTTCAATGATGCAATCAATGGGTTTAATGATGATGGTTGGTCACTGATGAATTCTGATGGAGCTGAGGATGTAATAATTGCTGTTAACACAACCAAGAATTTGATCAGTGCTAATAATCCTGCTCATTCCCTTTCATTCTTGGGAGGGATTCTTTGTGCAAAGGCTTCCATGCTACTGCAAGTAAGTTTTGAAACTATGATCACAAACTTTCTGTGGCCCATAGAAATAATAAAGAAATCTTTAGCATGTAATTGTTAACTTCATGCTCTTGCATTCTAGCAAACCCTGAATAAGCAAGTTGTTCGTTTGCATTTTCATCTTGAGTGCTAATTGTGGTTGTTGAATAAAGTGCACCTTTTAACCAATTTAATTTTTTCCTCTACTTCTGACTGCTTATTTACTTTGAACTGACTATTTGTCCTTGCCATTGGAATCTGAAATTACAACTGAAATCTTTTCAGGATATTCGCTGAATGCTCTGGCTTTTTCATCTTTCTTGCTATATGTGGAAAGTCTGTCTGAAATTTCCTTGTTTGAGGCTAGATTATACTCCCTCCATCCCATTATTATTGGCCCCTTTTCATTTTTTTAGTTCTCCCATTTTATTTGGCCAATTTGAAAATCAAACGTTTTACAAATACTAAATTTCTATTATGCCCTTTTAAATTTACAATATAATAATGTAGATTGGCTAAGGAAAATTAGGAGTAGAAAAGGAACAACATATTAAAGTCAACACTAATAAATGAGCAATTGGTGTATTCTTAAATTGTGTTTTTTTGTGAAGGGGGCAATAATAATGGGACAGAGGGAGTAATATAGAAACTGATAGTTATTTCTTCCTTTTGGCATCAAGAGATGTCAAATGTTGGTGTACTGTTTATAGACAATGTGGAAATCTTAGGTTGCATGTGGCATGGGGTTAAAAATCCGGAGGGAAAATGTTAAGAGGGGTAATTGTTGAGGGTGTGCAAATTGTTAAGAGGTAAGTGTTAAAGCATGTTTGGTAGGGGTTGAAAAAATTAAGAGTAATAGTAGGTCCCAATATAATCAAATCAAATTTTAAATGAAAATGTAATTATTAAAATATCAAATAATATATATTTGCAGTCCGAAATAGGAAGTGGAAGAAAAAAAAGAATACATAAATATAAAATTCAAAAAAGGGAGGGAAAGGCACAGAAACCAGATTTTTCCTCCAAAATTGCTTTACCTTTCCCCCCACAAGGCTAACATTAACCCCCCTTTTGGGGTCAATGTTACCCCCCAAGAAACTTTCCTGCCTCCCCAAAATCATACCAAACATTACTAAAGGGGGTAACTTTTCACCTTGTTAGCACTTGTGTATGATTAAAAGAAAGAATTTAGTGCAACATGTCTTTGGATAAAACTGATTTATCTTTCCTTTTACCTGCTAGAATGTGCCTCCAGCTGTGCTGGTCCGCTTCCTAAGGGAGCATCGCTCTGAGTGGGCTGATTTCAGTGTTGATGCCTATTCTGCTGCATCGTTGAAAGCTGGTTCATATGCATATCCAGGGATGAGATCTATGAGGTTTACTGGGAGCCAAATCATCATGCCATTGGGCCACACAATTGAACAGGAAGAGGTATGTTTTCTGATGGGAATTGTTTCATGCTCATTATCGCAACATTGCTGATAAATGGAACTTAAAGGATTATATAATTTCTTAAAAATGAGATGATGTGATATCCCAATCCATATTTTATTTTGGTGATCTATGGGTTTCCCTTTTCATGAGCTTCTCCGCATTCAGTATTCAGATTGTCACGATGATTACTGAGCATTTGCGCTGTGTCCATGGTTGCTTCTCTTTTCATGACCTCACACCCTAGTCCTCTCAAGGGATTTCAGAACATTATCATGCTTTAGTGGGCGAGTCTTCTGTCCAAACAAAAATGTTGTGCCCTGCTTAACTTGGCCATATACTGCCATGAGTGCAATCATGTGTTGCGAACATGTATCTTCAAGTACTTTTGTTCCTAACTGAAACTTGTGTCCAGTTGCTTGAAGTTATTCGACTTGAAGGCCATTCTTTTGCACAAGAAGATGCTTTTGTTTCACGGGACATCCATCTCCTACAGGTGCTATTTTTTAGCATTTCTATTTATTTACCTTTTCCTTTTCTATAGCATGTAGGAGTCAGTTTTTTTTGGTTTAATTGAGTGTTAAAGAGTTTTGGGGCTACTACAGTTGCAATCTGCACCCCTCTTTTGACACGGCTAACCTCAACCAGTTCAACTTGGGCATGTTAACCAGGTTGATGAGCCTATTAGGTTCACAATTTTACTGTGTTAGTTTATACCAAGGTTGAGATCAGTTTCTTGTTTCATTCCTATTTACTATTTTACAGAATTCAGAAAATTTCTTTAGCACTTTTTTTTATGCTGTACTTTTGGCTGCCTGAAAGAGGCCTGATCATGTTCTTTAAACAGGCGTGCGTATACTAACAAGAACCAACTGCATATGCTTTAATGGTGTTTCCTTTCTTTTGGGCAGATATGTAGTGGAATTGATGAGAATGCTGTTGGAGCCTGTTCTGAACTAGTTTTTGCTCCAATTGATGAAATGTTTCCGGATGATGCTCCACTGCTACCCTCTGGTTTCCGCGTCATTCCACTGGAATCAAAAACAGTTGAGTATGAGTGGATTTTTTTCCTTTCCATTGGCCTCATTAGACCAGAGTTTCATTTGTTATGTATGTTGCTTATAAAGTAAACATATCCCAGTTGCATTTTACCCTGTGTTGGCTTGAGGCCTTACCGGAAGTTGCACCCCACTTTTTTTTTCAATATGTTGATGTTGTTATACAGAAGGATGCGCAGGAGGCATTGACCACAAATCGCACTCTGGATCTAACATCAAGTCTTGAAGTGGGCCCTGTAACAAACCATGCTTCAGTGGATGGTTCATCATGTCATTTGCGATCAGTGTTGACTATTGCTTTCCAGTTCCCGTTTGAGAGCAATCTACAGGATAATGTTGCCACCATGGCCCGTCAGTATGTCCGCAGTGTGATTTCATCTGTCCAGAGGGTTGCCACGGCCATATCTCCATCAGGATTGAATCCAGCTTTGGGACCAAAGCTATCTGCAGGCTCCCCTGAAGCTCAAACACTGGCTCACTGGATCTGCCAAAGTTATTGGCAAGTCCTGCCTCAAGTTTCATCATGGTTTAGTGACTATATTAATAATAGTAATAGTAATGAAGCTATAATAATCAAGTTGTCCCATGTACTGTTATTATGTGTTTTAGAGTACAATATCTGTTCATTAATTTGCCAAAGCATCTTGTTATGCAGCTTCTATGATATTTTGAGCTTGATAGAACTTTCTGATCTTTCTTTTTTTAATCAGTTACCATTTAGGAGCAGAATTACTGAGATTTGATTCTGTGGGTGGAGATTCTGTCCTGAAACATCTATGGCATCATCCGGATGCAATTTTATGTTGTTCATTGGAGGTATGTTTACATCCAATTAGATAACATTATCTGTCTGTCAAATATTTAGTTGAAGCGCCTCTTAAAAATTGCATATGGTACACCAGACCAGCGATGCCACTATTGAGGACAACATCCATTCATCAGTATCTGAGATAACATCAGAGATTGTTTCATGTATCTATGTTGTTTTGGTGTTGCAGGCACTGCCAGTGTTCATCTTTGCTAACCAGGCAGGACTTGACATGCTGGAGACAACTCTAGTGGCTCTGCAAGACATCACACTGGATAAAATATTTGATGAATCTGGACGCAAGGCATTGTTTACAGACTTCGCAAAGTTAATGCAACAGGCAAGTTTTACATGGAAATATGTTTTGTTCCTTCTGATTGTTTGTTGACTTATGTGTTGAGAAACGTTAGATGTTTGCCTTCAAGTTAGGTTCTTTATGAAAATTTCCCTCATCATTATAAGGCACTGTAAAGATCTGTGACATTATTGTTCTCTTTCTTATGATTGGATAATTCTAAGACAATGTGTGTTTCTGTTCTGTGTATTCCCCAAATTTTTCTAAGCAAAAAGGGTAGTTGAGGATGGTTGTAGCTGGGTTTGATTAATGGGATCCTGGCTATAGTAAATATGTTTTCTGTGCATTGTCTTCTGTTATTACCGGGCCCAGCTAGTCTCCGGGTTGCCTTCATTAGGGAAAAATGGAACATAAACTGTATTACGTACAAACCCTAATTGGTGAAACTTGTCCTTCTGTGATCAGGGATTTGCATGCTTGCCTGCTGGAATCTGCATGTCAACAATGGGGCGTAATGTATCATATGAACAAGCTGTTTCATGGAAAGTGCTTGCTGCTGAAGAGAACACTGTCCACTGCATTGCTTTCTCTTTTGTAAACTGGTCTTTTTTGTGAAGACCACAGTTCATTCACCCAACTCTCTCTGCCCATCTTCCCTCCCAGTTGAATATGAAGACAACAAAGGCATGGTGGAGATTTTTGAAAATGAAAAGATAAGTTTTGTAATATTTATACCCAGCTGCAGGTTTGCATCATATTAATTTAATTATTTGTCATTTAGTACACCCTGTTTTTCGCCTTGTCCATGTAAATATACTTTTCCTCCAATATCAGCGGAGCTTTTCTTGAACTTTACTGTAGTGTTTATACCCAGCTCCAGCTTCATTTTGAGCCTTGCATCTGTGCGGCTGCATTTTGTCTTTGAAGATTTTTTTTGCTATTTATTAGCTCCACATTGCGCACTGCTAGTATTCGAGTGGAGTTTTCCTTTCCCTTGGATTTACGAGGGAGGCTTTGAATGCTACTAGTTCTGCAGCTTCTGCTACAGAATCTTGGTGCTTTTAAAAATTTGTTCGCGCTCATCTTTCTTCTTGCTAGCGGACGTGGGATTCTTCCCAAGATTCGTGTCTGTTTTATCCGCTAGCTCATTAAACGTAGGTGCTTGAGAATTCAAGCACTGACATCTTTTTTTAATTATTGCCATCACGGCCTCGAGTTAAATAGAAAGGCTTGTTGAACAAAAATATCCCGAGGCCCTACGCAGCTCGCGGCAGTAACTCCT
>Ga0325414_1008549_pt1 | contig 10840 bp, 7 predicted proteins | sample PopdelMetagenome_8_FD_206183 | JGI IMG/M metagenome (GOLD analysis project Ga0325414, IMG submission 206183) | Populus deltoides microbial communities from Bellville, Georgia, United States - Leaf-PdKOR-R3 | ecosystem: Host-associated > Plants > Phyllosphere > Phylloplane/Leaf | place: USA...
CCATCCACATATCGAAGAATCTGAATGGTTTCTTTATGTTCTGATCATTGCCAAGAACCTTTACCACCATAGGAGAATGGTCTGACATACCCGAAGGCAAAAATCTCGCTTCCGATAATGGAAATTCAGATTCCACTGCTCATTGACCAGCACTCTATCTAGTTTCCGCATAATCAGATTCTCAGGACATTGGTTCGACCAAGTATAATGCATACCTGAATACCGAAGATCATCTACTTTCGCTTGAGAATTATTATTGTTGTCGTAAACCTCCAACTGTTGCGCTTTTTACGCCAAAATCCGAATCTGACCTTACTTGGGTCGTATCACAAGGCTGAACCGTATCATTCCCTCCATCTTCAAGAAGATTCTCCCTCGAATCTTGAATAGGATTAGTAGCGACTTCAGTAGCCTCTTGTTTAAGCCTTCAGAATTCCCTAATTGCTAACACATTTCTCCAACAACATTGGATAGAAGTAGTGACTGACAAGAATTTCAAATAAACACGCCATACTAACCACTTGCGTATATAATTTTGAATGATAACCACAACGGCTCCCCTTCATCTTTCATTCTTTTGGTGTTGTACCTCTTTTTACCATGAAGCTTGAAGATCATAGAATAATCTTCTACACTTATCAACTTCTCGTTCTAAAACCACCAAACCATGGCTTAGTTTTTTGCATCGTTGATTTACAATCCTCCTCTGTTCCCTCTCCTTTGGTGAATACATGACACAAATAGGGGGGAAAAAACAAGAAGAAGATGAAGACAAGAATAGAGTTTATAACAGGAAGAACACTGATTTAGACTCGAGATTACAAATCTGACTTTTGTTTGGACCAAAACTGATCGAAAACAAACAAATATGAAATTGATGAGAATGACTCAAACAACAGCCAAATATGATGACAATATACTAGAAGGAACAAAATCAACAAAAACAAAACAAATTTTGAAAGACAACGCAAAACAAACCGTTATAACAAGACAAAACCTGATTCTGGAAACTAATGAAAACACAATCCAAATAACCTTGAATTTAATATATAATATTAGGATACCAAGAAAACAACAAATCTCAGTTTATAGGTCATTCTATTAAGTCTAGGTACCCAAACCCCTTGTATGATCAGTTTGCCGCAGAATTGAACCTCCAATTAAAACCTCTAGAAGCTGATATCAAAATAAGCCCAAATTTAATATATGGTGTGATCTCATCCCCAATAATGAAATATGAAGTTTCAATTGATTCTAAGGTGGTTTGCTTATGGTTCACTGAGAATAGTGTTTTTGCGATAGAATTGAACCTCGAATTAAAACCTTAAGCAAGTAATATCAGAATAAGCCCAAATTTTACATATGATGTGATCTCACCGCCAATAGACTGAATATGAAGTTTCAATTGATTCCGAGGTGGTTTTCTTATGGTTCTCCAAGAGTTGTTTTTCTGCGGTAAAAATTAAATGATCCTTCAACTTTCAACTAATCCCTCTCTCTCTCTCTTTCTTTTCTTTTTTTTTTAATATATTGATATGATTAGAGACGGTAACAAGATGAAATATAACCTCTTTTTTTAAGATGAAACAGACACGAAGAACAAGAAGATGGACGCAAACACTGAAAAACTTAAAGGAACACTAAAAAAACAAAAATAACAGAAGGATATGACCTTTGTTTCGGAGCCTAGCTCTGATACCAATTGATGCGAACCTCATGATCACGTGGCACGCAACCCACAATCAAGATTGAGATCTGATCCCGGAAAGCCAAAATAGGTCTTATAGGAGTGTGAACACAATGGAAACCTGCCCCAGGCACCAACACTATTGGATTGAGTAGAATGACGCCACGAAGCTAGTTATTCTTCGATAAGTCAGATTCAGTTCGTTCAAGAACGTAAGAATCACTCTCACGCGTTAAAACTGAAAAATTCAGAAGTAATTATCATCAAAACTGCCGAAATTTAGGTTACATGTGTTTAAATAGTTCTTAACAGTAACCCTAATGGATCTACCCTTGTGAGCTGAACTGACCCCCATACAAAACTAACCCAAAAACCCTAAACTGAAAAGCCCATAACCTGATCCAAACAAGCCTTGGATCCTAGCTCAAAACAAAGTTTTAATTAAGCCCAAACATGAAAGAAAATAATAAAAATAACTAATGTGTCATTATATACCACTAGCCCTTCTTTCCTTGTGTAGATAGGATGAATAAGGAATCCTTATAAGAAAAGGATTCTGAAACATTAATGAATCATTGCCACACTTGGAGATTATATTGCAGCTCATTAAAGATCCTTGTGGAACTAGGAAATTCCCAAAACTAGCTGCCATATCCTTGTAGGAAAATAATCATAACCAAATAGGAAGTCCACAAGTCAAATGGAAGTAAATAACAAAATTCATACACCCTCTGTTGACCAGTATTGTGGTGCCTTCTCGAACTCCGTTGACCTGCAATTTTAATCCATAGTAAGACAACATGTCTGGAGAGTCCATATAATATTTTAGGCCGATCCAATGGTCGGATTGAGAATTATTATTATTGTCGTAAACCTCTAACTGTTGCGCTTTTTACGCCAAAATCCGAATCTGACCTTACTTGGGTCGTATTACAAAGCTAAACCGTATCAGCCTTTCCATTTAGCCTAACATTCCTCTCCCTCCAATTATAGTATATACTATAATAGCTAACATCATCATAACAATAATCAAAGACTGAAGCGAGCTACCTCTACCCAGGATATAAATCCATATAAGGGTACTAGCCCAAGGACGATGATTGAAAGGAATGAGGCATTTAGAGCAAAGTTCATACCAAATGTGCTAAAAAAAGGGCAACAAAAAACAAGTGATTAATAAGACATGTTTATGCCATACAAGTTTCCACCACTCTACTTTGCTCAGAAAAGAGCGAAAAGCATTCCAAGCATAACAAATGGAGAAAATACATGTATGAGCATTCTTCCAGCAAATAATATTACGCCTCTTATCAGCCGAAAGAAAAGAAACTGGGGTACATCTAGCAAGCTCAATTCACTCTCCACTCCTGACCATCAATAATTAAGCTCCCTTAGCATCTCTATCCAAACCAAAATCAACAATAATTATTTCCTTGAAAATAATATTATTTTGAAAAAATTATTCTTACTCTCCTATAATTTAGTTATTTTTTCATCTTATTTCTACTCTTTAAAAAATTATAATTTGTATTTTAGATCAATTTAATTTTTAAATTTAAATAAAAAATAAATTTATTCTCGTATATAATATGACATGAATAACTAAAATTAACTATTCACAATCCAATTCCAATATCTGCTTAAAATTCACCTTCAAATAACTATAGCTCCAGCAAGAGAAAAATAGAAGGTTGAATTCACAACAGCTGACCACAAAAAAGACACCACCTCTATTTCACCTTTCACCATTACTGTTTATCTCAACAACCCCATTTATCTGCCCCAACATCTAGGCTTTTAGCTTGACTTAATTCACGAAAGAGAAATGACCCCTGGATTACCACCACTTGCTTGTCATCGTGATTGCTAGTGAATCCAAATCTGTGTTGTTATGCTATACTTGCCCTTGCATCTTTACCGTGATTATCGGGCTATTATCCCGTAGTCTTTTTTCTTTTTAATTAATTAAATCCCATTTATTTTCTTTCTCACCACCCATCGTTTTGGCTTTCTCTTTGCCACCTGGGATTACTAGCTTCAGAGCTTCATAGATATTTTCTTCATTAACAGTACTTCGCGCTTGCACTTTTGGTTCATTAAAAAAGGTATGTTCTCCCATTGCCATTAAAGGAACCCTTTACGGCCTCTCCCTTAGCTACCTCTCTCTTGGCAAAGAAGAGATGAAAAACCCATTCCTTTGTGCTTTGGAATATGAGCTTACTGGATCCATTACCCTCAGCGGCCTCTTAACAATTTCCGCAATCCTTCCCATTAATTGACAAGAAGTTTTATGTTACCAACTAATGCGTATCACGTCACTGACTACGATGAATTAAATTTGATCTCATATCTACGTATCTTTGTGGAGGAGAAGACGAGTTGGGTACCTAGGAAAGGAGAGGAAATAATATCAGAGAAAGAGACGCAATTTTATAATTTTAAGATTCAAGGACTCTTCAGACAATATAATATTAACTTATAGTGTAGTTTTTTTATTTTATTTTTACTTACCCTTAATCTTTTAAAAAATTATTATTTATATTATTTTTCATAGTAAAATAAATTAAACAATAAAATAGTTTAAGATCGCGAGATATAAAATTTTAGAATGTAAATTATAATTTTTTAAAATATGAAGGATAAACATAAAAACAACTAAACTATAAAATAATTAGGATGATTTTTTTTTAATTTAAATTATCTTATTGACTTATTTTTAGTAAAGATGTAAAGAGTTATATTTGTTTTGACCTTAAATATATAATATAACTTTTAAAAGAATGGAAACAAAGTGAAAATATGACTAAATTATAAATTGTTTTAAAACTTTACCCGTCTAATGGATTGATCTATGATCTCAGTGACTCAGGACGTATGTCAGGCTGAGATTCAATAAAAATAAATGGATAATTAACCTGGGATGACTTGGTCAAAAACTTGGGTTGACTTATGACACGGTTAAGAACAAAAAAAACATTGATTTTTTTTAATTTTTTTAAAATAAAATTATTTTTATTATCCGAGTTAACTCATTTAAATAGTAATTCTAGACTTATCCTGAATCAACTTCTGAATTGATTTTAAAAACTATAAAATTATGGAAAGAATAGCGTAATGTTTTTCTATTTTCAGATATTATTGACTAAAAACATGATTAATCTCATCCTTCCATGAAAAAGAAAACTAGTATATTATATATTGATTTTGCTATTACATATGGATTATACGTTCATGGACTTCAATTGCCCATTATTTTTAACTTATCTTTGTGTGAGAGTTTGTGTTTAAAAATGAAACTTGTATAATTTATACCTATGAGTTTGTATTTAATAATAAAACTTGTATAATTAATTTGATTTTTAATCAAATACTTCCTTATTACACACCTTGATATTAGCAACTAAAAAACCAACCACGTATCTTACAAGGTTAATATTAAACACAAAATCAAGATTTTACGAGGGTATCTCTAAATGGTCAAGCAAATAAGGGCTAATTTGGAAGATTCTATGATATTGAATCCTCCTAGCTAATGAAAATAAAATAAAAAAAAGTTCTCTTTTATCCTGAAAATATATATGGTGCTAATGAGTCTTTCCTCAATTCTCGGACAAAAATGTCACTCGAGTGCAAGAAGGTAATCAAAATACTTGGTTATTTTCATAGAATAACTAAAGAAAAGAAGGTTATAAATTAAAATTAAAATAATAAAATAAAAATAATAGCCATCAATAAAACATTGTGGCTTATGAGGCAAAATATTGTCTATTAGCATAATGTTAGCTTTTTTGTCTCTCTTTTTTTCCACTTTGATCACCAAATTTTTTTTTTCTAGATTTATCCTTTAATGTTGGATAGATTGAAATTTCGATTTGATGATTTAATTTTATTTGTCTTTGATGTGTTTATTATGGTTTTTTAAAACATTCTCGGCGTCATGTCGGTGTTTGATTTCACAAAACATAGATCAATTTGGTTGTTTGCAAAGAATTAAAGATGAGGGGACCAAAATTGAAAACAATGAACAATGGCAGGCTTTTTGTTTTTTTTCTTAAATCAGTGTCAACCCTGGTCTTCTTTTTTTTTCTTTTTGCCTTCAATCATCAATTTTTTTTCTTGTCAATTAGATCCTTCAATGTTGTGTTGATTGGAATTTAAGGTTAATGGTTTGTTTTGGTCTGCTTTTTATGTAGTAATCTAAAAAAAATCTCATAATTGTCTTGGTGCTCAATTTCACAAAGAATAATCCAATTTTTATTGTTTGTGAAAAATTAAAAATGAGGAGACTGAAATTGTATCACAAAAAAATTAAGAGGTCATTTAAAAAAAAAAAATTATGCACCACCTTTTCTATAAATTTCTTTTTTGGTTTTTTGTTTCCTTGAGTTTGGAGATTAAATGGATTGATCCAAAATTTTATTTTTTCTTGCATTTCAGTCCCTAAGTTGAGAAGGGAGAGAGATAGTCTTCAAATTATAATGAGTAGAGATCTTAGTTGACAAACATGCATTTTTCCGCGATGAAACTCGTTATTATTAGTGTCAACAAGTTTCATTCGACGATAAAAGTTTTATTTTGACATTTTTTTACCTTTATCTTTTTTTATTAATGTGGGTGTCCAGGCTAACTTGGGCGCACCTCGACTAATCCCACGGGTCCTAAAGTTAATAATCATGTAAGCATCTAGTTGTCCTGAGAGAACTTGAACTCGTGACCAATTGAACTACCCCTCAAGGGTTTTTTTTCCCTTTATCTTGCCAAAGAAAGTGTTGGGTTTCTTTTTTTATTCATGTTGATTTTTCATTTTTAAACCAATAAAATGCTAATTTAAGACCATAAATGGGTCTATTAAGATCCACATGGTGTTTATTTGATATTTTCCAATGAAAATGGGGTTTTAAACCCTTTTGATGCCTAAAATATAGCTACCTTATTTGTTTTTTTTCCCTAAAATATAGGTGATACAAATCAAGTCAAATATAAAATTTGGCCTTAAAATATATATTGACTAGTTTTACGAGATCGGGAATATCTCTCAAGCCACTCATCGGAACGAGCTGAAAATTTACAGGGAGATATTAGACACATGGAACTATTGGTAAATATTCAAGTCAAATAGAGTTTAAGAACATATTATTTTAAAGGGTTGAAGTTACTAGATAAATTTGTCAGACTAAACATTTGTATATTGTTTAGGACATATGGAGCTACATGTGGGATTTTTATGTGATTCAAGTTGGTTTGGAAACTAGACATCTCAAGTTTTTTAAACATATGTGGTAGACCTATTAATTCATCAAAACAAGAGAGAATGAAGTGTTTGAAGTAAGGACTGAAAAATCTACCAGGAATGTGTGAAAATTGGAGATTCGGGCTATATGGAGGAATTTTGACGTGAAGACTTTGTTTTTATTATCCTATTTTATTTATTTATTCAATTTGAATAATTACTTTTAATTTTGGTTTGTTCTGATCCATTAAACATTGTTTAGAAATTTATTTCATTATTGAACTTATGTTAGTTGATTACTAGTTTAGGTCCATTAGCTTGCATCACAAAAGGGGTCTATTAGGGTTGGTTAAAGGGGACTATATTATGTTTTTTAGCTGCAAATTTCAGCAGCAAGTTTGAGAATAAAAGTGAGTTTTCCTTTTGTTTGTTTGTAGCAAAACAATCTTTCTTTATAGGGACAAAGATCGTGCATTGACTTATCAAAGATTAACTGATTTTATGGTGTCATTCGCATATTTAGGGTTCTTAGATACAAGATTACCTATGGGTCAAGGTTCTATCAAATCTGGATTTTGGCTTTCCGGGTTGTTATATACTTCATTGAGGGTTGCTTGACCACGTGATCAAGAGGTTCACATCAATTGATATTAGATATAGGCTCTAAAAATCAGGTTATATCCTTTATTTTCTTCTTGTTAGTTTCGACTTCCTTAAGTTTAGTTGTCTTTAATTCAGTTTTTGATTATTTCATGTATGAAGCTTAGTAGTTTGTGTCTAGGGTTCTTTAAAAAAAGGTTTTATTTTAGTTTTTTTATTTTCTTAGAATATATTAGTAGCATAAAGAGTAAAAAAAATAATAATCCAAAACTCACTTTTGTTGAATATGCCACAATACACAAATAAGAGAGAATTTAGACCAAACCAATTCTAAAAATTATCACATTTTATATACTGGTTCTAAGAGTCCTAATTGCACCCCATTTAAGATCTAATTTAGAGATGTTTTCTATAGTAACCAAGGTCTTGTCATAATAGGTCAGATTCGTATCATAAGAAAATCTCAGGATTAATAAATTCAGAAAATTCTCAAGTTTTATATAATTGGTTTTAAGGTTCTAATTGCATCCCATATAAAATTTGAGATTATTTGGAGTTATTTTTCTATAGGAACTAAATTTAGAATTAAATCTTGTCGTAACAGGTCTAATTTGTGTCAATAATTCAAACTTATTTTGCTGCTATTATTTTTCAATTATGATAGTATAATAACATCATAATTGATATATTTAGGTGTCATTTACTTATTTTTTATATAACCTTTGCATATTTTTTCTTTCGCTTTTTAAAAAACATCTATTTTTCGTACAAATTTGTTTGTTACTTGAGAAATTATAATCGTAGTTTTGTCTTCACTTGTTTTTATATTTTTTCTTACTTCTTCATTCATATACATATATTTGGATACCAACAACTGTTATATTTGGTTTTTATTTTAATTTCATAAGAGTCGAAGAAAGGTGAGACGAGAGGAAAAAGACATAGTGAACATATTTGAGTGAAACACGAGAGGATTGTAAATACATGAGGGAGTGAGCGAATGATATATATTTCTTTTCAACTAACCAATTTTTCAAATTCAAAGATGTCAAAGACAAATAATAATATGGCACTAATGAATCAGCGGATAGATCGAATGACCAATGAATTTGGAGATAGTTTGGATAGGTTAGAGAAGCAACGTGTTAAAGATTATAGTAGGGTTCAAATTAAGCTTGAGTTAAGAGAATTTAATGTTAGGAGGGCTATTAGACGAGTTAACATTAATGTGGATGAGTTCGTGACAGATAATACGGACATGAGTGATGTTGATTTTGAAGATGTGTCCGTATGACATGGGGAATGTTTTGGATAGCAGGAACTGTTAGTTTGTAGGATTTATTTTATTATTGCATTTATGTTAGTTGATTACTAATTTAGGCCTATCAGCTTGTAACCCAAAAAGGATCTATTAAGGTTAGTTAGAGGATACTATATTATGTTTTTTAGTTGTAAATTTCAGCAGCAAGTCGGACAATAAATGTGAGTTTTTTTTTTCCTGGCAAAACAATCTTTCTTTGCAGGGACAAAGATTGAACACTGAGTTATCAAAGATTAACTGGTTTCGTGATATCATTTGCATATTTAGGGTTCTTAGATATAATGTCATTTCTCGATCCAAGTCTTTTCTCAATACATTTTGGTTCTTAGATCCATGGTTACCCTTGGATCAATGTTTTTATCAAACCTGAATTTTGACTTTTCGAGTTGTTATCTGCTTCATTGGGGGTTGCTTAACCACTTGATCAAGAGTTTCACATCAATAGATCGGATGATCACTAATATATATATAAGTACACACATGCACCTTGCCTTGTTTTATTTTTTCTTTTTATTTTAATTTTTCTAGAGATATTAAGCTCGTCTAAGGGGTTGATCCAGGACAATGTTCAAGTTCTAGATCGGAGAAGGATTATCCTAAGTTCACCTATTTTTTTTAATAAAAAACATTAAAATGAAGTCGTTTTGAAAAAAAAACCTTTTTTTCACAAAAAAACACCAACATGTTTTTTGCCTGGGTTTCACTGAGTTCAAGCTCCAGGTCAACTTCTTCCCTAATTTTTCTTCAACCCAGACTTGTTCAAGCTCTAGATCATCTAGATCCTAGGTTAGCTCGATAGGCCAATATGAGCTTATAAATATGGATTTTTCTTTTTATTTTCTCCTCAATCTCATCCTTCAAAATTAAATCTTTATTTATTGATGTTCAATTTTACGAGCAAATTTTTTTTTCATTGAAGTAAATAAATAGTTTTCAAAGGAACTCAATCATTAAACATAGTGGAATACATTACGTGAATAATGTATTTGGTTAGTTAACTTAAGTTGAGTTACAATTAAACTTTATGATTTGTTTTATTTTATTTTTTTAGGGTTATCACAATTTTAAACAAACATCCTAACGTTTAAACAATGCTCAATTTTTCGAGCGAGTATTTTTATTATCATATAATTACATAAAAATAATTAAACTAAATATTTTAACATAGTGCAATTCATGGCCTAGCTGGAGGAAGGTCAGGCCACCAAACTTAGATTGATTAAATACGTCACCTCATTAATATTTTTAAAAATAATTTTATCTTGAAATTTTCATTTAAAATTAGATCATGATACAAATCATTTAATTTGTTTTTAAACTTGTTAGATCACCTATGTCAAAGAAAGACAATATTTTAATTTAATTTAAAATTTAATTTATATAAAAAGTTAAATAAGATATGTTCAATTATCAAAAAGTTATCCACATTGATAAAAAAAACGTTTCTGCTAAAAATTTTGTTATTGCAATCTACAACTTAAAATCAAGAAATTTTATGATGTTTGAAAAATAATTAATAGCATCTTATTAGTTATTTTATAAACTTATTTAAAAAATTAATTACAAATAAAAAAGAAAAATACTAGTTAAAAATATTCTTATTATTTTTTCATGATAACAAATTTTATTTCTCTTTTTTTATATTTATTTTTTAAAAAATAAATTTAAAAATAATTAATAAAAAATCTCTGATTATTCCATTCTTACCTTTAAATTTTCACCACTCACCAGCTACCCATGAGTAATATTTCCAATTTCCCCTTTCACCGGCTATCCATGCAGTAATATTTCCATTCTGCACGATGGTAATGGCAATAAAGCACCTCTCTTGTGGCCATGGCGCGTGGATACACATGCTGTCAACCATGGCTTCTTGTCAGCAAGTTTGCAAGGTGAGCTTTGTCCCACTTAGACATTGTTATTAACGCCTTAAAACTTTTTTTTTTTTTTAATAATTCGAGATATTCAAACCAGTTTACATGAAATACAACTAATACCCAGA
>Ga0325414_1008550_pt1 | contig 10840 bp, 7 predicted proteins | sample PopdelMetagenome_8_FD_206183 | JGI IMG/M metagenome (GOLD analysis project Ga0325414, IMG submission 206183) | Populus deltoides microbial communities from Bellville, Georgia, United States - Leaf-PdKOR-R3 | ecosystem: Host-associated > Plants > Phyllosphere > Phylloplane/Leaf | place: USA...
AGTGTCCTTACCATCATGTTGTTCAGAAGAATCCAGCGATGTCGCATCTGGTGTCATGTGAGGAGGGGCACCAGTATCAAGGTACCAGTCAGACGCAGAAGAGCCGGTGGTTGAAGAACAAGAACTTTGGAAGGCTTCAGCCAGATGTGCTGAAGAATCTGTCCGGTCGTAGCTATTTAATTTTGCATAGAGCAGCAGCATGACCGTCAGACTTGCAAATTTGGCAACGTGGATTGTAGGCACGCTGATTGTGATTTATAGCGAGGGAGATGGCGATTGTTGCTACCAGCAGGATTATGTCCTGGAGGCCCTCAAGATCGATGGTTTCTAAATTGATAACCACGGCCTGAGAAGTTTCGTGTGGCTGTGAAAGCTGCAGGGGCGAAAGAGTTTGATTCCAATGACTTCTGAAAAAGGTCATAGCTTTCTGCCAGCGCGCGGAACAAGATCATGGAAGCGAGGTAGCGATGATAATGCCAATTGTGTTGAAGAGAAACCAGAAAAATCTGTACCAAGGCCACGAAGGAACCAATGAGAATTGTCAGTACTTTCATCCACTGGACGCCCAATGGCCAGCAGCTGATCACACAAGTTTTTGAAGTCTCTAGAAAATTCAGCAACTGTTCGTGAGCCCTTCTTCATAAGTTGCAGCTCAACCTTCAATCTTATCTCACGTGTTTTTGATCCATGACTGAAAACACGTTCAAGAGCCAGCCAAACATCACGGGAAGTGGTAAGTCCAACCGTGACAGCCATGGCTTCTTCAGAGAAGGAGGAAAGAAGTAGGCTGAGAATTTGTTGGTCCTTGGCTTTCCATTCCAGGAATTTTGGATTTGTTGATGAAGAATTCTCAATGGTGGCAGTCGGCTGTGACAGGGATCCATCTACAAAACTTAGGAGGTTTCGACAATCAAGAAGGGGAATGAGTTGGCTCTTCCAAAGCAAATAATTAGTAGCTGAAAGTTTGATGGTGATCATATGGACCATGGTATTGAAAGAGAAGGTCTCTGCCATTACCAAGAATGAAAAAAAAAGGAAAAAGATGACAGATCGAAAGATCTTAATCTATGGCAGCTCTGATACCATGATAATGTTGCTGTAAGTAACTAACAGTGCTAGGAAACCACCTTACTTTAAAAGAGGTGGAGCTGATCTATTTATATGGAAACGCAGTGAATTTATACAAGGAAAGTCTACAATAAATTAAATTAATACAATCAATCTGTAGTCATGACTAATGCCTAGCGCGGAGATTGACTAATTTACAGGTCTCTTTTTTCCTTTAAAATCATACTGGTAAAAAGTACATGAGAAATTAGATTAGATGAATGTTATGAAAATAGAAATACTCAATTAAAAAAAAATTCATTTAGTATTCTTCTTAATCTAAGGTTATTTTTTATCATTTTTTTTTCTGTTTCTTATGTTTTATCTAGTTTCTTTTTGCTAATAATAGTTTTATATAGATTTTTGGTATGAAACATCTCGTAAATTATACATATATACATACACAAAAAATCAACTCATTCACGTATGAAATTAACACAAAAAGAGTCCATGAGCTCTTTTTTCTCAGGTTTCTCTCATCTTTTTCTTTGTATATCGACATCAAAAGCATTTTAAAAAGCAACCATAATCATACTCCAAAATAAATTTTAGTTTTCTACTTTTATTGCGTATCTTTCTCTTTTTTCCTATCCCATATCTCCTATCTCCTTTATTTTTATCTTTCAATCTCATGATCTTCTCTTTTTTTATTCTACAATTATGGATATGTACTTAAAGTCTCATATTTATTTTAATTCCTTTTTTCTTTGACAGTTCACTCTCTATTTTTTTTTTCAATTTTTCAATTTTTTTATTTTTGAAAATATGCTAGAAAAGGGAATCAAAATATACAAGATTGTTGATAAAGAAGTTTTCAAATCTTTGTTAAAAAAAAGAAATTAAATGAAAGATCAAGGAAATGTAAATATTATTGGTGGATTATCGAGAGAAAAATATGTTATCTAAGTGCTTTTAATTATATGACATTTAAACTCGTTTCATTTTTATATTTATTTAGAAATTAATTTTGTAAATTGATTAGTTTTAAATGTAGATGTAAAAATCTTTTTTCATTTTTTATTGAAAGAAATTTGTATCTTCCAAACAAAACAAAAACAACTGCAAATGCACAAGAAGTGAGAGGCTCATGTCGAGAGGCACACGTAAGAAATTGATGGGCAATTGGCCAAGCATGCAGTAGCACTCGTAACAAATAATTTTTTTTATGCAAGTGTTGCCGAATTCTAGGGCCTTTTGATTCCGAAACAAACCTTCAAAACTGGCCTGTTGGTTATAAAGATGAAGAAAGTATGAAATTAAAAGAGCTATTGTTCACAAAGATCTTAAGTTTCTACATTGATTTTTCAAGCCACTACGAGATATATTACAACGTTCATGCTACTATACACAGAAAACCTAGAAAATTTGTTGTTAACGATATTGATGAGGAACGCCGTTTAAAAAAAAAAAAAACTCAAAGAAGTCTCGTGGGGTTCCTTGGAAGGGAAAAAAACAATGGCGAACGCAAGTTTTAGCACTTCCTCCTAGCCTTGCGTGTTACACCACTTTTTGGAGAAGATGGGAACGAAGAAGATGATGAGAGGACTGATCTATTTTTCTCCATGTCCTTGTTAAATGCCATCTGTACATCCTCTTTAAGTTCCAGGAAGCGCATCTTCTTGGTTTTCTGCTCTGCAGGAGTACCCTTATCTAGGTAGAGAGCATCAGGCACATCGTCATCCAGAAACTTGTCAAGAACTTCTGAGCAATGCGGGAAATAGCGCCGTCCCATCTCCACTGCCATCAAAGAAAAATCAGAGAACGCATCATGCAACTCCTGTTTATAAATATACTAACTGAGGCCTATCTACTGCAAGTTGCATTTGATTATTAGGGTCTTAGTGTTCATCTCGACGGATTTTAAGGATTTAATCCATAATCATTGCCCTTAAAATAGCTTTTTTCAGTAATCCCCCGAAGTTTCGATTTCACAAATGTCTTGTGAGTTGTCAAAGAGAACGTTCTGGGAACTAAAATTTCCCAAAAAGCTATAATATTCCCATTCATGTTGGCTTCATGAGAGCATATTTGAAACCTTTTTTCTTATTCGCAAAGGCGACTCTTTATTATGCCCCATGTTTAGACCCGGCACTCATCCACTTCATGGATCGTTTTTAGGATTATTTTAGAACCTCAGCACTGCAGATGTGATACCTGAAGACTCTAACTAGAAAGATGGATCTGCAAATTCAGATGAATATGGCAGGATCCGTAACCGATTTCTCTGAAATACTCGTCTGAAGACACTTACGGTAAGAAAACAATGCACAAGGAAAATCTTATAGCTTGACTTCTAAACTGGGAGTCACGTACTGTAGACTTTACTGGAAAACAAAATTGGAGTTTCTGACAATGGCAGAAAATTATACCTGTTTTACGCAGTTCTTGTAGTCTCAACTGGAGTTTTTTGTCTTGAACAGAAGGTGTCTCGTTCAAATCAACCTCCCTAGTGTCCCCACTTGAGCCTTTTGATTTTGACGCTGGAAGGCCAGTGTACATTGAGGTTGAATCTGCATTTGCCATGTCCTTAGCTAGCCGGGCCTCAGCAGGAAAAAACAATCGTGCAAACGCCACTGCCACACAGTAGATTGGCATTTAGCACTTACTTTGACGACATCAACCAAAGATTTAATGTGCATTTTTCTCAAGAAGTTACAGATGACAGAGCTGGGGCTAAAACTAGTGTGTGCCCAATGCCTTAAGGCCCACAATCATGCCTTGCCCTATGGTATCTTTACAAATGTCCACATTTGTGTTCTTTCTTGATTGGAAGTGAACTTGTACTTTTGAGCAGTAAATTGAACCAAAAGAATGGTACGGATGCTGGAACGTAAAAGAATGAATAGAGAGTAAAGTAGAAAATATCTTGACAAATGACAATTGAGACTAAAACTTGGTTTGGCTGAAAAATGTTCAACAAATTATAAAAACATGCTGCTGCAGAAATTCTTTTCAGACTATTATGAAGATGCAAAGTAACTAGTACTAATTACCCAAATTTGTGGTGCAAAAAAGTGAATATATCTTCAGCACTTTTCGACAGGAAATTAGATGATACAGATAAAGGTTTATCACCTCTATCTTCCAGGTCGTCCGGCTTCATGTTCAAATCTGGCGATATCATCGATATGTTTGCAGACATTGAAGTCCTACGCATCTCTGTCTCCAAGATTTCAATGCATATCCTGTCTTTGTTAGATTCCTGGCCTTGCTTGGTGTTTGCATTATAATCCTTTGGCCTAGTCAAACTACGCCAGATTGAAACTGCATTTCGTCCATCCATTGTAGTTTCTGATGCACGGGCACCCTTAGCTAGTAGTGCCACAAGGATTGATGACTCCCTGCGCCTTGCAGCCACGTGAAGTACTGTATATCCCCTGGAGTTCCTAAGATTGAGATCAGCCAAGCCTAAAGCAAGAACTTCCTTGACAACCTTAGGATCGCAGTAGGAAACAGCGTAATGGAGAGCATGAGCATCATCCAAGGTAAAATTAGATTCACTCAAGAGAAGCTGCACCAGTTCAACATCATCTGACTCCAAAGCCTTGTGGATTCTACTCATTCTCTTTTCACGCATGGGGTCTACCTCGTCAACGCTACTTTCAGCTTCTTCCAGAGATTGTTTGCGCAGTAATTTAACCCTACTTGAAATTTCATGAGGGAGCTCCTTGTCGATGCATACACTATCAAGATCTGACCTTACAAGTCTTTCGATGCAGTGAGAGAGAAGCTGGTCTAGCTGGCAGTGGAAGGCAGCCATAACAATTGGGATAACATCTTCATCAAGAGCCTTGTCGATAAAACTCAGGAGACGCCGCTGCAAGGGTAATTTATATGTTGAATAATATTACTAATAAAAATAAGATTATCTTGAATATCCATAAAAAGAAAAGGAAACACACATTTGATCTAGCAATTCAGTGAGTTGTCAATTATTCCCTATTTATGAATCACTGCAAGTTAGGATACATAGGAAAAACCTAACAATTTATCCATGAAAAATAACCTTAACAACAATCGGAATCACAGCTTACCTGAAAAAGCAAAACAAGCTCTTTCATCTGAAAAGTGGCAGAGGCATACATCAATTCCACTGCATAATTAATAGCAGGGCGGCAAGCATCATGGGCACAAGCGTCGTAAACACATTGTGACACTTCTGGCGGAGACGACTTGTGCTTTCCGGTATACAAATAATGTAAAAAAACATTAAAGGCTTCATATCCAACCCCACCATAAGGCATCAAATCAGACATGAGGTACCTTGGTTTATCTCTGCTTGTCGAATTACTATCTACCTTCTTAAAAAGCTCATGAAAGAACTGACTACGAGCAGCCAATATACACCTATGGACACCTACAGGGATGCCCTCAACAACAATTTCTGCATCGCTGTAATCATATTCTCCATCAAGTAATAGCCTTTCCAGATTACCACTAAGCTTGCTTAAGCTCAAGTTTTCAAGGTCTACACCATGCTCGGGAACATCCGGGGTTGGTACGCGGTGGCTGCTAGGCCCATTTGATAAATAAGAAGAAGAATCAAAACTAAAAGAAGATGTCGTTTCATTGGCATTTTCCATGATTTTGGATCAAAACGTCCCTAGTTAAGCCGAGCAAGCACTTCAATTTATCAAGAAACATGGAATTGACAGTAAGAGAGTATCAAATTCGAAGGAATGGCCACACAAGAATATTGTTCACTAAAAATAGCCATAAATAGATAACCATCTTTAATCAGACAGAAGTCATAAAACAAGGGTATGGTAATTAAAAAAAAATTGTTTTAAAACGAAAACCAGATAACAAAACAGAACAGATATGGTCAAGAGCTGTGACAAAAAAAAAAAAAAAGGAGGGAGGGGGACAGCAACCAAAGAAACTAATTACACAAAGTCACTTCACTCGAGAAAAACTCAAAACTTGCGCAAAAACATTGAAAAGAAGCCAAACCCTGAAAGAGCAGATACTCGAAGGAAAGATCAAAACGCAAAAAGAGAAGAAAACAAGCTTTGATTCATTTAGAAAGCGATGAAAAAACAGCTCGGGATGAAGAACTGCGGACAACAGAGGTTATCGGAGACCTTGTAGCTGAATTGCCAATTTGCTTGCAGTTGATTGAGTAAATTTTGGGTAAAAAAATACTTAAGAGGCGAGTTTAGACAAGATTACTGTGATTCGTATAGGTGTTTGCAATTATTATCAGCTATACACACAGATCAAAAAAAGAACAAATGTACGACGTTTGACTTGCAATTTCTTTTTCTTTTTCTTTTTCTTTTTCTTTTTCTTTTTGCGACTACCCCTGCACGCAAGAGCATGCCAAGGAAAATACTTTATGCTCCACTGCCGAAAAAATTCCTTGCTGCCTTTGCTTTCTTTCTTCCATTATCTAAAAAAAAATATAGTTACTTTAAAAATGAGCATTGTTCTGTATCAATCATATTTCAGTGAATGAACTTCAGAACAGCAGAATTTGTATCGGATTGCTGGCTATGTACATGGACGTTCATAAAGATATGACGGGACATCACTCTTCAGACTCTCCTTTTTAAAAAAAAACATAAAATATTGATTTTAGAATAACCATAAAATACTTTTTATAGCAGATTGTACTCTCACTTTTTCCTTATAATTTTTGGAATTACAAATTAATTCAAATCTTTAAATCAGGCAAAGTGATTAAATCACCATCATGTATATAATATATAATAAATACCATTATTTATTTCCCCCTTTCCGTCAACACTAGCCACCACCTTTTTCTCTCTTTATTGTATAAAGATAAGCCGATGCAAATTGATGCATCTTTGATCCTCACCGGCCACCATCAATCCCAATCTCAATCTCAATCTCAACTCACCCATGGATTTTGGCCATTAATTGTCAGATCAATTATCATTCACTCTTTAATGAGCATGTCATCTTCTTTGATTGAAGAAGCGGACGGACAGAAGAGAACTAGAACCATATCCTTCACATTGGGTATAACAAATTTGTTTTGTTTTGGGTATAACCAATTTGCAGAAAGTTAGGTCTGTGGGTTTGGTGAAGAATTGCTATGTTAATTGGTTTGGTAAATTAAGGGTGTGTTCCCTGGGTGTTCTAATTGAATGGGTCTTTCTTTCTTTTTTTATCTATATTGAATATAATGTTGCATAGAATGATTTGAATGAAAAAGATAAAAAGGTGACTGAGAAGATACAACAAATTGCAATGAAGAAGAAGAAGTTAGAAATGGTGGTTTGGGTTTTTTTGGTTAAATGGCAAAGTTGTAATAATAATATCACAAGGGATCTTTAGTCATAAAATTAAATATAATCACAAACTTGTAAATATTCAAAACATTAAATTTTTTTGCAAGCACAGAGAGGAAGTGAAAACGCGATCAAGCTCTACAAGGTTTTTTCTAGTTATATTTATGAAATATTTTGTAAGAAATAAGGATATATTTGTCATAATATTATTTGATAAAAAAAACTAAAATGCGTAGGGTGTTTCTTGTTAAGCTGACATTACCATTCACAAAACAATGTGGATTTTATTGTGTATTTTTTAATAATTCATCTTGGTTTTTAAATTTTTATGTTGAGTGATTTGATCCTAATTGAAAGCTAATTGCATCTGAATTCTTAGTCGAAGGTGAAATTAAAAGGAGGATCAAAATAAAAAGGGTGTCAAATATGGGTGGCATGCTAGAGATTGTATGAAAAATACATTTAGATTTTTTATCTTTAAAGTTAACACAATGTATATAATTTAGGTCCCCTTAATTTTTTTTAAAAAAATCAATTTTGATACACAAGTTCATCTGTGTTATATTAGTCTCTGGTTTGATAGGGGAGAGAAAATAGTTGCTGGAATTCAGCGATGTAAGAGAAACTCATCGTTCACTTCATTTTTTGCCACTAAAAAGAGTTTTCTTAGTGTTCACAGGTTCCATGAGATGAGAGGGGCTTCATGTTGATTGTTTAGAATCTCAATGTTTCATGAAAAAACATATTTGAGCCGAGAAAGCCAAAACTAAACCGGTTTGATTTTAATTTTTTAGATATTTTTTGATATTTGAAGTTAATGAAATGGTTTATAGATATTGGTGAGGTGTTTATGGGTTGAAATAGTTTGAAAATCAATTTTTTTGCCAAAAGACTAGCTGTCTAATATTTTAGCTACCACTATGGTGGCTAGAATATAGACTTGCAAATGACATGTCATCATCCTTAGTAAATAATGTGTTAATGGCTTATTATTTTTCAAAAAAAAAAACTAAGATGGCTCGCTAGCGCTCCTAAGCCTTTCATTTTAGTGGCCCAAGCATGTTGGACCATAGACCCATGAGCCTGAGCTCTTTTTAACTTTTTTTTTTTAAAAAAATGTTAAATGTAGATTTTAGAGAAAAAAAGATATTGAATCCATTTAAGTTCATGGTTTGGGTTTAACGAATAAAGCCACAATAACCAAGCTATTTTTTTATATTGCTTTTTTTATTGATATCTTTTTTATATATTTTTTAAAAAATAATTTTTGAATTTATGTTTTAATTAATATCTCTCATCTGTGATTTGTTTTTGCTTATTTAACCTTTTTTTGATATAAATTGTTTTTTGATGATGTTGTGTGTATTTAATTATTCTGATACATTTATAATTTTTTTTTTATCTTTTGTATACAAGAACTTTATTTTTTTAAAATAAAAAATGTTTATTTTTAAATAATATTTCTGATATATGTAGCCTTGCATAATATTTTTTTTATTTTTATTTTATTTAATCAATTTAATATGTGTGTTTATTTTTAATATCATTTGATTGAATAAAAATAATAATTTTTAAAACAAATTCAGTAAACACAATCTGGTAAATGTTTCATCTTGCTCGATTAAATATCTTTGATCTATACCTGTTTTTTATTTTTCTAGTTTTATTTTAGTTATCGTTAATACCTTTTTTTTAATTGTGGAACCACGCAGCATCACTATCACTGGCGTGTGGAATCACGCAATATCGCTTTTGGAGTAGGAGCGCTTGATGAATCTGAAACTCATATATCGTTAATTTATATCGAAGTGGAATTATTCGATGGAGCTTTCATTTTGATTCTACTTGCAGTTTAATAGATATATATGATGCAATTATTATTATGCTTGAAAGTATGGCTTATAAAGGATCTTCCAATTCTATATGTGGAGAAGTTAATGGTTGTTTGAATGTGATAAAATTTTTTAAATTTATATTCATTTTATATTTGATATATAAAATAATAAGGATTATTAATTTATTTTATTGTGCTTTGCAGCAAAAATCTCTTCATATCTTAAACGTAATAAATATTATATTAATTACTAAAATATTAATTCAAACTTTGAAAGATGTCGAATTTTATTCTTTTTATATATATGTGAATATATAAAGTGACATATTATGACTGATAGAATTTGAAACAGAGTAGCGTGTTTAGGCTAAAAGATCATTAAAGGTGAAATGAAAAGGAACGAATCAAATATATGTACTTTTATCAGAACACTCTTATACAGTAAGCATTGCTTTTCTCAAATTTACGGCCATACTCCATGCAGAAGGAGTCATGGGATTTGCTTAATTTCCTGAACATTAATCTTCAAGATAATACAAAACGAGCCCCAAAGGCTCACACTGATGTTTGATGTGCAAGAAACAAATCAGATGCAGGAGATTAATATTTTGATGTGTTTATATCAAAAATAAATTTTAAAAAATAACCACATTTATAATATCAAAATCATTCGATTAAATTTTTCATTTTTTTTATAAGATCATGGTCTTTTTTATTCAAAAAAGAAAAAACACGAAAGGAGAAATCATACTAGAAAATCATTTTTATTTCTGTTCTCTTCTCTAAGAAAACGATCGCCAAAAGCCCATTAAGCTTCACGCATCCACCGCATTACTCGTTCGCTTTGGTGACCTCGTTGAGAACTTGGGAATCGGCAAAGAACTAGGTGGTGGAGAATTCGAATACGCAGGATCAGCCCAACGCTCCGAGAAAGGTAAATTCTCGTTCACAAAACCCATCTCCTCGTAAAAAGATGTCTCATTTCTAGGAACTTTAACATTAATGGTTATAGAAGAGCTTTTTGAAATGATCTGAAAGCGACCACTGTCAACAGGATGAGAATTAAAATGAGACTTCACAGTTGGTGATGGTGTTTTTGGAGGGTTGGAAGTGGGAGGAACATGGTTGGTGTTTTTGGTTGCATTAGTAATGGAAGCCTGAAATGCGGTTGTGAGTATCCCCTCGCCGGATTGGAATTAAGGTCCCAAATTTGACCTAACTCTGGTTTAGTACTGATTCCTGTGTTGAGTCACAACAACAGGCGTCTCCGTGATTTGAAATGCTCACCGATTCAGTTGTTGTGCTCTTTCAACTATACCCAATTCAACTAAAATTTCCATCACTTACCAGGCTCTCTCTCTCCCTTACAACACATCCTCGTTCTCTCCCCAGTAAACATCACACTAAAAAAAATCCATGAATTCCAGCCGGAAGATTCGTTGCTGATATAGGATGCAAGGACCATAGAAGTATAAGGAACCTTGGCTAGCTGGCAGGTCCAGAAATAACATTGAGATGACAGACAAATTGAGAATTCCCCAAGAAATGGCAGTCTCATTATCGTTGTTCATAATACTTGTGTTAAAAAGGAAATTATTTGACATTTCCTTAGAACTTAACAAAGATTGAGCCTCGCGATATT
>Ga0325414_1008551_pt1 | contig 10840 bp, 7 predicted proteins | sample PopdelMetagenome_8_FD_206183 | JGI IMG/M metagenome (GOLD analysis project Ga0325414, IMG submission 206183) | Populus deltoides microbial communities from Bellville, Georgia, United States - Leaf-PdKOR-R3 | ecosystem: Host-associated > Plants > Phyllosphere > Phylloplane/Leaf | place: USA...
GACAATTTAAGGCCCAAAAATTTATTCATTTATATATATATATATATATATATATATATATATATATATATATATAAAGGTGAGTTAGGTTGAGGGTAAATCCCATCTTGCCTTTTCCTGGTAAAAAAAAAAATAGTTGTAGGATATGAATTAATTCATATTTTGTATACAACAAAAGCTTGCTAATGAAAAAAAAAAGGAGAAAGTTAAATGGATAAGTGTGCTGCCCCTATTGGTGGCGGTAAAGGAAGGAGTTACGACTGCTGCTACTGGCATGACTGAAGGAACGAGAGGGAGGTTTATGGTGCTACTTGAGTTGAAGGTTTGCTATTATTGCTTTTAGGGCTTCTCTTGAGAGGATGTTGGCGTTGTTGGAAAAAGGTTGGCTGCTGGAAGGAGAAGGAGTTAAAGTTAGTGTTGTTGTTAGGTGGTGTTGTCATCTGTGGCAAAGGAGAAGAGATAGTGGAAGGCTGGTCATGGTAAGGAGAGAAGGTTCCTTCATAGTCTTCTCTATGAGGGAAGCTAAGCTGCCATAGGTGTTGTTGGAAGTTATTGTGAATGGTGAAGGCTATTTTCTTTGGTGATGGCTGGATTAGTTGTCACGTGTTGCTGAAGAAGGAGAAAGGTGGTTGGTTAGGCAGCTCAAAAAATAATGGCTTTTGTCTGATTTTTTCTTCTACCTCCTGACTGCTTATGTTAAAGTTGTATGACATGTTTATAGGAGAGATAAGGAGGTTCTGAGGCTTATATACTAATGAGATCTCAACTTTTAATGTTGGATAATAGATCCCAACCATTCATTAGAGCTAAGGACAAAAGTTTGTCCTACTGTGCAACTAACAAAGGGAGGACAGGGGTTGTTTTTGTAGGCAGAACAATGTTGGGTAGTGTTTTTAGGAGATATTATGCAGATGTTTTTAATACCATTAGAGTTGGAATTATAGCTTGGAGTGAAGTACAAATAGCAGGGTATAAGTTAGCACAAGATTTGTATGATATGGTTGTCGTGGTATCGAGAACGGCAGGTCTGCCTCTTGAGAGTGTGTATTGAAAATAGGGTTTGTAGATAATCATAAAATTATGATTATGAGATTAGGAGTCGATATCTAATATCATGGTTACTAGGAAACCGATGGTCTGCGAAAGTCCGGGTAAAGGACTGGTTATGCAAGGGGAAGATGCATCATCCCTAGTGCACCCTCCCTAAGGTAAGCTGCATTGTTGTTTGATTGTTTTTCTAGGCCGTGTTTTTATCCATTGATCTTGTCTAAGGTTCAAGGTAGATCTCTCTTAATGAGGAAGTCTCTACTTTATTAGATTAAAGCCTAACTATTCTAAGACCCAAATTTTAGTATCGCATTTATTTCCTAAATATAATTAATTCCTAATGTTTTGAACATAATAATTGTTATAAGTTTTTTATAATTTGATCAAATCTTAATGGATAATTATAAACTAGTTAAGATATCAATTTTTACATTTTTAAAATATGATAAAAATGATTTTATCTTCTTTTTAGAAAATATTTATGAAAAACTTTTAGGATTTAGTTGTATGCACGGAAAAAAAACATATTTTTTTGATTTTTTTATTTTAAAAAGTTTTAGAGAAAACAGGGTATTTTTAATATCAAATATGTATCTTACAATGCAAGTCTACAACCTAATATGATACATAATTATTGGAAAAACATGCAGGGACCCATAAATGTTTTTAAAATGTCCTTTGAAAAATTTAAAGGTTTATTTTTTTATATATATTTTAATATTTGTTTATTATTAAATATATTGGGCTGAACTCGGCCCAGCCATCTGGGCTGGGTATAACGGGTCCAGCCCTCGGGGTGGGCTGATTAGCAGCCTAACAACCTACTCTTCTTTTTTGGGCTAGACGTGGCACAACCATATAGGCTAGGCTGAAACAGTTCCAGCCTATTTTTGCATGGCCATTAGCCCAGCCTCGTGACCATGTTTAATTATTTATGCCACAACAGTTCGGGCGGGGGGGGGGGTTTGAGGGAAAAAAAGAAGAGAAAAGTTTGCCTGGCCGGAGGAGAAAAGTTGCTGGCGGTGTTCCTATTGGTATAGGGAAGATTGATGTGTGGTTGCTGGCCACAACAGTGGTGGAGACGCGGTGGTTATTATAGCGCAAAGGAGACCAGTAGAGGAGAAGAAAAAAATTAGGGAAAAGCTGATTTTTTTCCAAATTTTGGCATGTGGTTTCTCCTTCTTCAATGCCTGGAATTCACCCCTATTTATAAAGGGTGGAATATGGGCATTTTGTCTTTATTGGTGATAATTTTTGGCCCTTGATTCAACTAGGAAGGATCCTAATCATTGGCTCAAAGATACAATCATGGACAAAAAAAGTTGGCAACTAAAGGTTGCCTGAGTTGGCCTCTTTAGAGCGGCACAACAACCACTGTGGTGTTAATCAGCCAGAAAGAATCATATCTGGATATGGTTAAATATAAGACCATCATGGTGGTGTATCAAATTTTGTGAAGAGATGAAACATTAAATGCTCTGAAAAGGTAGCTAGCTAAGCAACTTTTTCAGGCCAAAGGTGGAAGAAGATGAACACTACCAGACGACAAGTCATCAGGTTTTTTTCTGTTACTGTTTGGGTAAAAAACCAAAGCCATTTTGGTCAAAACGTACTGTTTCATTTAAATGAAACGAAGTTGCTTTAGCTTTTAAGGTTTTAATTTATGGATGTGACCAAATTTCAATTTAATTCTTTAACTTTTGATTTTTTTTCATTGCACCTCTAATTGACCATAAACTTTTGATTTATGCAATTTTACTCTCATTGAACATCAATAGCAGCCCTGAATTTTAGCATCTTTTTCATTGTGGTCCTTGGTCTTGGATTTATAAAAATTGACCATAAAACTTTCAATTCTCTTTAATTTCACCCCTGATTTCAATCAACTTAGTCTCTAGAATTCGATGCCTTTTTTATTTTGATCCTTGCCTGTGAATTTCTTCAATTTAACCCTAATTGACCCTAAATTTTGATTTTCTTATGATTTTACCCCTGATTTCAACAAATTAACTATGTAAAAATTAAGTTTAGCCCTCTAAAATTCCAATCTTCTTAATTAAGTCCAAATTGGGCTCTTAAACTTATTTTTTCACCAATTAAGTTCCTAATAAAATTAATTTGACTCATTTAAAGTATAATTAATTGAATCCTTTAATACGACCCAAATTAATTCTTAAACATAATTAAACTATTTAACCCATAATTGAATCAAATTGGCATATTAAAAATCTAATTATATCTCTAAGCTTAATTTTTATACAGATTTGTCTAATAATTATTTAATTTGATCTTAAATCTATATTGTCGCTCTATTTTTTGGTATAATAGGGTACAACAAGGCTTCTAATTCCATCCAAAATTGCAACTTGATTTTTTTGTATATTTGAAATCCTCCTCAGCTTGTTTTTCTCCTTCAAAATGTCAGTCTTTTTACTATTATTATTTATTATGTATTTTTTTATTTTAAAAGAAAAGGGGTAAAATTTTGGGAAATAATCCAAAAATGGTTATAACAATGGTGAAGGAGTGAGAGAGAAATTAGGACTAAAATATAGGCACTTCGGCATCTTTTTCTCTTGTTTTAATAGGAAAAGATGATGAATAGTGAAATTATGGTATTTTTCAATTTGGTCCATAAATCTTTGGAGCTTTGTAATGGAACCCCTGATCAACCCTAATATTTTGGATTCCTTGCAATTTCACATTTGGTTTTCTTCAATTGGACCCTCAAATCTCTATGCTTTTTATAAAGTGGTCCTCAGTCTTGAGATTCTTCAATTTAACATCTAATTGATTTCACCCAATTGACTTTGTAAAAAATATATTTGGTCCTCTACAATTTCAGTCTTCTCAATTAAGCTCAAACTAGGCTTTCAAAATTAGTTTTTCACCAACTAAGCCCCTAATAAAATTAATTTGACCTATTAAAAGTCTAATTAAGTTCTTGCACTTATTAATTCTTTTAACCTAACTCAAATTCATTCTTAAACTTAATTAAACCTTTAATTGGGACGATGATTAAATCAAATTGGCTTATTAAAAGTTAATTAAGTCCTCAAACTTAATTTCTATGCAAATTCATCCAAGAATCATTTAATTTCACCTTAAATCTGCATTGTCTTTCAATCTTAGATACAATAAAGTACAATTGGGCTCCTAAATTTGTCCAAAATTCCATCCTTGTTCCTTCATGCTTTTAAAACCCTTTTTAATCTGCTTTGCTAATTTGCCAGCCTGTTTTCATTTTCATTTTTTTATTTTTTTTGTTGCTTTTCATTTTTTGTTTTGTTTTTGTTTTTAAAAGAAAATGACAATTTTAGGGAAAATAAAAAATTGGATTATGACAAAGGGTGCTACAAACTAAGATCTAATTTGATATTATATGAGACCCTAAAGATTATCAATAATATTTACTTATGCCCTTATAACTCTTGTCTGATTCTCAAGACTTAAATTCGATGTTTGTTATATTAGTATGTTATCAAAGTTTTATGAATGGTTTGATCTACAAGGACATTAGTAGAAAAACAAGTCAAGTAAAGGTTGAGGGAATCAAGAAAAGAGAAAGATCATTTTGGTATTATCATATCGACTTGTATTTATTGGTCAACCAATTATGTTTGTCTATGTGATAAGACATAATTATGAATACAAGAAGTATAACAAATGAGATCATGATAAAAAAAAAAAGGTGAGATAAATGATCTAGGGTACTGCATATTGTATCTACTATGTATCCCATTATTTGAGAAGTTATATACTCCTAACAAATGTATTGCAACTGAGTTATATGCTTAGTCACACAACCTATTTGTCAAGTATGAATTTTGCAGAAATAATAAGAGAGTTGATCCCATCATGTGTGAGTAGAAGATAATGGAAGAAATGGTTTTAGGTCATCCATTATGGGTTAACCCAATCCATATTAATATTATTTATATTACTAAGGATTAATAAGGGGAAAAGGATAAAGAGTTATATCTTAACAATAACTATCAAAGAATAAATATATTGTTAACAATAATAGACAATAACTAAAAATTAAGAGAGATACTAGAGAGAAATAAAAAGAACATATTCTCTTTCAAAAGAGGAGAAACGACTCTTGAAGAAGATCTTCTATCAATTCACATAAGATTTTTTTATGGAAAAAAAGGTACACTAAGGTCGTGAATAATAAGCATGATTCTTTATTATTTAATGAGATTATGCTTAGACTAGTGATACAAGTTTTTGGACATGATTATTTTGTGTTTCTCTCTTATGATATTTTTCCAACAATTCTGACAATGATGAATTGCAATGATTGATTTCATTTTTTTTCTTCTATTGACTGGTTGATTAAGGTTAACCTCCAAACTAGGTTTAATAACTATGATATAAATTGTGAAGCAAGATTTTTAAAGTGTTTTAAATATATTATAATTGTTACTACAAATTAGAATTGGAAGGGTAGAGGTGCAACATAAAAACAATATACTACCTGCTTTATAAAGTTACATAGGCTCTTAGACGTGTAACCATGTTGGTCTATAGCAAATTTGCAACTGTTAATTCTGGGTTTTAATTCTATGGTTAGTTTTTTGCACTAAACATATTTCTGAACAAATCATGATGATTCTTTGATGATTGAAGTGAATTAATGCTAGATTATTGATCCTCATGTGATTTTCAACATGTCTGTGTTCTTCATTTGTCTAAATCTAGTTTAGTTTGAAAGTCAAGTTGTTGGATTCACTTTGAATGTTCATTGGTATTCTTTGTTTTTCCGTGTTTAATTCATTGTGATAAAGAGTTTTTGAGGTTTTTGTGTTTGTTTAAAAGTTTGATTTGTTTTGGATTTTAGTTTAGGTTTTGGTTTGTTTTTCAGGTAACAATAGTGGACTTTGGTTCAGTTTATGGTTGAACCAAAGCTTTTGGGTCAACTTAATTGGGTCAAAATTGGGTTAATTGGTAAGGCCTTGTTTGGTTTGCCAAAATTTTGATAAAAGAAATTTTGGTTTAAGGGTATGTTTGGCAAACACTCCCTTAGACCTATTTTCCCAATTTTAGTTTTACAAAAAAATAGTTTTTTCCAAATAAAGCCTAAATAAAAAAAAAATCTTTTTTTCTTGCATATGGCCAAAAATCATTAAAATTATTTCAGCAATTTCTAAAAAAATCTAAAATACTTTGGCATGTATAAAAAAAAAATATTGCACGGATTCTACAACAAGTTTTTAAAATTCCAAAGGATTTAAAATTTTCAAAGGTTTTTAGAACGCATTCGACTTTTAACGTGTTATTTTTAAAATCAATGATTTTCGTTATTCGAGTCGATGTTGATAAGAAAAATCCAAAAAAAACAAGAAAAATCAAACTTATAAAAAAAGAAAGAAGTTGAAGGACCAAGCTTGGGGACCTAGCAACATTTTTTCCTATAAATAGGAGTTTTCAACACATACAAAAGAGGGAAGAGGGGCAATTTTGAAAAAACCAAAGAGAGTAACACAAAAAAAACCCCTAAACAAAGAACTCTTTATGCTCTCACTCTATGAGCCGTCGTGCTTCCTCTTAAGCCCAAGGAGTCGTAGCCCCCACTTCTGATAATTTTTTGAAACATAGTCGATGTCCCCCAAGGGTCCTTGGCTTTTGCTCTCCTAGAACTGTTGTTACCTATTTTTGGGTTCCCACACAAAAAATGAGAAAATACAAAAAAATATATTCAGGAAGAAATAAAAAATAATAGAAGTAAGAAAAGGATGTTGGAATGCCAAAGAAAGGTCAAAATTGGTTTAGGAGGTTCAAAAATACAAAAGGTTAAAATTTGACAGTATATTTTTACTGATGAGAGCCCTGGGACAAGGAAAATTCTATTTGAAAAAAAGAAAAGTTCAAAATCAAATGTTTATGGACTCAATTAAATTTTATCCAAGGTTTAATTGAATTTATAAAGGGTTTGATTGAAAGAAAATTGATCTTTTAAGTCAATTTAGGCTTTTATTGAAAGAAATTAAAGTTCTAGGGTCTAATTATAATTTTGAAGAGTTGATTTGGTCAAATCAAGAGCTTAATTGCATAATTATTGAAGTTTGATGGCTAATTAGGGACTTAATTGAAACAATCCGAGACCAAGGACCAAACCAGAAAAGGCATTAACATTAAGGGATCCAATTACAATTTTATCGGGGGTTTGATTACAAAACAGCGAAAACTTTAATGGCCAAATCAGAAGAACCCAAGCGGCGCCGTTTCCACCATTCACTATCTTCAAACAGCTGTGAATCTGTGACGATAATGGAAGGAGACGTTAGCAGCAATAATGGAGCTATTCTCGAATCAATGGGGCGGGTATCGCAGTTGACATCCCTCGCCACCGTGATGGACGCCGGCTTACCAAAAATGCTGGCATCCTCTGGCTATAAAAACTGGAGGAGCAGCCGCACCAGAGAAGAGGAAAAGAAAAAGGGCAGAGGAAACGAAAGAGACAAGAAACAGAGGGAGAGAAGGAGAGAAAAAGAAGAAGAAGAAAGAACGAGATAGTGAGGAGATTGAGAGAGGATAAAGAAGAAGAGTAAGGGAGAGCCCAGCCACATGGGCCGGGTTGGGCCCAGCTCATAAAAAATAAAAATAAAATAAAATTTCTTCATAAATTATTTCAAAAAAATTTGTGATTTTCTCATATATTTTTTTACTACATTTTGATTGATATTGATTTGTATTTTTATACAGTAAAGATACAAATCCAGTATTAAAATACTTGGTTTTCATCGAAGCAAAAAAAAATAAAAAAATGTTTTGTTTTCATGCATACGGCCAAGTCTCTCAAAAATTTTAAAAAAATCATATTGTATTTTCATACAATAAAGAAAATTTCAAAAATATGTATTAGCATGCATTTTGGCTTTAATAACCAGTTTATTAAAGTCACGAGAACTGGGCCAATATTTCAAAAAATTTCAAATTTTTTTTGTTTTCTTTTAATATCTAGGGTTACGACCTTATACGTAAAATGTATTCCGGATATTAAATTTTTTTGTTGACGTCAGAACAATTAGGTTTTACCCGATAAGATAAGGATCTCCTTACCAAGGAGAATTTTTCTTAAATCATAGACGGATCAACAACTAGAAAACACGACAAGACCTGAGATTTTATCAGACAATAAAACAATGCAGCCTACCTTAGGTAGGACGTAGTTGGGGTGCTAATACATTTTCTTTACGCAACCAGTCCCCGTACCCGATCTCTGAGACCAGTTAGGGTTTCTAGTGACCAAAATACTAGGTGGTGACTCCCATTCAATTTTTCCACTAATAAAAGGGAATAATTTCTTGTCTCCTCACATTTGCCACATTAAATACATTAAGAGGGTAGATGTTTTCGCCGCGAGGGTGCACACATGTGACAAGAACCAGAGAGCCAAAGACCCCCAGCCATTTCAGATCCTCCCTTCTCCCCCTTCAGCCGCTCATCCTTAGGAAACTAGAGCCAACCTATGTCTCCACAGCTGCCCATCTCTAGTCCGCCTCACAACCAAAGTTGACCGATCTCTACCTCCATCTCCCTCACGAGATCTCCCCTCTCCATTTTTCAACCACAGACCGACCGTCATCGTTCCCACAGTAACTCCAAATCGGTCCTTTCCTCTCCTGTTCAACCCCAGTAATCTTCTCCCAACTTCTCCACCTGAAGTTTTCCCCTCAGCAGCCTCTTCTTCTCTTTTGGTCTCCTCAATAGCGATGGCCACAGACCACGAGACAGGCCCCGTCTCTTCCCTCACCATCGACCACAACGGACCATCTTTCATCAGCATAGACGCGGCAAAGCTTCCTTCATCGGCGTAAACCGGCCTCCACCAAATGCAGCGGCAGCCCCTGCTGTTTTCTTCATCTCCTTCCACCCACCCACAGACTTACGGTTCTCCTCCTTGCCATCAGTTATAAGCAAAAGAGAAGAAGTGAACCAAAAAAGATCTGCTTAACCGCAAATCTGGAAAAGAAAAGAAACAGAGAAGCAAGTCTGAAAAACAAAGAAAGAAAAGGCTAAAATCAATTGTTTGTGGCTTTTTTTTTGTGTTTTACAGGTCACCGCTGGTGAGGAAGGCAAGAAGGGAGGAAACCGTTACAGATCTCCCCCGCTAACTTGATTTTTTACGGTGGCACATGAACCCGCATGAACCCACGCGCCGCCATTGTTCCTGCTGTCCCTGAGGCTTCACAACACTGTTCCTATGACTAAAAGGCTTCCAGCACTATTCCTGATTCTATTTTGAGGCCTCTTTTTGTAAATTTAAATTGTTTAATTTGTTGTTTAGGTTATTTTGAACATTGATTATTTTGTAATAAAAAGTAGTTTTGGTGTGGTAAAATATAGTAAAAAAGTGATGCTAGAGCAATTAGTTTTTTTTTTTTTATCTAATGACATAAGGATCTCCTTACTAAGGAGAATTTTTCTTCTCTTTTTAAGAAATCATTGGCAAGACAACTTTCAAAACCTTTTAAATTTCATCAAATCGCGAAGCAACTTACCTCAGGTAGGGTGCGTTAGGGGTGTTAATACCTTCTCTAGCTACAACCAGTCTCTTACCCGTGAATCTCTGACAAGACTAGTACACTCGGGTCACTAGGTTTCCTAGTGACCCTGAATCAAATACTAGGTGGCCACTCCCAAAGAACCTAATCAACGAACGAAAATCGCCAACAGACGCCGCGTAGGTGACGTGCGACAATGATGAAAGCCCATCTTTGTTATCCCTTCATATTCTAAAATATATCCCTTGTGGTCTCCATTTGAACTTGGATAAGTTTTTATTTGTAAAAACTCTGACTAAAATCATATCCCACACTAGGAGCAAATGAAAATTCTAAAGATCAAGAGTCGATCTTAATTAGGATTACACCTTACACTAGGAAGGTAAGCAAAAATTCAAAGATCAAAGACATAGGAGATGTTGTGGAAAATCCAAAAGAGCCTAAGAAATTCAAATGTTGAGAGGCATGCCCAAATGAAAACACAAAAATAACCAAGTCTATATCAAAAAGTAGAAATAAAGATGCCCCACCAAATCAATCAAAAAAGGTGAATTAAAGAAATATGATGAAAGAAAAGAAAGACATAATTACAATGATCTTAAGTCTTCAAAGCATTGAAATAGTCTTGAGCCTATGGATTCCTTTCTTCCATAACCAAAAAGTTATAGCCTAATTATATGCTCTTAAAAGTCTTTTATAATCAAGCAAGCAACTTTGACCAATAAATGGGGTTCGCAAAATGCAGAAGACCTTTTTCACAAGAATCATGACATCACAAACAAGCTACTTGTTATTATTCATGCTGATAAAATCAATGCAAAAAAATAAAGATAATTTTTCCTCTACAAAACATCAAGTTATACTCGAGCCTCTTGTTTTGAAACTTATAAAAATAGAAGGTCATTTCCTCACGTACCTTCAACAAACCAAATCATTGTTTTTCCTTAAAAAAGATTAAAACCCCTGGGAATTGTAAGAAATTCAAAATAAAATTGTTTTAAGCTTACATCGGGTAAATTTATATTTTCAAAATGCAAGAAACAAAATTCATTTGAGCCATGGATAGCCCAACTTTGAGCTAACACTTCTTTCTCAACCATTACCCTATCAATTGTCAATAGAAATGCATAAAAGATGCATCTTAGTGATGAATAACATGTCTTGGGGTAATGATCAAAGAACACTTTTAAAATGATATATCTCATTATTTCTTTGCAATAATTAGACTTGAATGAGTATGATCCTTAAAATTTACGAGTTGATTCTAAAATAAAAAAGTG
>Ga0325414_1008555_pt1 | contig 10838 bp, 3 predicted proteins | sample PopdelMetagenome_8_FD_206183 | JGI IMG/M metagenome (GOLD analysis project Ga0325414, IMG submission 206183) | Populus deltoides microbial communities from Bellville, Georgia, United States - Leaf-PdKOR-R3 | ecosystem: Host-associated > Plants > Phyllosphere > Phylloplane/Leaf | place: USA...
TTTTTTATCTTGATCCTTTTGTAAAAGTTTTACTAGTTTTTAATTTTATCATTCAGTTCAAATTGATGGTATTATATTTTTAAATTTGGACTTTTTTATTTTAATTTTTAATTTTTTTACTTGATCTTTTTGTAAAAGTTATTATTCTTTTGAATTTTATCATTTAATCACAACATTGTTTTTATTCTTATGTCAATTTTGAGTCTCATTCTTTTTAATTTTTTTTGTCCTTTTATTAAATTCATTTTTTTTTCAATTTCACATTACAGTTAAATATAAAATTAATTTTATTTCGATCTTTATTTTTTTAATTGCTATTTTTAAAAATCCTTTTATATATAATTGAATTTTTTTAAATTTCATCCTTTAATATATAATTGATTGAGAATTAAACTTCATGATTTTTTTAAATCGGGTGTTTTGGATCTAATAACTCGGGTCACAAGAATTAAAACATGTTTGTTTTTTTAGAATAAAAAGCTTTATAATTCTATTTATTTTTTATCAGGTTATTCCAATCACGCCACACATTTAAAGAAATATTTCAAGTTATCTGAACTCTAATTAGCATCATTACAGGTTTATTTTGATTAATTTTTTAAATATTTTTTCACTACATTTCAAAATCTAAATGATATTTTTTATATAAAAAAATAATTTATAAGCGCTGATACCAAGGCTAATAATTACATAATAATATTTGTGTACTTCCCATTGAAGGAAGTGCCCTGTTGAAACCAAAGAGCAGCTAGTAGAGGCGAGACAAACTGCTTTCACTTGATGACGCCAACAGGATTTATTTATTCTTTTTATTAAAATCCAAGGGTAATCATTTATCCATACGAGATTGTCTGGATTTATTAATTACTCTGTTTGTCCTGGCTAGAAAATTAGAGGAACAAAATTGAAATTTATTATTATAAGAAAGTAGTAAATAAATATAAATAGTCAATGATATTAGACCTAATTAAACTTGATTAATTTATCCGTAATTCAATTAATTTGCAACTTCATCTACACCGAGTTAAGTTAAATAAATAAATTAAATTAGGTCAAAATTAAAATATTTAATTTTAATTAAAATGGACCAAGAATAAGTCATCAAACTGATGACCCGAGCGCCGGGCTGGTTTTCATGACTTCGCAAGTAACAACAAAGAGTTAATTGGGAAATGGTACGGCGGCGTTGAGATACTGTAAGAGAAAAACAAAAACAAAACCCAAACTATCAAAATTACGGTCTTGACCGTGCAAGTTGTCTTGTTGATGCAAAAAAAAAAAAAAAAAAAAAAGACAAGACAAAAACAGTTACTGCCTTCTAGTCCTTTTTTAAAACTAGGTGGAAATTATATTTTATAAAAATTAAAAATTTTTATTTAAATTCAATATTTTTTATATTTTTAAATTGTTTTAATAGGCTGATATTAAAAATAATTTTTAAATATAAAAATATTATTTTAGATAAGACAAAAACAGTGCTGCCTTTTTATGTCTTTTTTATTATTTAAATTTAATTTTATTTATATTTTTTGATTATTTTAGATAAAAAACACTTTAAAAAAACAATCATTATCACATTCTCAAACATCTTCTTAGGTTGCGTTTGTTTTGCAACTGCTTTTGTATTTACGATGCAACAAACACAGCAAGGTGTTTGGTAGCAAATCAAACTGCGTTTTGTATTGTGGGACCTATTAAAAAATTGAGTTTAAAACGTAATTTTTACATGTTTTTTAACTGAGTTTCGTAAAATTTTGTTTGTTTTTGCGTTTCAAAACCGTTTTTGAAAAAAAAATTAATATTTTTTTATTTCAAATTAATATATTTTTTATATTTTTAAATTATTTTGATACGTTGATATCAAAAATAATTTTTAAAAAATAAAAAAATTATATTTTTTTTTTACTACACATGAACCTCAACCACAATATTTACCAAACACCTAACTATATATTTTTTTAAAACTTAATTTTTCAAAATTATAACCACATAAGCTAGCATTTTAGAAAGAGGAAATAACTTTGAGGTAGTGGTATATTGTTGTCTAGAACAAATATTTTGTTTTATATATATTTTTGTATTGTTTTGATATTATAATTTTTAATATTATTAATTATTACGTTGAAAGTTTCAAACTTTGAAAGTTTGAGAGACACATGACATCATCAAAAGAAGGTTCTCTTCTGTTGTTTTGCTTTGGAGGGTCAGGGGTTGACTGGAAAAAAAAAACCTCCCTTGGCCGAGACTTCTTTAAACAAGGCATAACCAGTAGTTAAAGTTAAAGCTAAAGTTGCAGAGAGATATGGACCATATGGTCTTCATTTTGTCCGTCTAAATCTCAGTTACTGGGAAGGAAGCGAGCGTCTATCAAAGGGAAAAATGAAAGAAGAGAGTTGAAGGCTCGTGAGTCGTGACTGGAAACCTTGACGTCAAGAAAAGAACTTGAATTCCGTTGCAGGTTCGTTGTAATTTCTCAAGTCAACTTTCTGCATAGACTTGCTTCATTCCCATTTTTATTTTTTGCTTGGACAATTATTATACGCTGCTTCAACTGCTATTCACATATGCTGTGTGCTTTCTCGTACGTTGATTCATATTTTGAGCCCACCTTTTTTATTCTCTCTTGAGTTCTTTGGATCTTACTCATAATTAAAGGGTTGGTGGGTCTTTCTTAGTGTATCTGATCTAAGCTGGTGCTCATTTCTTTTTGAGTTCGTTCAGTTTCTACGTTTATCCTTTCTTTGGATTTTAGGTATGTATGATTGCAGTTCATTTGTTATCTAATTGATGGTTTGTAGTGAGTACTCTAGTTTTTTTTGGTTGCTGATGTATTATATTTGCTGACAATTTGATCAAAACTTTGTGATCTGTGATAATACATACATGTATATATAGTCATTTCTTTTCTAACATCAGGCTTGAATGTCTAGTTGCTGCTGCTCTAGCTGTGCTTCTTCTTCTTCTTCTTCTTCTTTGCTTTGCTGTCTTGCTATAGATTGCTGTTTAATATAGAATCGTGATCGTGGTGACCTGTTTGCAACCCTGCTTTTCTTTCTTCATTTCTGTCCTCTTTTTGCTTCACTTCTTCTTCTTGTTTTTCTTTCTTTTCGTTCGCCTTTTTTTTTTTGGTATAGATGAGGTTAATTTCATCGATCTTCCCTTTTCCTCAAGGTTAATTAAATCGCCTTCAGCCACCATTCCTTATTTAAAGAAAAATCCGTGGAAAGAATCAATTTCTATCCACCTGTTCACAAAAAAAGAGAAGTTGTCTTGTTTGGCTAGATTTTCTTAAGCATGGTTTTGCTATGATTATTTGAAAGCATTTCTCTTTCTTTCTCTGAGAAGGATTTAGCGGAATCTAAAATTACTTCTCAAATGCAGTAAAAGGCGTAAGCATTCCCAACCAAATGAGGTTTCAGTCTCACCTTGTTCTGAGCGCTTGTTTTGATTCAAAATTCACACTCTCTTGTTGCTGGAGAAACATGATGGATGTAACTGGACTAGTTTCATTGGTTTAGAACATGTTTTGTAATAAAGGGGTTTTCTCTTTAAAATATTCCAGAAAGCATCAGAATGTGGTTTAGGTTGAGAGAAACATACAATTACAAATGGCATCAGGTTATTGAATTTGTTAACCTTGGATTGCATCAAGTTATTGACTTGTAATTAAAAAACTTTGTATGCAAAATGAAATATCAACTTGCATGATTTTCGACATTAGTATAGGCTCTGAGCGAAATCTTGCAATTCCTCGAGTATTGTTGAAGCCATGTCTTATTTTCAAGAACGTCATTTCTGTAAATATAAAACTATTTCTAGAACTCAATGTTAATAAGATGTTCTCCCTCTTTTTTGGTGGCATTCTTGAAAATGGACAATCCCCTCTAGATATCTAATCTGTGCTGACCTCACCTGTCTTATCTTTCTTCATTTGTCTGCAGATTCTGAAGTCTTACAGCAAGTTAACAATTCAATTTAGTCATTGGTATTTGCAACACCAAAGATTAGGAGTGGAAGGCCAACCTGAGATTACTTACAATTGTATTTGGAGGAACATGAACAGTGGATCAGCTGCTAAAATTCGGTTTGTCAGATGTCCTAAATGTCGGCAGGTTCTTGTGGAGCCACAAGATATTCCAGTCTACAAATGTGGTGGCTGTGGCACACATCTTCAAGGTACAACCCTTTTAATTTGTGATGTGTGGTTTGGATAATATATGCTGGATCTTTTTCATTAAATTGTTAAATAAGATAAGAGATGGTAATATAGTATTCTTCTTGGATTGGTCAAGTTGATATAGAAATTCAATTACAATATTCAACTTGGTTAAGTTCTGATTATAAAAGATTAAGAGGTTCAACAATTATCAATTCCATATTGCATGGACCCATGAATGCTACTTTCCTATGATAGAAATTCTGATGAACTCTATAGGTTCCTTGGGCGATACTTTAATAGCCAATACTGCAGGTTGATGGCCCTAAGCCAGTGCTAGACTAGCTCTTCTAGTACAAGAATGCTTTCCTTAACAATTAAAGAGTATTTTCGTCTTATACACTTAAGTTGTTCTATTCTTACCATCCATAGATTGTTTTCTTTATATCTCTTCTTGTTTTACTGAAGGTGCTCTTCATTGTAACAATCTGGATTTGTAGATGGTTTAATCGCTTCTTTTCCTTCATGCAGTGAAAATTCGAAAAAGTAACCCTGAAGTCGCAACTTCTGGCCTGCATGAAACAGATGCTGCTCAGAAAAGTAGATCAGATCATATTTCTGAAGCTAAGGAATCCAGCAGCTCAAATCATGAAGAAAATTTTCTTTCCCCTGGGGAATGTTCTTCAGACCAACTCAATGGGGGGGATTGTGCTGCATCTGGCGATTGTGATCTTGATCATCTTAGTGGTGCAAACTTACCAGAAGAACTGCAAAGGAGTGGAAGTGATCAAAATGGTTCTGGAGATTTTGATAGTAAGCAACCTGGAGGTGTGAACTCATCACACAACCAAAAGAATGAGATTGATAAAAATGATCCAGGGGACTCTGATAATGAGCATGTTGTAGGTGTAGGCTCATCCAATGAACACCAACAGAATGGGAGTGGTCAAAATGAGACTGAGGATTGTGTTGATTTGAAGGTAATAGGCACAAGCTTGTCAAGTGATGACCAGGAAAGAGGAAATGATTCAAATGAATCTCCACAGTGCAATCATGAACAGCCTGAAATTTTCAATGAAGTTCAAATCCAACAACTTGAATCTGGGGATTGCAATGATGAGCAACTTGGAGGTATGGGGGGCATATCAACTGAAGCACAAAATGACTGGAGTGATCGAAATGATTCTTCTGATTGCAATGTTGAACAGGCTGGGTTTTCCTATAGAGTTTGTTCGCCTACCAAACTTGATGAAGAGCTGTCCCCACTAGCAGGAGCAAAACCAAAAGCTGAAGTCAATGAAGGTGGGATTCAACAAAATGAGTCTGGAGCTTTCAGTGATGAGCAACTTGGAAGTGTGAACTTATCAACAGAAGCAGAAGATGTCAGGAGTGATCAAAGTGATTCCTTGGATTTCAGCATTGAACAGGCTGGAATTTCCTATGAAGTTTGTTCTCCCACCAGACGTGCTCATCTCAAGAACAAAGAGTCATCCCCACTAGCAGGAGCAAAATCAGAAGTTGAAGTGAGTGATGAAAGCTCACCATTAACAGTCACAAAAGCAGAATTAGATGCTCACAGTGATAGTGATGGAACTTCCAACGATGTTTGTTCCCCCACCAGACGTGCTCATCTCAAGAACAAAGAGCCATCCCCACTAGCAGGAGAAAAAAAAGAATTTGAAGCGAGTGATGAAAGCTCACCATTAACAGTCACAAAAGCAGAATTAGATACTCACAGTGATAGTGATGGAACTTCCAACGATGTTTGTTCCCCCACCAGACGTGCTCATCTCAAGAACAAAGAGCCATCCCCACTAGCAGGAGAAAAAAAAGAATTTGAAGCGAGTGATGAAAGCTCACCATTAACAGTCACAAAAGCAGAATTAGATGCTCACAGTGATAGTGATGGAACTTCCAACAATGTTTGTTCTCCCACCAAACGTGCTCATCTCAAGAACAAAGAGCCATCCCCACTAGCAGGAGCAAAAAAAGAAGTTGAAGTGAGTGATGAAAGCTCACCACCATTAACAGTCACAAAAGCAGAATTAGATGCTCACAGTGATAGTGATGGAACTTCCAACGATGTTTGTTCTCTCACCAAACATGCTCATCTCAAGAACAAAGAGCCATCCCCACTAGCAGGAGCAAAATCAGAAGTTGAAGTGAGTGATGAAAGCTCACAATTAGCAGCCACAAAAGCAGAATTAGATGCTCACAGTGATAGTGATGGAACTTCCAACGATGATTGTTCACTCACCAAACTTTCTCTTCTTGAGAACAAAGAGTTGTCTTCAGTGGAAGGGGAAAAATCAGAAGCTGGAGCCAGTAATGAAAGCTCACAATTAGCAGGAGCAAAAGCATTGCTAGATGCTTCCAAAGAGAGTGGTTCTGATTTCATAAAATCAAGTATTGAGAAGTCAGTTGACAAGGAGGGTGCTTCAGTTGTCGCTGCTCAAAGGCCTGCAGGAGAAAGCATTTCATCAGACATTTTTGTAACTTCGCCAAATGAACAGCCAGAGAAGCTTCATGAAACAGGTCGCCATGGTTTTGACCATGTACAGTGTACAGATACATTCAAAACTATGGATTTGATTGACCCCAGCTCTGAGTTAAGTGACAGTCTTATAGACTTGTCTAAATCCCCAACCACCAGAAGCTCTCGGGCTTACTATGATGACACTGTCTCTTCATATGAAGGAACAGATGATCAATTACCTGATCGACCCAAGCATCCATTTAGAAATGCTCATAAGCAAGCAAATCATGCAGCTTCCAATGAGAGACCCAGAAGCGAAAAGTTCGTGGCAAATAGCAGTTTGGAAATGCAGCATCACTTGAAGAATCATACATCAATTATTTCTGATAATAGCCACCGCGCCTTGAAATCCAGCAAACTAAATCGTGATGAATTGGTAGAGCACACAAGGGTTGCCCATCCAGCTAGAAACTGGAGAAGACTGGAGAAGGATGAATATCCATCTCAGGCTCCTTTCTATCAAAGAGACATCTTGGCTGGCTATGATAATGGGAGCCCTTCCAATCAAAACAACAATGAATCCCGTTCCAATCCGTACTTTCATTCACGTGAAAAGGCTGCATACACTGAACAGGAGAAGATGAAACTGTTGGAAATGATTTATGAATTGCAGGATCAAGTTAACGTTCTGAATGGAAAGGAAAAAGGAAGGGTTGCTCCAGGGGTCACTTGGAAGGACCATAATCCCAGTTACAATGATCATCTGGAGCAGGTTATTTTTGATGACTTAGACTATCCGAGGTATCCTGGAAGATTCAGAGGGGGAAGCAACTGGCATCCACAGAGTAAATACTCCCAAGTACCTTTCTCAGCAGAGGTAGCAAGCAATCGAAACCAAGTTGATCACTTGTGTTGCTGTCCCCAAGACTGGCGCTTGGCACAACTACCTCCACCTAACCTTCATCATAATAGAGTGTTCTGCAAGGCCCAAGATCGTGTCGAATTTTACCATTCCTATGGTTCTTGTCCCTCAACTCCACAACGGCATGCTGACTCTGAGTTTTCCATATATAGGCGTGAAACACTTTCTGATGACCACAGGCGTAGGGATCAGGAGGTAAAGAAGTATGTAACGAAGAAACATCACTTGGCTAAGCGGCACCTCCTGCCCCTGGCAGGTGGAGCCCCTTTCATAACATGTTTTTTTTGCTTCAAACAGCTTCAGCTACCTGCAGATTTTCTTCTTTCTAAAAGGAAGTACCACCAGCTAAGATGTGGTGTCTGTTTGGAAGTACTTAGATTTTCACTTATAAGCAGGACTCATCTAGTTCCATATACACCGACTGCTGATGCACCTCCACCAAGTGAGGTTGATGAGCATAGTGGCGGTCTTCATAGGAGAATTTCAGCTTCATCTTCTCATGCCAGCAATTGTCCCAACATGGATCCTGTGTCATGTTCTGAAGATTATGGACTTCCATTCTGTAAAAGCGGTTCCACTGATGGGGATCCTGTCCAGACATCATTACGTTCAGCTGAAAGCAGCCTGAATGAGCGTCGGAAGAATCCCAAGGAAAAGCATGAATTATCTGGACCTTCTTCTAGCATGTCCAAAACAAAGAAAGTATCTTCAGAAATTGAGGAGCTGCCAAGGAAAGGAGGAGGAGGTTCCCCACTTCACCGACTCATGGGTTATTCCTCACCAAGTCGACTGATATATGGTTATGAACCATCTTGTTCAAGTTGGTACTATCCAGCAGAAGACTAAGAGAGCAACTCACGACATATTTATCATGAAGCACTGGCTTGTATAGATACATATAGATTGTACTTTGATTATGTTGTTGATTATAGTACAGGAAATAGGACTCGCCTCATTGCTTTGGAATCAGTAGTATATATAACAGAAGTAGAAACACAAGTTTTGAATTCCAAGTATAGGTTCTTAGAAGAGAAGATTGCAGTAATTATTTGTTTATTTTTGTATTATAAAACTGATCCTGTATAACGAAGTTTTTGGATTTCATGTATACTATTCAGAGAAGAAAAGGACAAAGAAATCATCACATAAAGGTTGTCACTCGTGAGGAATGCTCAGTTTCTTCAAAGCGCTTGATGTACTCAGACAACTCTTAAAAATCTCCCCATGCTCCTTGTCCTTAAACTATCTTGAGTTTAGCAGGTTTGCATGCATGTCCAGTTGAAGTAGGTTGCACAGACGGATTTTAGCTTGAGCAAGAATGTCCAGCTGTTGTTGTATGGACGAAAACACTCCCATGACTTCACATCCGTTTCTATCTCGTCGTAGAAACAAAAAAAAATGTGATTTTGATTCACCATGAATTGTTAGTTGCTAATGCAATTTCTTCGTGTTTCCAGGGTGAAGCCCACAAGATGACTTTGTAATTCGCTAGGTTGTGCTGTGCTTCTTGATGCTCCCTATTTAGAAGCCGTTTGTCTTTGCGTTAGCTGCTGCGTTTTTATTTAATCGCAGATAATATGATGTTTGGTTAAAAAAAAAGCTGTGATTTGATTCATGGGACTCACTAAAAATAAGGTTCAATCTTAAGTTTTGACGAAGCAATTTTTTCATGCTTCTCATCCAGCGTTCTGTATTTTTACGTTTTACTCTCTACTGTCAACACCAAGCCCTTCCCTTCAACTCACGGCAAGCAACTCCTCACCACCAACAACACAAAAAGCTTCCATCCTCTGGCCGACAGCCAACAACCCCTCCCCTCTTCACCATGGTCAGCAACAACAGCCACTACGTATGTAATAGCAGAACCAACTCCACCTTCAACCAAACCTGATCTGTCCAAGCTGTGACAGAATCTCCTTCAGCAGCTCTTGCAAGCCGACCTCCTCCTTTTCGCTAGTCGCTCCTCTTGGTCACAACCCCGTAATCTATTGATAGAACCCATCTAAATATAATAAATGCAGGGAAGAAAAATAATATCAAATCTTTATGTTGAGTTTTTTTTTTTTTTTTGCAGGTTTCGACTAGCTCTCACTGATGGGATAAAAAAAAATCTTCCATTATAATTGATTTCGCACTTTCAAAACAGATATTTTAAGTTATTATGTTTTAAAAAATGTTTTTAAAATATAATATTTAAAATTGTTGTATTTTAAAAGCATGATGTTTAAATATATCATGTTTTTTTAATAATAATAATATTTATTAAATTTCATGCTTATAAAATAATAAAAAATATACTTCTTGTCGGATGAATTTTGTATGTGATAAAATTATAAATAGTTTAATGCAACAATAAAAAATATTTTATATAAAATATTATTTATTTCATGATGTAATAACAGTAGTTAAATCGATAATATTTCAATGAAAAACTATCAATATTAATATATATATATTTTTAATTATTTTATAACTTCAGTTTGAAAAGCATTTTTTAACCAAACACATTAAACTACTTTTTGTTCAACCTCAATTTCAACCACAGTTTTAACCAAACATATATTTTTTCAAATTAACCTCAACTAAAAGCACTTTTTCTAAAACAACTTTTTTAAAACCACAACCACAACAGCTACCACAATATCAAACACACTCTTACCCAGTAGCGTTTCTGTATCTTTTTTCTTTTTGACAAGCTAATAATAAACATCAACATATTTATCCACTTTTAACTACCATTATAATAAACTCTGTTCATTTAAATAATATAAATAAATTAAAAATATATATATATAAAAACATTTAAATAATATAAGTAAAAATATATATCAAAAAAGTATTATGAAGCTCATCAAGTACAAACTAAATAAACTTATAAAGTCTAATTTTCGAGTTAAATTCAAGTTAACCCCCCAACTTTAGACACAAGATTCGAATAACCCAATGAAAAAAAAATAAAAAAAAATTATGAAGATCAGTTTTTAATGAATCAAATAAATCAAATAAAAAAAATTATTTTAAAAAAAAACCTAAAAATAATTCAAAACAAGATCGTGTTAACTTTCAAAACTCATGTTAGTCATAAACCGAAGACCAACCTCATAAAAAAGAAATCCTAAAAAATAATACAGAAAAATTCTAAATAAATAAAATATTGATGAATAAAATAAAAAAACAATATAATAGAGACTAAATCTAATATAAAAATAATTTAAAATTAAATATTAAATGATAAAATTGAAAAAAAATTAATTAAAATAAAATAAAATAAAAGAATCAATAAA
>Ga0325414_1008556_pt1 | contig 10838 bp, 4 predicted proteins | sample PopdelMetagenome_8_FD_206183 | JGI IMG/M metagenome (GOLD analysis project Ga0325414, IMG submission 206183) | Populus deltoides microbial communities from Bellville, Georgia, United States - Leaf-PdKOR-R3 | ecosystem: Host-associated > Plants > Phyllosphere > Phylloplane/Leaf | place: USA...
TTTTTTTTTTTAATAGAATCTCATGATGATCCAAATAGTCAATTATATCTCATCAGTTAACTGGTTTAATATTTATGCTGCTGGGCATGACATGGTCAGATCAACCTAAAAATATTCCTTAAAAACAAACAAGGGAGAACGGGACCCACTTATCTCTGTCATTTATCATAAACCATTAAACCCAGTGCATGCTATCCTTACCAACTACCAAGTGGCCCTAAAATTCTGCCTCGCTCTTGTTGAGCTTCACAGAAAGATAATATACATTTTGTTTTTTTTTTCCAACACAAGAAAAATATACATAGATAATTAAGGCCACGATTTAATGTACATTTTTTTTTAATTTAATTTAATGGTTTAGAAGCTAGATTGAATTTGATCTCACACTTCTCTTTCCTTTAAACCTCCACCTATCTAGCTACGTCACTCCTTCGCAACAAGAATAATTTCATTGGCGTGAAGCAATGATACAAGGTCAACGAGATGGTGGGCACTGTCTCATTTTAAAAAATATTATAAATTATATTTTAAAAATTTATTTAATAATTTAAGTTTTTAGATTGAATTGATTTTTTTACATGATATAATATCCTCGATAACCAAGCGGACACGAGTTTGAATCTCATTATCTCTATTTATTTGATAAAAATTAAATACAAAATAGTGTGAGTATGTGCAAATTTTATATAAACCTAAAAAGCTTTCATTTAAGGAAATGTATTAGAGAATAATATAAATGATATCTTAAAACCCCACTTGATAATTTAAATTTTTTAATTGAATTAATTTTTTAAAAAATATTAAGATCTTAATAATTATATAAAGGATCGAACATCTATGGGTTCGATCCTGCCCTCCTCCATGAAAAAAAAAAAAAAAACCTTTGTTTGATATAAAAGGGTAAGGGAAAAGCCACCCTTTGGCTTTTTTTATATATATAAGAAATGCAATTTGAGGTAGCTCGGTGATTACACGAAGTTCCACAATTTTGATTAACTATGCAAGTTGACAACTTAATTAATGTTAAAGAAATCTCTAAATTTTAATACAATAATCTTGAATTAAGTTACATAAGATTAAGGGACGCAGAAATTATTATTATTTTTTGCCCTTTTCTTGTAAGAATGCAAGGGTACGTTTGCATGATACTAGGAGTTGTGTGGTATGATGGGAGGGAAAAACAAAAGACAATAAATTTATGATTATATATCATTGGATCATCGAGGATATTTAGTGCATATATTTATATAGAATATTGTTAATTATCCTCTTTGATTTATCTTAAACTGAATATCAAAGCACTGAAATTGTTTTTTTATTCCTTTTTAAACAGAAATGAACCAGTACTGAGATTGATGTTTAATGCATAAATTATTTGAAAATTAATGAGATCCTTGGATTTATTTTATTGACTAATAATTCTTAATAAAGAACAAGAAACTATTCTCTCCCAAATGCGTATAATCTCTTTACAGCCAAATATGGACTCTAATGGTGATAAATAAAAATATATATATATATATATATATATATATATATAATGGTAGAGGAACAAGGTTTTGGGTGGAGGAGGGATGAAAAAGAAAAAAGAAAAAAGAAAAAAGAAAAAAAAGGGACAAAAAGATCATAGATTGATGTACTTTCAATTGAAAAATCTCAGTCAATGGACTTGATGAATTGTTTGTCAAGTTGCCAGAACATGTACTGAGAAAATAAAATTATTTTTTTCAATAATTCTCTCAATCATGGATAGAATCTGCACCGGCGGCACAGCAGCCATCCGGCAACAGGATCGATGTGAATTATGCATTTTAAAAGGGCTTACACAATCGTTTTTTGGAGTTCTAAATTAATTACAATCATGACTATTTTTCTTAATAAAAAAATGGGTAAATTAACCATTAATTAAAAGCATTTTTGTCCTATTCAAAAAAACTGGCCTGATGACTAGGGTAACATATTCTTTTATTGGTTTAAATTTTAAGATTAGTATTGAATAAAAATTTGTGATATCAAAGATATCATTTAATTATTTCAAGGATAACTTACTCGTATCATCAAATCTTAATATATATCATTAATTGTCAACATGTAATATTATAAATATATTTTCCCAACTAGCATAACAAGTTGAGTTGGAAAAAAAAAAGGAAATGAATTGACTTCATTTGATTTGATAAAAAATTCAAATCGATCAACGATCTAGTCAATTCGGGTAAAAATTTGAAGATTTTTTTATCAAAACGATATTATTTTATTCTTGACTGAATTGATCCTAGATTTAGTTTTAAAACTATAGTGTAAAAAGTTGATTGTAAAAATTGAATCTCCGTAGGGTAATGTGTCTTATCACATAAAGTTCATGCACCAAAAATAATATCAAACCTTTCCTTTTTTGTGGTAATCGCTGTTTCATATTATTTTAATAAATAATTTTTCTAACATACTGCCATGCAAATTATCAAAAAAAGAAAAAGAAAAAAAGAAGCAAAAATCCAACAAAAAAATTTAGACCTGTCAAAAGACTCCAAACACAAGCCTTCGACGAGGCACGTGCCGACATTAATCCCACAAGAAAAAAAAAGTAATGATTATGTTTTTTTTTTATTAATTAATAAAATAGTCCAGTCAATAATAAGAGGTCTATTCTAATAAATCTCTGTTTCTTACAAAAAAGTACAGTTAGCTTCCTTTTTGCAAGAAAGAGAGAGGAACCACAAGACCCGGATCAATAATTGTATCCAATAATGGAGGATATGAATTCTGGTTGTTTGAGTCCTAAAGAGCCATTGTTGAATGTTAATGAGCGTTGGGGACCGAGTGGAGGTAACTCGTGCCACTCACTAAGGAGTGGATTTTTATCAAGATTGCCCGATAAGGTTCGGTCTGTTCTTGATGTCGAGTCCTCTTTTCACTTTAATGGCTCTAAAACTAAAGGGCTTAGCAAAGGTACGTAGTCTTGCACTCCCTTTTTCTTGCTTTCTTTAAAAGTTTTGTTTGGTTGCTGAGCAAGCTTGAGAAAATGTAGAAAGAGATGGAATCTGTGTTGTTTTTTACACACATAAGATTACTTAAACGTTAAACGGTTGTTGTGTTTGTGTTTAATTTTTGTGGATAAAAAGGTAAAAGCTTAAGATTTGTTTGGTTACTGAGAAAGTGAAGGAAAGTGAAAAAAAGAATGGAATTTGCTGTCTCTTTTGTTGTTGAGGTGGCTCTTGAGAAAAAGATAGCTGAAAAGTACGAGGGCTATTGAGTAGATGTGTTTTTATGCATAATAAAGGTAAAAAGTTGAGGACTTGTTTGGCTGTTTGGAAACTAAAGAGAAAATGAAAGGGTAAAGAGGAATTTTGATCAAGTTTTGTTTGGTTTTGATTTTTGCTCTTAAAATGCTGTTTAATTTATTGGAAACCAAATAGAGATAGTTTATGTTTGGCATGATTGAGTTCTTGTTTGTTGTTTTGGCATTTGTAGATGAAAAGGAGTACTATGAAAAACAATTTGCGACGTTAAAATCCTTCCAGGAAGTTGATACTTTGATGACAACCGATACGATCGATGAGGAAGATGATCAAGAACATGCGCAAGCTGAAAAAGCTATGAAGATCTCTAATTATGCCAACGTTTTGCTTTTGGTGTTTAAGGTGAACTCACCAATGCTTGTTTTTGAGATATATCGAACTTGAAAGAAGTCTTTTTTTTACTACTTCAATTGCATGTTCTAATGTTAGTTATATTTAAATTTTTAGTTTTTAAGCTGTTGATATTGATAATTTGTGTAATGTCCAGATTTATGCTACAATAAGGACGGGATCCATAGCAATTGCTGCCTCCACATTAGATTCTTTGCTTGATCTCATGGCTGGTGGGATACTCTGGTTCACTCACATATCGATGAGAAACATAAATATCTACAAGTACCCCATTGGAAAATTAAGGATGCAGCCAGTGGGAATAATCATCTTTGCTGCTGTCATGGCCACACTCGGTAATTTTGTCGTGCCTCGTAACATGCTCTTGTGTTGCATTGATTTTTTTTTGTCTAATGATTGTCAAAGCAATGATTTATGCCAAGTAGAAAAGGGAAATCTAGACCACAGATTATATTGATAATCTTCTTCCATCTATCACAAATCCAAAATCAATTGTTTGTTTAACTTTTCTTATTGCGCATAAAGTCTCGGTGGAATAAGAATTTTGGGAACGGTTCGCTCCCGTAGTCATGGAGTCGGTTAGTTGCTTTACAGTTGAACACCTTAGGGAAACAAAAGGTTTTCATCAATTTTGCTTCTTTGAGTGTGGTGTGGAATCGTAACACTCTTTCTTCGCAGGTTTTCAGATATTGGTCCTAGCTGCTGAAGAATTAATTGAAGATGAAACACATAAGAAGATGTCTTCAAATCAACTGTTCTGGCTTTACATAATCATGTTAACTGCTACTGTGGTGAAACTGGCCCTTTGGATTTACTGTAGAAGCTCAGGAAATAGTATAGTTCGTGCCTATGCAAAGGTTTTTGGCTCTACTCTCTAAATATTTAGCTTTCTATTGTTGAGCTGTTAGTTATCACTTTCGTAACTTAAACCAATTTTCATGTCCAGGATCACTATTTTGATGTGGTGACGAATGTGGTAGGATTAGTTGCCGCTGTTCTTGGGGATAAATACTACTGGTGGATTGACCCTGCTGGTGCTATTCTTCTTGCTGTTTACACAATTACAAATTGGTCTGGAACTGTCATTGAAAATGCAGGTATCACTCTTCATTCCTGGTTATTTTGGAAGGAGCGGATGAAGTGATACACAGATAAGGTTATACCTGCCAACATTTTAAGATGGGCTTCTTGGTGCAGTTTCTCTTGTTGGGCAAACAGCTCCACCTGAAGTCTTGCAGAAATTGACATATCTTGTCACAAGGCACCCTCAAGTCAAGCGTGTAGACACAGTCCGTGCTTATACCTTTGGTGTTCTTTATTTTGTAGAGGTAAGCATGCCTGCTTAGTTTGTGATTAACTAGTGCTTGTTGAGCGAATTATCTTGCAACAAGGACTTGAAAATAAAAATAAATAAGTCTGCACTGCATGTATAAGCACTAGTTAGCCCAATAAAATTCGATAGTCAATGAATCTTCCACTATTCTGATTTGAACTCTGGACACTGAATTTTTTTGTTTGTCTCGTCTCAATTTTCCTTATTCAAATCTTGGGAAGCCTGCGGTATTACATGCGTGACTTTAGAACTAGCACTGCTTTCTGGTCATTTTTATTAAATCAGCAAACATTTGAACGGTCTTAATCCTATCATTGTAAAGTCTAAAGGTTTAACTGCTAATCAATTGTTCAAATGGGAAAATTTTCAAGTCTATTTTACATGCATGATTTAACATGTTGTCCTGCTGTTTAAGAATGGGCCAATAAGATTTTTCTCTTCTATTTCCCCCTCTTGAAACAGGTTGACATTGAACTTCCAGAGGAACTGCCTCTAAAGGAAGCACATGCTATTGGAGAGACATTGCAGGACAAGATTGAAAAACTCCCGGAAGTTGAGCGGGCATTTGTTCATCTTGATTTCGAATGCGAACACAAACCAGAGCACTCTGTTCTCAGCAGGTTACCCAACAGTTAGCCTTGATCTATATAACATCATGTGTAAATTGCACACTGCTGTTGATTTCATTTGTGTCACTTACTGTTACATACTTGGGATCCAGTGTGTCACTTTCACTGCGAATCTGTTTAGTCTGAGAGCCCTGGTTTTGTACAAGGTGGTACTTGTAGTGTATTAAACAGAGCAACCATTTGTTTTCTTGCAAGGCAGCTAGGTTGATACATGAAAGTTATGCTGTTGTACATTTTTGGTCTGCATGCTTTGGCTGTGATGGTTGTGGCACTTTCATTGTGCCCTTTGATGCTTTCTGTTTTTTACTTTCTTCAAACAATACAAGCACAAACTTTGTTATGAAACTTGAAAGCCTACTTTCTTATAGGTACTTTATTTTGCTTTGTCATTACCAAACTATCTTAGCTAGTCATTGACGAGCACTTGTCAAAATTTAGATCTTTCTGCCACATGGACAGGGACCAGTATTCAAAGGCTAGATAGTCTAGATTTGTTTTTTTCCTTGTGATAAAAAAATTGATGTTGGACTCTGGGTCCATGACCTCTTAACATGAACAAGAGCCAAGAGTTCTAGCATAAATAATTTACCAAAAAGACGAACCTCTAATTATAGATGTTTCAGCTGGAACTGGAACCAGTTGTGTAGATCTAAATGGAGGGGAATTCAGGTTCTGGCCCGAAAACACCATTGGCGAGTGAAGGAAAGAGAAGCAGGAGACAGAGTAGAAGGAATTCAGTGAGCTCACTGAGGACTGATTAACGATGAACCTAACTTGCTGAAAAGATTTCTTCGAATCAGTTATTGTGGTTATATGCAATTACAGCTTGCCGTTTTACTGCAGAAGTTCAGGAAATGAGACTGTTCTTGCTTATGCAAAGGTTTTGTTCCTGTCCTTGTCACTGACAAGCTCTGTGTCGTTTAGTACTAGACTTCTGGTTATCAATTCTAGCTAAACCAAATGTCAATGCCCAGGATCACTATTTCGAACGTAGTAGGATTGATTGCAGCCGTTCTTGGCGACAAATCCTACTAGTGGATTGACCCTGCAGGTGCCATCCTCCTTGCAGTTTACACAGCTATAAATTGGTCTGGAACTTGTAAGGAAAATGCAGGCGCCTTCTTCACCCATATATACTTCTTGAACACAGCTTGGTTTCTAACAATGGTGTCCTCTAGCAATGCAAGCACCGCTTGGAGCAGCTTCACTTGTTGGAGAATATATAAATTCTTGCAGAAAATTGGCATATCTTGTTGCCAGGCACCCTGAAGTCAAGCATATCAACACGATCCGAGCTTATGCTAATATAATAGAAGAATTATTTATCTACATTGATAAAAAGTTTATTAGTGAATATCAAAATACATATATTTAGCTAAATTAATTTTATTTGAATATCTTAAAAAGTTTCCTTTTTTAGCATGAAAACGTGCAGTTCTTTTTTTCTTTTTATCATTTAATTAAGTATCTCAAGGAGATGAACATTGAATATCAACAAAGTAATCAAACAAATTTACATCACCAAATATAAAACAAATTAAAATAAGTTTACAAAAATAAAAATAGTTATAAAAAACCCAACAAGATTTTCCATAAAATTCATGATGAATCCAACCCGTGCAAAGACAAACAACTACTTATTAAATATTAGGAAATTAAATAAAAAAAATTATGTAACAAATATTAATTTTTTTTATAAATTAAAAACAGAAATCAATGAGCCCAGTTAGCTATAGCATCCCGAGCCCAGCTTGAAATAAGCAAAAAAAATCTTGTCTTGGTAATGATATTTCCATGCAAAGCCAGAAGAAACCCCAAGGACGGCAGGAACGATTAGCTTTTCGACAAAACCAGAGAAAAACAAACAAGAAAGCAGGTTATTATCTTGACCAAGACAACAAGAGAGACAAAACACTATAGCGAGGATTCAATAGATGTCTTGTCCCTGTCACCCCAGCAGCCCGAAGGCAAGACTTTCTCTTAAACATCAAAAGTATTTACGACAGTTTTTTTTTTTTTTTTGGGAAATTAAAGCAGCTTGTGGGTCTTCTGTCTCTGCAGAAGATGTGATGAAGAAGTCTATGGTCGTCATGACATTACCTCTGAAGAACATGCTTTTTATACCAAACAGATCACCGAAAGTGATGTGAGTTTTGTTTATTCATGTGATTTTCAAAATGGTCGAAGCAGAAGTACAAAAGAAAAGGACAATCCGTCGACAGTGTCCAAGATATTTGAAATTAAAAAATTTGAGATTGTATTGTGTGTGCTTGATGTGCATGTGCGCAGGGATTTAATATCGTGAACATCACCCTTTGTTTCGCTTTTGGTAATGCCTCAAAAGCCACCCTGCACGGAGGATGTTTTGCGTGAATATATTCCTTAAACAGTGGTGGCGATCAACCATTACAGCACCGTTTTACATTGCTTTTCTTTTTCTTTTTTTTTGATTTTTTATTTAAAATAATTTTTTTATATTTTTAAATCGTTTTAATATGTTAATGTTAAAAATAATTTTTAAAAAATAAAAAAAATATTTTAATATATTTCTAAACAAAAAAGTACTTTGAACCCGTACAACTCAGGGCATTGCTCGACTTAGGCTCGGTGATTAGTGCAAGAGGCCTATTTAATTGGATCAAGTTTATGGGTATTTTAGAATACTAACATAATTTGATTAAAATTTTGAAAAAATAATATAAATTAGAAAAATATTAGAAAAATAATAAAGTTTGAATATATAACTGTTGAGAATATTGGTTGAAAAGAACTATTATTGAAAATAGCAGTTATTTAAAAAATCATGTCTATTTCTATTTAATTAACATATATTAAAGCTCAACCTAAAATTTTATGAAATCTAGTAACTAAAAAATAAAATTCACCAGAGATATACTGGAGCACTGTTTTCGACATATATAGTATCGTTTTAAAGATCTTGACAAAACGATTGTAACCACACTTTGAAAGACTACTAAATATGGTCATAATTAGTTAGGTATTTTGTTCGGGGTTAATTACAATTAGAGGTGATAAAAAAACCGAAAAACTGATTAAACCAGAAAAATATAACTGAAAAAACCGAACCGAGAAAAAACAGATTAGAATATTAAAAAAACTGATCGGTTCGGTTCGGTTTTGGTTTCATAAGTTTGAAACCGAAAAACCAAACCGAAATTAATAAAAAAACCAAACCGAAAAAACCGAGCCAAGCCGAAACCAAACCCATTGGAAATTACAAAAAAAAGCCAAAAAACAATATAGTTTTTGGTTTTAAATATAAAATAATCGAATCCAAACCAGTCGGTTGGATTTTGATTTTTGTTCTAAAATAACCGAACTAAACCGAAACAGGTTGGTTTGAATTAGTTTTTGTTTGGTTTTGGTTTTTTTTAAATCAGTTTGGTTATTTTTTAGGTAAAAACTAAACCGAACTGAAAATAATTACACCGAATTAAAACCTTATTTGGTGTTTTTTCAAGGTGCAATTATAATTAACTTGTGGAGATTTTTCTAATGGTTGTAGGTGTGTTAAAAACATAGCATTTCTCTTTCCTTTTTTTTTTTTTCTTTTTCATTGACTTTATCTCTTCTTCTTTCTTTTTTTTCATTGAATCTTAAATTTTATATTTTAATCATCAAATCTTCGTAAGGTTTTGAGTTAGTTTTATTTAGGATAATTAATTTAAAAAAGAACATGTACTAAACAACCATTATTTGCTATTGTGTAAAAAAAAAAAAAAATTCTAAAATGAAATTGTTATTCCAAATAATTTTTGTGTGCAAAAACAATATTTTTAAATGCAATTGCGTTTAAACTGTAATATTTTTCAAATAATTCTTGAAGTTGTATTATTATCTCAAAACTTTTAGTAAACTATGTTATTTGTTTTTTTAAAAAATGCCAAGTTCATAGCCCACTGTCTGTCATCATGGATTAGTGAATGTAATTAGTCACCAAATATGCTCTTTCGGTCATCTCAATGGTTGCTTTGAAAACTTAAAAAGTTAAATTTTTTTGTCCGATTTTGTGACTTGTTGTTAGACAGTGGTATGTTGGAGGTTCCATTGGTGAGTATTTCACTGTCAGTGGTTCCCTTTTGACTTTGGTTATGATTCTCCACTGTCCCCTCTCAGATTCAAATATGTCAAATCTTTCCACTGGTATCTTCATGATTTGCAGAGTTGATTGAGATTTGGAAATTTGAGGAATCTAGACTGAGAATTTAGTCATGGGCCGGGTGCTGGGATAATCTGATTCCTGAGATGTGGTGCTCTTTTGTCAGTGCCACCCTTTTGTTCTTGCTTCCCCAAGGTCTTGTCACGAAAATATAAAACCCAGAATTCGTAATTCTGATCTAAAAACAGAGCAACCTGGCACTTGCCTCTACCTGCGGTTCATGCCATTTCCAAGCCCAGCAAAGGAAAAATTGAAGGCCACCAAGCCCTTCTCTGCCCAGGTGACGATGATGCAAGAAGGGTGTCACATAATATTGCTTGGTGTCTTATACATGGATAAAATGTATCCTCTGAGTCTGAGGTGTGAAATCATCCATACTCCATGGATTTTGAAATAAAAATACATCTCCCAAGGTGTCAGGATCACTCCATAAGCCATCAATGTCATGGCAGGCATTAACACATATTTACTAAAAATTCTGGGGAATCATTCATACTAAGAAAGAAGACTGGAATCTTGGGATTCAATCTTTACTAGAATTTGCTGCCATTATAGTGTTTCCGTATACACTGCCATTATATTACTGCTGTAATCTTGGAAAGAAGGATGGTCACTTCACCTCTCTGCAACCAGTTGTTCATAAAACCATAATATATACTAACTTCACCGAGTTAGATGGGATGAGATTTCTATTTTTGTCTATAATCGTTGTCTTAAATTAACTTCTACTTTATTACTAAATATTAAGCAAAGATAGAAATTAAACCTTAGATAATAACTAGGATATTACTTTTTTCCTTTTTTCAATCATTACATATCAACAAATTTAATTTCTTCAAAACAAATAGTGTCATACTGTGTTTTTTTGTGTTCAAATATTATACACCAATAAATATCTATATATAAAAAAAAATATAATACTTAAAATGTGAAAACTTTAATTTTTGAAGTTTTAGTTAACAAATAGGCAAGTTTTCTAGTTCTTGGCCACCCAAATCCAAGCTAAATTCTTAAACATCTCTACAAAAGTATCTCTACAAAAGGGT
>Ga0325414_1008562_pt1 | contig 10835 bp, 7 predicted proteins | sample PopdelMetagenome_8_FD_206183 | JGI IMG/M metagenome (GOLD analysis project Ga0325414, IMG submission 206183) | Populus deltoides microbial communities from Bellville, Georgia, United States - Leaf-PdKOR-R3 | ecosystem: Host-associated > Plants > Phyllosphere > Phylloplane/Leaf | place: USA...
CCTGTCACTCCACCTCTTATCTTTAAACAATAAAAAACAATAATAAATCTACTAATAATTTATATCTTTGGGCTAAATCTATTTTTAATTTTTTTTCTTTCCATTTTCTTAAAATATAATTTTGAAATTGCAATCTTTTTAAACCATTTTTATGAAAAAAAATAAAAATCAGTTAAAATTTAGTATATGCACATGTATTGCATGTCTAATAAAAGAAAAAAAAAACCTTATTAGTTATTTAAATTAATAGATGCAAAAAAAGAGATTAATTATATAAATTTAAGCTTCAATATGCTTATTAAATAGTTATTTATCAAATATAAACATTCATGGATGCGTGTGTTTGTACCGCTAATGGTAATTCTCTTAATCTCCATATCCACCCTAACTATTTTTTTCATTGACATTATTGTTATCGAAATCACTTCTGCAAATACTACAATGATAACAACATCAAGCGTAGATGACTTTCGTTTTGCCTTTGTCATCTTCCCTCGTACCACCACCACCATTTTGACATGCAAAAATTATTGTTGATATTATAAAAACATAAAAAAAAACCCATAAAATTTGGTAGAATGCTAGTATTTGAGAAATTATTAGCATTAGCTTGCAAAATTTCAAAAATTCAAGCAATTTTTAGTATTGGTTTACAATCTCATACTATGTATATGATGCGCAAGGATACAGAGGAAGAGAATTGGTAGATTAAGGCTAATAGGTTTGAGCTCCATGAGAACCCATAAAATAAGTCTCACATATAAGATAAAAGATCTTACAAAGCTTAAATTAGCACAAAAGTAGTAGGAAAGCCTTTAAGATTGTGTTGTATATATTTATAGGGAAGATGTAATAGATGATATGCAGTTGAAAGATATATTTCTTTTAACTCTCTGGTGGCTCATAAGAGGTTATATTAGGTTTCTTGAAATACATAAATGCAACAAAAAAATAATTTTAAAATTTTCTAGAATTCTCAAGGATCTCATTAAACAATCTAAGATCGTTTAAAGTTTGTGCAAAGATTATTTGAATATTAGATCTTCTTTTTGGGTTTGACCAACTCTTCAATGTTGAGTTATCACAAATCACAAATTGTTTACTTATTCAGTTTCTAATAGTAATCCACATGAACCACCATATCAGAAATCTTCTAAAATATTTTTAAAAGAAAGGGATTTGATTGTTATGTCTTAAGTGCTAGCTCTTTATTTTTTTTTATTCTACCTACATGTATAGGTGTATATGATGTCTAAAGTATGTATAAAGAAAAATATTCTGATAAGTTATCATCAGAAAAATACAAGGCATAATATTATATTTATAGGATAGCCTGATAACCTTATTAATAAGAAATATCACCTTGATCCTTGGAAAATATCACACATATTATTCCAAATTAGTCTTAGAAATTTATGCAATTAAATCCCTACTTGATTTTTCTAAATCTAGAATTGTAATTCCCTTTATAAATTATATTGTGAATCTCAATTTCTAAAACTTATTCACAATCAAGTCTCACTTGATTAATCATCTCACTTTAATTTATTACTAATAATTCTTAATATGCGTGACCCATTAGGTTCCTAATAATTTGGTCCAAATACAAATCATATTCCTAATCAAAATAAAATTAAACAAATCAAAAAAATTAAAGGAGCAAGAAACATATGGTACCTAAGTTATTGATTTGAATGGGCTCAACAATCTTGTTTAATTTAAGGGTTAATTAAAAAAACTCTTCTATAGTTTGATCTGAATCTCACTTTCCCTCCAGACTTTCATAAATTACACTTCACTTCCTAGATCAAATAAAAAATTCAAATAAAATACATTGTTAAGGATGTAAATTGTTATTGAACATATAAGCTATAGGATGGAAAGTGTAATTTATAAAAGTATGGAAGGAAAGTGAATTTCAAATCAAACTATAGGAGGATTTTTGTAATTGTCCCTTAATTTAACAATATGATTAAAAACTCCAACGACAATAAAAAAAAAACATAAAAAAAGCCAATGACTAATAAAGAAAATTAATGCTTGCTAATATTACTAAAATATTCCCTCTAAATATTCTTAAAAGGTCTCAAATATCTTATTTGATAACAAGAACAAAATTAAATGAGATGAGGTAATCTTATAAAGAAGAAAATGAAAGAAACCCTAACCTTATTACTAGAAAAGCAAATGCTAAAGGATGAACTAAAAAAAAAATCAATTTGAAAAAGGCACAAAAAAACCTTACTTGAGTCGGCATGCTAAATTTGTAATCTAGTTATGAGACTAGGATAACCTCACACAAAAGAAATTGAATAAAACAATGGATGTCAACTTTCAAGTAAACTAAATGAAAAAAGGAAAAAAAATAAATTTAAAAAAAATAAAAACAAAATCAAATTAACTTGACTAACGCGCGACTCGGGATATTAAATAAGGATAACCCCACAGTAAAGAAAATGAAAAAATCATAAAGTTTAAGGCCCAATAACCTAATGTAAAATGTTGAAATTGAAACTCGTGAAATAGGTTATAGGATTGAGATTACCCATAGAAGGCATGCACAAAAACAAAATCATGAAGCGAAATTCCTAATCATCTAATTTTTTTAAAAAAATAGTAACCAAAATAATAAGGATCAAATCTGATATAAAAACTAAATGAAAAAAAATAATGAGGGACTAAATTAAAAAATAAAATAATCAAGAAAAGGATAAAAAAAAACTAGATGGTGAGAAAGGAGTTAAAAAGGCTATATTAACCAAGAAAGCTTATCGAATTTTATAGATTCTATAATGGTGGTGGGTGATGTTAGTGCTAGAAAGAAGCTGGATGGTGGGAAATGAGTTAAATTTGATGAAGTTGGTACAAGCATAAAAAAGCAACCATAAAACTATATATTCAAATTAAAAAAAATAGGAAAAGAGATCAACGATAAGGATTTAGGCTTTAATAGGCTACTTAAACAGTCACATTTATGATATAAACATGCATGATGTGTGTGTTTGTACCACTAGCAATACTATCTCAATCTCCACTTCCACTAGAACCATCTCATGCATTGCCACCACTGCCATTATAGCTATTATCATAACCCTCCATTTTGAAATTTTAGTTTAACACCAAGTTTCTTGTTTCTTTTCGTCAACAACTATTAAATTTTAAAGAAAATTAATAGGTCGCAAACTTCTTAATATACCACAAATTTTTTAAAGGGAATCAATAGTTTCATTTAACTTGTTTCTTTTCGTCAACAATTATTCTCACAACCATTACTATATATGATTATATTACATACCTTATCCTTGATGTCACAAGTTAAATGAGAGAGACTATTGCATAGTCAATCCTCATTCAAATTGTCTTTGGAAGCAAGAAAGTTTTTTTGGATGGCTAAAGTAGCATTATTATCACCTTGCAAAACCTCCTCACTATCATCTAAAACATCATAAATAAGATCACCCATATTCTCATCATGTTCTTCTACCAATAGATTTTTATTCAAATGACTCTAGTTTATGGTACTAAAAAATCAGATACCCCAACTCACCACTTCTAAAATATCAAAATAAAAAAGCAAATCCAGAACCCTAATCTATAATTTGTTTAGTTGTTAATTGAGGTTAAACAAATTATTTATGTTTGCTAGTACGCACCCCTTATTATTCTATTTAGACTAAAAATCGCCTCTATTAGTTACCTTTGAACATGTTGTCTCCTAGCAATTGTTTATTTCTCCATAGTCAAAGCCCTTTAAAGGCTTTGAAAATTGTCAACAAAGATTGCAAACATAACACGCCTTAAATAGACCACCATAATCCAGTTAGGTACTTTGATAACCAATTGTTTTTCCATTTATGATAGATCATTCATAGCCACCAGTTGATAGAAATCATTAGTGTACTCATCAATAGTCCTCTAACATTGTCTCAATGCATGAAATAGTTGGTAAAAAGTCTTAGTAAAAGAAATTGTTCATTCATCTTCTTCCAATTCCTATTTTTTGTTTGCCTTGTCTTTCCTAAGAACTTTTCAATTACTTCTACCAAACAGAAGCTCACACCTTCAATCCGATGATGAATAACTTCACCTTTATCTTCCCCGATACTTTCTTGTACTCAAAACCCTCTCTACTTCATCCAACCAAACAATAACTCCTATGCCTGCAAGGTTCTCGTGAACTCATGAAGCTTTATCTGAAAATCTAAATCCCTATGATATATCTCGATCAAGAGGCCATCTCTTTTGTTTTCACTTTTAAAACAAGTTTTCAGAGTTAATCATATGGATCCATGATCACTCTTCTTACGGGTTCTCATCTATACCATATGACAAGTGAATTTTGCTATATATCTCTACATATCTATAACTATCACAAATTCTTGATCACTCTTCTTACGGGTTCTCATCTATACCATATGACAAGTGAATTTTGCTATATATCTCTACATATCTATAACTATCACAAGTTCTTGAACATTTCTTTCCCAAAGGGAACCTCTTTATCCCTCATTACATGATCACATTTTATTATACGATCTTTTCTAGCCATAGTTATTCAATAGCACACAATAATTAATCATTAAGAATTGTTGAGTTCTAATATCAACTAATATAAACGAAAACAAAACAAGAAAGACAACAAGCAAGCAGCATAAAAGTTTGCCAAATAAGGTTGTTGCTACCTAAATTTCGATCCTATTTTTGAATTTTTTAAAAAATAACAAAAAACCAAAAAAAAATATGTTCTTGATGTATTTGTGTCGTTTTCGACGTCTTTTCTAAAGAATTTTAAAATTAAAAAGAAAAAGGAAAAATACATTTAAGTTTTAGTGATCTAATTATAATTGTGGAAAGAAGATGAATTTGAAAGTTGAAAACCCTCTTACCAAGCATCTCATTTTTTAAATCAACTGATTTACAATTATTCTTTTAATTCAAAGTCCATTTTTCTTTGCCTTTTGTCTTCAAGTAATCGTTAAGATTTATTTTTAAAATTTAATAATTGATGTTGCTTTCCTTTCCAGGCAAATTTTTTTTTAATAAAAATATGGTCATACCGCAGACATGAAAAAAGGGGAAAGAATTGGTTAAAAAAACCAAGGAAAAGAGGAAAAGAAAAGTCCAAACCATCTACAGGATTCTCTCCGACAAAGAGACATACAGTAAACATGAAGATTAGAGAAAAAAATAATTCACTCTGCTCTCCCCAACACTAGCTCCTCCATTAAAGACCAGCGTTGGTTCTCCAGCAAGGGTGGCGGCTCCTAATCAACACTGTAGGCACCACGACGGTAACAACCATAAGAATGTCATCTCCTAAAATCCAGCGGTGTAGCTTCTTCTCCTCCAGCGGTACTGCAACTTCTTCTCCTCCAGCGGTGCAACTTCTTCTTCCACAGGCACGGTGAGCTCTAGAAAGCAGTAGCAGCACTTCCTCCTTCTGCACCAGTGACAACCACACCCAGATGCCTTTCACTTCTTCAACCACCATGCACGACAGATCTTCCCAAATTACCGTCCCATTCTTCCACCCTCACCACTAAACTAGTTGTTAGCCAACATCATTAATATTTCCTTCCAAAACTATCATCTCCTCTCATCAAAGCAACCTTCTCCCAGCAGACCACTAGTTTTGTTTCAATCACAGTAACTTCAGCTCCTGTTTCAGCGAAGAACAGCCTCCATAGAAAAAGTTTTTCTTCATCAGCCATAGCCAGCTCTTCTTAACTTCACTGTAAGCAGCAGCAGCCACGCCCAGTTTCATTTCTGCACCATGAACAACATTAACCCAACAACTAACCCTCCATTATCATTGACCAACCGCGCCAATAACACCATCAGCTCTCATCCTAGATCCACAGCTCCTTAATTTACTCTCCATTTTCCTATGCAAGATCGGCTCCTGTCAGCAAGCTATCTGCATTGTTTGCAGTAATTCCTCAACTTTCCAAAGTCACTGCGAGCAGCATCAAATTTCAGTAGATATTCCTCTGTTGTCCAAGGCCAACAACTTGAGTAGCAGTAGACCACCAGTTTCAGTCCAACAGCAACGTCGTGAGCAGTCGCAGCTCCTCTCAGTTTATGCAACAAACTTCAGTAGTAGTTGTCCAAGGCCAACAACTTATTCCAGCGAACTCCAGCTGATTCTTGACCAGACCCAAGCAACCAATGATAATCATACTTGTAGCAACATAGAAAAATCCATGCACATGAGTGATGATCGAAGGACATGCTTTGTTTTAGAAATGGAAGTTTGTTAACCCTCATCATGTGAACATCTCTCTTGCTTGCTTTCGGTATTTCGCATGTTACTAAAAAAGGTAAACCTGTACCCTTCTTTCTTTCTTTCATTTTGAGAATATGAAGAAATTCTAGATTTTCATTTTACAAGCTATCCATTAATTAACATCTATAATATGGGCCTTTCCAATTCGTTTAAAATAAACGAACCTGGGCCATTTTTTTTTAAAGCCTGCTTAGTCTTATTCAAGCCTGCTCCATTTTTTTTTTAGTCTAGGAAGCCCAGTTCATATGAGAAACTTAATTTAATTTTAAAAAACTTTTAAAAACTTATTTTATAATTAATTTTGAATTATTCATCTTTTTTACCCCTTATGTTTAATATATGGAATAATGACCTATACATGAGGTGGTTTTTTTATATTAAATGAATTAGTTTTAAAAAAAAAAACAAATTTTTTTTAAAGAATACAATTTCATTTTAAATTGCATAAGATCAGTTTCTCAAAAATACAAAAATTATATTTTTGCATATATATATGGTATTTTAGAATTTTTTTATAAAATTTAAAAAATATATCTTTGCATGCATTTTAGATTTAATAACCAGTTTACTTAATCCATTAGAATTTGATCAGTATTCCAATAATCACTAAAATTTTAATTCATGAATTAATTGTCAATTTTTTGGTATAAATATTGGACCTACAAGTGAGACTAATATTTAAATATCAGAAGTTGACCAGGAAATTCTCAAATTTATCCTAAATATTCATCAATTTTAATTGGGAGTATTTTTCACCACAACATACGAGTTATGAAAAAACCCCTTCGTCTTTTAAGATAGGTAAACCCTATCAGGGCACCTATATAGATCATTTCTATAAGAATTTATTTGAGTACACGAGCCCATAATAAATTCTTAACATCATATTTATTCACACAAATAAATCTTAATCCTAAACCATAGATAGACTATTGGTTAGAAACCTATCAAAACCTTTAAACTACATTCAAACCACACAATACAACTTACCTTAGGTAGGGTACGCCAGGGATGCTAATACCTTCCTTAACTACAATCAGTCTCTTACCCTTTAAATTTTTTATAAGACCAGTATACTTGGGTTTCCTAGTCACCCTTAACCAAATAACTAGGTGATGACTCCCAACGACCCCTCGACGTCGCGCGCTCATATGCGACAAAGGTTATTACATAAAAACTCTAATTTAAAATTTTATTACTGAATATTTTCTCAACTCTTTTAGGCTACTTATATGCTAAAAAAAATATCCTAAACAAATTTAGAAAAATAATAAAAGAGTTTCAAATCAATTACGAAAAAGAATCCTAAATCATCTAGGAAAATATGACAAATCTTGAACAATAATTTTTTAGCCTTATTTGAAGGCCTTCCCCCATATTAAATGACTATAAAATTTTAACATTAAAGGAACAAGGCCTCTAAAAATGTCACAACATATACCAAGCTTTCACGGGGAGTTTTTCTCAAATTTTGATACTTGTGATAGGTCATATGATCCTTTGGTCTTAAAACATCAATCAAAACTCCCTTTTCTTTTTAGTAGACCTAACGCTTGATAACCTGATAATTAGGGATGGAAATGGTACCTATAGTTTAAGTTTTTTTATATTTATATCTTATTTATTACCCATCAAGTAAAAAATTTAGATATTTATACCCTATCCATCGGGTTTTAGGTATCCAAATAGATATCTATTTTATGACTATTATTTATTATTCAATAAAAAATAAATAGTAATATATATTTAAAGCATGTATATTTATATTAAATAATAAAATTAGAAATATTATACATATACACATGCTTTATGTTCTTAGTATTGATATATTTATATATTATATTGGATAAAAAAAAATATAAATGTTATATATATATATATATATATATATATATATATGGCGTTGTTACACCTAGGAATGATCTTAAAATGTGGTCACAGGTTTCTGGCCGACATATTTGATTTTAAAAAAAAATACAAAATTATAAATAAATTTCTGATATGAATGAAGAGACAAGCCTAAGAATGACAAGATCCTCTAACAAACACAGAGCCTACTTAATTTTGCATAAATATAAATACAGAATAATGAGTAGAATATATATATATATATATATATATATATGTTGAAATGAGATTTAAAGGAATCTTACTTAAATTTGTATAGAAACCAATATAGGAGATATATGTTATGTGGTTTAGATAAAAAAAATATAGATATGTTTATAGGATAATAGATGGCAATACAAAAGGTTACCTGAAATTACAAAATGATAGTATTTTATGCCTTCTGCAGAGAAACTCGTCTATGTAGTTCTGCATCCAAAGCTTGTGAGGAGGCTTTTTATATAAAGGAGGTTAAGATTGACTTTTTAAAAATTTTATAAAGCAAATGATTTGCTTTTTGAAAAGTTAGAAAAGTTATATGTTGCACTGAAAGTTATTTATCACTCTTCTAAGTGGAGGATCAAAATTTTAAAAACTCGAATTGGAATCTTGTTGGTTTAACCATTTGTGCCAATATGAGGAGCTAGGCTTGCAAGTTTTGAGAATGGGCAATAATATTTCTAGGTATAGAAAAATACTTTTTTTTTCTGGGCAATGAGTGCCTATAATTTTGGTATACAAGGAAGAGTCTCATAACAATCATCTTCATTGTCAATGGCTAGGCCGACAATGGAACCTGAAGATGGAAAGGAATCATTATTTTTTATGCTTTATAGGAGTTATTTCATGATTTTAAAATACTCTTCTTCAGATTTTGCTTAGGCAAAAAGAGCAAAAACATGAGATCTTCGAGCTAGAAATTTGGATTAAGGATTTATATCTATAATTTAGGTCTTTTAGTGTTACTGAATCCATTCCATTACAACAGGTTTTGAACTTTTATTTTTTGCTATAAAGAAGTCCCATCATTTTACCTTGTCTCTTCTAATAAGAATGGGATACCTATGCTAGGTATTATAGTCAAAATACCGCGAACAAACTCAAGGGACAGAATTTAGAATAGAACATGAGAATTGGTGGGAGTTTCTTTTTATTTTTTTAAGATTTAAAATCATGTTTGAAGTAAATGTAGCCATTTTCAATTAAAGGGTAAGGTTTTATTACTTTGTAAATACAACCAAAGTAATCTCACCATTGAAGAAACTAGTTTGGTAAGCTTGAAAACTTAATAAGATTGTTAAAATAGAATAGTTTGGAGTGGCTACCTTTATATTTTAAAGGAAAAAGGCATTGAGTCATGCTTGTTGATAATCCTAGTATGAATAAAAATGGGCAATGGAATCACCAAGTTTGACATGGTTGCTGATAAAAAAATAGATTGTTTGGTGAAGGGGTTGTTTCCAATCAGAATGATGAAGGATATTTTAGATAATACATTTGGATTAGGCATATTGAAAATGATTTTTGTGGTTGTAATAAAAGGATCAGGATGGAAAAATCTATTTTCTATAGTTAATATGATAATTTGGTTTTTCAATATAACAAGATTTTTCTTTTGAAACCTTTTGATTGGTTTTGCAGAGTAAATTGATGATACAAGTAGTTTTGTAGGGTTTTGATATTTTTGAGATTTTGAAGACTCAAACTTTATTTGTGGGTCTTTGAATTTGAATTTGAGAGGCATCGGGACCTGTTCTGGAGAAATTCTCTAGTTAGAAAATCAGGAATGTAACTTGTATCTTTTTTTAAATATTCTATATCAAAATAAAAAAAAATACTTAATATAACTTGTGATCGAGCAAAAATATGTTTTGAAGCAATTTTTTGAATATCTTTTTGTAACACTTTAGCAAATTTGCAATCAATGTGTAAAAGATAAATCACTTTAAAATTTTGTAATGCACAACACAATAGAAAGATTCATTTTTTAATAGTAGAGTAATTGTTTTGACAATCATTGTAATATGCAGGTATAAATTGAAGAATTTGTTCTTTGTTCTCCTTAATTTGTTTAAAGATACCCTCGTACCCCAACTCAGAAGCATTTGTCTCAACTATTTTAGGAGCTAAGGGATTGGCAATACGTGGGTAATGAATCTTTTTGATTTGTTTTTTAATTTGTCGAATGATTTTATTATGTTCATCTAACCAAGAAACAATGTTCTTTCTTAGTTTATCATTTAAGGATTTTGTTATTCTGCTCATATTGGGATATAAGTATAAAACATAATTAAGACTTTCTAAAAATATTTATAACTGGGTTTTATCTAGAATTTTGTTAGGAAATTTAGTAGCAAAAATAAAGGATCTCTCTATAGGTGTAATAATTTATTGGGAGATATAATGACCAAGAAAACAAACACGAGTTTGAAAAGAAGAAATTTTTGTTTTTGAAACATCTAAACCATTTTTCTTTGCAATATAAAAGAATGTTTGTAAATGTTGTTCTACAGAATTTGAGCAGATAAGAATATCATCAATGTCTACTATGCAGAATTTTGAATATATATTAAAAATATCATTCATGATTCTTTGAAATTCAAAAGAAGCATTTTTTTTTTAATTTGAATGGCATGACATTCAACTTATATTAACCAAATAG